>Ga0307990_1003191_pt1 | contig 12643 bp, 17 predicted proteins | sample EllFjometagen129_FD_203168 | JGI IMG/M metagenome (GOLD analysis project Ga0307990, IMG submission 203168) | Marine microbial communities from Ellis Fjord, Antarctic Ocean - #129 | ecosystem: Environmental > Aquatic > Marine > Unclassified | place: Southern Ocean | collected 2014-10-08
TGCCAAATTCAAAGGTTTTCCAATCATCACCCAGAGCTGAAGCGTCCATCTGGTCAGCGGTAATCCCATCAATCGACCACGTCCCCATTCCAACAACCGTAACGGCTCCCAATTTAACCACACAATCTTTCCCTGATCGTAAACTCATTTTCCCTTTCCTCCGTTAATTGCTTTAAAAATTTCATATGTCGATCGGTTAACTTCCATCTCCGTTAGATGGCCTACCGGAATCGACGTATCAACATATATTTCAAAGCCCTGATCACGGAGTTTCTGGCAAAAGCCGATATCCTCCCCAATCGGGCTACCGTCGTCTTTATATTTTATCTCAAACCAAGGCTGAGTAATCTCATTAAACACTGTACAATTAAACAAGAGACAACCGCAGCCGGTTGCATCAACCGGGATCAGATCACCGGAAAACATCTCTTCATCACCCACATATTTAAATTCTCCAACCTTGCCCCGGTAGCAAATCGGCGCAAACGGCGGGTATCGGCGATGGACTAAAACTCCGCAAACATCGACCTCGTGATTGAGTAACTTCTCCAGTGTGTCAACCGGGTAAATCTGGTCGGTATCCATCATTAATAAGTGAGTACATCCGTCGTTTATGGCCTGGCTGACAATCGAGTTTCTAACAAGATCAATCTGTCCCGGAAACTGAGGCAGGTATAAAGTGAAATCCGGTTTTGCCATGCAAGTGAAACTTGTAAAAAACTGGGTATGAACTTTGTTGTCAGTCAGTGGTAATCCTATTCCTAATTTTACAGCGCCGATATTATGCCCCCATCCATTACGCCGCCGGTCGCAAAAAAGCCGCCGGTCGTGTTTATACTTTTCTTGGTCATATTGTGCACCATCCGTAATAATCGGGTTGTCATGATCAACTACTGCATTTTTGGCAAAGACGAACCGCCCTAACTCTTCGCACCGAGCCCGCAATTCACCATCGCAAAAACAATGCTGATAGCCGGTATGGAAAAACTCACCATCGAGAAGTGGGAGTAATCTTTTATCGGCCAACCAGTGAGTCGCAATCGGCCTATCTGTCTGATCATTTAAGCCAACCAACCCCCATCCATCCGGCAAGGTTGCCATCGCCGCTAAAGCATTTTTTAAAAAACCGGGTTGCGGTAAAGTATCATCACCCAGAAACATGACCAAATCGTATTTCGTTTTTGCGACCAGCAGCTTGACCATCTTTGGACAGCCAATCCGGCCAGTATCTTCCTCGCTGATAATCTCAAACTTAATGTTGTCGCTGTTTTGCCAGATCATATTCATGCAACATCTAGCGGACTCCGGCCTGATCACCGGTATAACGATTGAAACGCCCTTACTTGATTGCATTCAAGACCCCGTAAGTATGAATTATATGGTGCCGGTCGTCACTGATTATATCCCGCAATTCGCCGCTGAATTTTGCTTTGATCCCGTATAACTCTCGATAACTATCCACCATATAGTAAAACCATGAGTTGATATTCCAAAAACTGACATGGGTCGGGTCCATGAAAGCGCCTCTGCCGTCACTCGATGGAGTCATGTGTTCAAACCGGCCGCCCGGTTTTAAGACCCGGTAGATTTCTTCGATCACGGCAACCGTTTTACCAATCGGGATATGCTCCAAGAAATCAAAGGCTCTTACCTCGTCAACCGAACTATCATCATACTTGAGCCTATCAAAAATATCACAAACGATATCAGGATTTACTTCGGCACGGTTATCAATATTGGTATAACCTTCAATCCGCCGGAGACCACAGCCAAGATTTAGCTTTATCAATTCACCCTCATCATTAATCGGTATTGGATTACGTAATGCCAGACACCCGGCACAGGATCGCGCAATAGCCTGGAGAAATCCCGCCACATATAATACGGAGTGTGCCCGGTAACAGTTAACGAACAGTCATCATAGAGCGTTTTTAGATAGTCGTATAGGTTGCATATTGTTGTTGCGCTTTGGTTTTCATCATAAAGATCAAACTGAATTAAAGATTCGTCATAATCAACGGCAAAATCCCAATCGTGAATATTACTAACAAGAGAGTACACCCCGTATGGAGTTGCCGTTCCTTGGGGGGCTTCGATTAAATGCAGGCCCCCGGTTAAATTTGTTTTTAACGTGTTGGTACCGGTGCTAAATTTAGTATAGATGCCGGTGAATAACTGTTTCATTATAATTTTATCATCCGCCTGATTTTAGATTCCATTTTATGCAGGGCCGGACGCATAAAGGGTTGCGATGGCATATCCTTGGTTCCGAGTTCAACAAAAGAAGCATAATATTCTCGATCACTCCCGGCAACAATTAAATGGCCACCGTTTTTAAATTTCGAAGGCTCAACCCGGATCGAATCACGCAAAGCCCCAGACTTTACCGGTGCCAGTTTACGAGCTTCATCAGCCACTAATTCAGCCGCCGCTTTGATATCGCTATCTAATTTTAGACCAAGTTTAGCCGTCGCCTCTTTATCCCAAACCAGCTTAAACACTTTCCACCTCAGTACAAAGTAGATCGAGTTGGATGTTACGTTCGTCCTGATTAATAATTGAAACAACCTTGAAATAACGCGCGCCAAATCTTACCCGGTTGGCACTCGCGATTCCCGACTGGTAACGAATCCTGATTTTATGCGTCAATTGGGTTTCAAGTTGTTGATTGCTAACCCGTTCTTTAGCCGATACTGGCCATATCGCGGCCCATGCAGTTGTCAGAGTCGTCCAAACAGCAACAAGACCACCCATGCCGTCAGCCGTCGGCGTGTTCTTCTGAATCGTAACTAAGTGACGAAGGTTCCCGGCTCTCATAAATGATACCCATAGAGCCGATACGGAGCCAGCAAACGTTCCACTATATCAAGGTTTGTAACCGTCACCCCGACAACCACCGTCTCACGATTTTCAAAAAGGTCAGCAATAACAAAATTAATGGCCTGAATTACCGGCCCTGGTACAGTCGCCCCGGTAAGTCCGTATCCGCAAATGATCCGAATCACTATGGGGGTTTTATTAGCCAATGTCGCAGAAGGCCACGAAGCGTCAAAGTCAAGCACCACGCGCCCCAATGCTGATGCCGTATCGGCTGAATAATCACCACTTGAAAACGTAGTTTCATCACCGTCACTATCGGTATATTTGATATGCGTTATTGATTGCAACGACCCGAAAGGTAACTCGATTGCATCACCACCCGGCCAATCATCAAGATAAATATCCCAGGTTTGAGTTATCAGTTTTCGGTTAGTCGCATCCTCGACATATTCACGAGCTACCGATAACAGCGGTGTTATATTGGCATCACTATCTGTAATCGCTGCCGGTATCCGCAAATGGATTTTTGCGGCTGCTAACAATACCGGCTCAACCGCTGGCGCTGTCATGAGTACTGTTTCCATTTTGCACCTTAAAAAACATGGTGACGGCACGAACTCCGTCACCATGTCCGCTATTTTACAGACCTGTTGGGACTTCCTTCCAGGTCAAGGCAAGATTTACATTTACACCAGCCGCACCCAGCGCACCCAAAACGCAAGTCGTACCCGGCGCAAAGCCTAAAGCACCCTTGAGATCACCAGAAATAACTTCAGCACCCACGGTGTTAATAGCTGCCGTGTTATGAAACAGGGGCCATGCCAGAACAGGGGCCAAAATGGTCGCTATACTGTATGCAGCACACTTGCCAACAGTCAAACCAGTACTAGCAGTCAAAAGCGTTTTCCCGGTCAACGGGGCCGCCGTGGTGGTAGTTGGCAGGGTCAACTGAGTTCCGACCGCCAAGACCATCCCAGTCATGGACGCAGATGTCGCATAAACTTGAGCGCCCCACAAATAAGGAATCATATTCACGCCACTATCGGGCGGGTTATAAACAATCAGCCCAATAGCCGAAGTGGCTGAGTACAGAGCAACCTCCATGTCGAGCGCGTTGGCAAAGAACATCTCACCGCCCTGAGTAGAGTCTTGATAATTATTCCCCCCCACCACAAGACCACCTAACTGATCGGCTCGGATAGGGTTTGTCCCGGTCGATGCCGGAGTATTTCTTCCAATTTTCGCAAACATTTTAAAACCTCATTTTTTAGTTACAGCATTTCAGCCCGTTTGATAGCTCGTGCCTTTCGTAAGTCCAGCACCCACCCATCAGCAAAACGAACCAACTCATCGCCGGTATCAACTGCGTGGAAAATAGACCCGGTGGGGTATCCGCTAGTGTCCGTCAGTTCGTCAAGGTCTGCTAAAACACCCTGATATGGCGTGACGGTAGCAATTTTTTCAATAGCCATAATCCCACCCCTATAATGCGGCTTCGATGTAAGCGCCATCTGACAACGGGGTATAACAAATCGAGAACGTGACAATACCAGCACCTGTGATTGATGCAGTCGCCGTATTAATTCCAATTGTTCCAACGCCACCATCAACGCCAACCACCTGAGGTATTCTTTCCACATCTGTAATCCCGGGAGTCGCCGTAAGAACGGTTGCAGTTCCAACCGCGCCCCCAATCCATGCAATCCTTTCGCCGATTGCCAGGTCTGACATTGATGCACCAACCGCACTCAAAGGGCCAACCGCAATCACCGGGCTTGTGGATGTGTACGTATAATAAGCTACACAGGCATGAGTCGAAAAAGCGGCCGTAGAAACTTCACCAAATAACTCATGGATTTTACAACGCCCATGGATATTGAAAAGCTCCGTCTGGGTCGGGCCCGTTAGCATATAAGTTGCAGCCGCAAGAGCTGTAGTGTCTACTCTGATCCCATTTACAAGATCGCCAATTCTAGCAATAGTCGATGGATTGTAATTCATTTTTATCCTCCTTGGATAATGGACTACCATCTTTCCAGGCAGCCCTGTCAATTACTTCCTTTTGGTTGTGGTTTCAAATTCTTTGGCCTTTCGTTTAGATTGCAGCTCTTTTTCAACAATCTTTTCTACCACTACCTCTTTTATAATCACTTCAGGTTTTGGTAGGGCGGCCAGCGCCTCTTTTATTTTCTTCTCGGCAACCTCCACCGCGATAGCGTAGACTTGCTCAACTTCTTTCTTTAGCATTAGATCCTCCGAGGGGCGGGAGTTACCCCGCCCCGGTTACAATTTAGTCGTAAATCGCGGTAGGCATCGGAGTTTCAGAGTAACGCGGCTCACTCAGAACATAGAAACAGCCCAGGATTGCCGCAGTTAGATCGCCAACAGTCAATTTGATACAATCCATCCCATCTGTCAGCATAGCCCCATTAATCGGGATCATGAAGATTTTGTTGACATCGAGAACTTGAGTAAGATTAAAAGTATTAGCGGTGGCAGTACGCGGAATCATTGCGTCCTCATCATAAAGCGTCCCATTCACAACAGCAGTCTTACCACCGGAAAAAGTCAACACTTCATTGTCAACAAAGGCGGTGCTATTCCAGTTGTACAAGACAAGCTCATTGCCCCGATCCTCGTATACTGTACCGACACCTGTGGCGGCACCGGTGGCAGTTTCACCAGTGGCGGCGGGGGTAGTGCTTGACTCGCCATCATATTTGAGTTTGAGACCCTGCTCGTAATAAGTTTCAAACGGCAAAGAGGTTGTACATGAAGCAACGCTGATACCCTGCTGTAATGTGATGGCCGCTGTCTGCGTGATCGACGCACCAGTCATGACATAAATTTCAGCCACATTGTAATTCTTGAGCGAGATTACATCACTTGACCCACCAGTGGCTTTGTCAACAGGAGCCCACCCGGAGACAACTGCATATTTATTATTAATTCCTAACATTTTTAAACCTCCTAAATCTACCGGGGGCTGACCCCGGCGATTAGTTGTTAATTAAGCTCTGGCAGCCAAAGATATGAAATGACCCTGTTTTTCTGCGCCCTTAAAGGGAGTCAATGAACTTGCACGGACTGGCTGGCCGTCAATTCTCAGCACAAATCTGAATACCGACTCATCGTAAATAAACCTGACATGAATACTCATATCACTTTTAACACCACCCTTCTCAGCGAGCAAATAGCCCTTCGGGAAGTTACCCAAAACGATATCACCCAAATCACCAAGCGGCTGAGCCTGCTCAATAGCGATAGCCGGAAGGCCCATAATCCGCGCATACGGCGCATCACTTAATCCACCAGGCGGCATATAGATCGGGATACCACCAGTACCAACGGCGAGGCTCATGGTATAAAGCTGCGGTTCGATATTCTGGTTGTAATACCAAGCATACTGACCTGTCTGAGCGGCGAAGCGGCGTGAATACATTTTGATAATATTTTCAGCCATAAGAGTGTCGGCTTTCTGACCGGTCTCTTTCGGCACTGAAACAAGGCTGTCACTCTGGAGCACTCCAAGAGGTCGGGCAACACCGTCACCATTGAAAATCGCGTTATCAATCTGGAATCCGAACTCCGAATTAAAACCCTCTCTGACAATACCTTCCAAGGCCGCCGCGTCGTCTAACAATTCGTCAGTGGCGTAACAAAGGCCAGTCAGCTTATGGAGGTTTAATTCGATTTTGCGGAACTTAGGTTTCTTATCGGTCTTCTCACCGGCTTCGTCTGTCCAGTAAGCTATAATTCCACCAGACCGTGAAGCGGCGCGGCTCGTTTCATCAACACCGTTAATCTTGATGCCGTTCGAGGGGCCGGAAATTTGAATCCTGCGACATTTAGAAGCAAGTACACCAGTTTCAAACACATCCTGCAAAAGCTCACTGCTAAAATCCGGCTGGACAAGAAAACCACCATCACTAGGGACAGCCTCACCCAATCCAGAAGCGGCACGAGTATTACTTAACCGGGGATCAACCCTTCCATTTGGTAATCCGGCCTGCATAACAGAAGCCATCTGCTCACCAAACGACGAGAAACGATCTTTCTGTTCCTGCTCAGTCCTGCGACTTCGGCTTTCTGATCCAGGGTCGGGCTTGTCAACTGCGTTTTTCGTTTCATGCAACCGGTCAAGAGTATTCTGAGTCCGCTCCTCGAGGGCAATCAGCCCTTCAAGCTCTTTTACGTTGTCAAGATAACTATCGGCTCTGGTACGCTCTTCCGAGTCGGGATCACGTTTTTCCTGGATACATTTAGATTTCATGTCACCCAATTTTTTCAACAGGTCATCAATCGCGGCCCGCATTTCAGTTACTGTTCTCATCTGTACTACTCCTTCAGGGCTCCAGCCCTGCTCTGCAAATTGGTTACTCTGTCAATTTCAAAATCATACGGTTCAGTTTCTTCTTCCAAAGGGGTCGCCCTCTGTTCCTGCTCGCCGGTCGCGGCGGTAATATTTTCTGTCATCTTTTCTATAAAATCATCAAAAGTTCGTTGCCAAGATTGGATAAACGCAGCCGCTGCCACATCAGTCATAATAAAGCCGCCAGCACCTATCTCTTCATCTAGAATCTCTGCCGGCAATTCATTGGTCTCCTTAAATTTATCCAAAGACCTCAAAGCTACGTCCGTGTCAGGATATGCCGGATAAGTTACAGGTGAGACGTCAAGCAACTCTTCCACTTCGGTAATCGTCCGGGTTATGGCCCCTGTTTTTTTATCCTCGGCCCATTCATCACCTTCAGCCGCGAGATAAAATCCGAAGGACTGTTGTGTAATATCGCCGCGATCAATCGAGACCATCAGATCACGAGCGCATTGAGTATCTGGCGGGTCGATCTCCATGAACAAACCCTTTTTATCCTCTTTCAAAATCAAGGTTCCAGCACTCTGGCGGCCTAGCACATGATTCGCGTCATGGTTAAACAACGCGCGGGGATCTGAGCCCTTCAAAGCTTTGGTAAACGCCCCCGGAGCAATCTTTTCTCGGAATCCTCCCAAGTCTTCAGACCATTTGCCGAACACAGCCGCATAACCTGAGATTTTCGGCTTTTCATAACCGTCACTACGCCGCTCGACTTTTAAATCTGACACCGGAATATAGCGCCGTTCAACTTCTCGTTTCATTTTTCCCCCAATAAAAAAGGGCGGCCAAATTGACCACCCTCAAGGCTTCCCGGTTGCCCGGTATTTTAATTATTCAGCTACAATTGCGCAAACACAACCCTGATGGAGGGGGGGGTGCGCGTGGGGCCCGCTAATTTTCATCGTGCCACCGGCCCCTTTCGGTTCAAAGTTTTCACCCTCTTTGACAAAAAACTTATTGATGCCAACCACCCGGCCATCTAGCTCTTGACAATAAGGACAAGAGTCATTGCCTTGCGCCACCCATCGTAATGTTTCGACCCCGGCCAAAGCAAAGGTAAATTTTGCCACAGCGTTATTACTTCTGACTGCTTCATCTGATGCAATCTTCTCGGGCCGTCTTTCGCCCCACTCGTTCAGTCTGGTGTCAATATCGGCGGCCGCGTCCTCACTATCTCGGATTAAAGCCCGTAACTGGCCCAGACTTGAGTTAACATGTCGCTTTGCGTATCCATCTAAGTACTCATTGATAAACTTTTCAAGTTCCGGGGTCATCCCTACCGGGCCCCCGACTTCACCAGCGGCGGCCCGTTGGATCGCTTCAGCATAAGAACCTAAAACAGAACGGAAATATTTCCTAATATGGGTCGGCATGTCGCCGTAGAAATCACCGAGCCACTTGTCAAAATCGCCAAGACTACGGACATTCTTTTTCAAGGCTTTACCAATCGCCACAACTTCACGGGCGACGGTACGGTCAGCAGCTTCTTTAAAAAGGTCATGGTATTGAGCTTGTAAACGGTTCCTTTCTGCCACGGAAACCTTGCCACGTTCAAATTTAGCGGCTCTTTCAGCCTTTTCTTTGCCGAAAAACTCTATTATGTCCCGTTTTTTCTCTTCAACCGGCACTTTTTCGGGTTCTGGCTCCTCTTCCACAAGTACGGGAACCGCCTTCACTTGATCAGCGGGCACCATATTTAACGGTACTAAATAAACGTCGCCACCTTCAATTGGATTCTCGTTTTCTTTACGCCTAATGTCATTTGCTGAATACCATCCACCTTGCCGGGCTGTATTATATGCCGCGTATCGACTGGCAATATCGCCACGGAGTAGTCCTTCTACCAAGAACTCAGCATAAAGGCCGCTTTTTCGCTCTGCTTTAGTTAATAACCTAAGTGAAATGGCTTGTTCCCATCGTTTTAAGCGAGGTGACAAGCAATTGACAACAAACTGAATACCCTGGTGCTCGATATTGCTAAACGTCGCGTGGTCTAAGATCCCAACCATATGCGGAGGCACTTTGTAAAATCCGCACAGCTCTACTTTTTGGTGCTGGCGGGTTTGGAGAAATTGCGCATCTTCAGGAGGGATTCCAATTGTTTCAAGCTTCATTCCCTCTTCTAAAACAATCAATTTATGAGCTTCCCCTAATCCTGAATAGGCCTGAGTCATCGACTTTTGAAGGTTTGCATGAGCATCTGTTGATAATTTGCCAGGATGTTCGACTTTGCAGCCTGGATGTGTCCCATTCCCAAAGAACTGACTACCAAATTGTTCAGTCGCCAACCCTAAACCAATCGCTTCACGTGCAATTGCAATAGGAGATTTACCGACCAGCCCGTCAAATCCCATACCGGGAACGTGGAAAACATCAGACCACGGCAAAGAGGTTCTTTTACCGTTTGACTGATACTCGTAAAAAATATTCCCATTTTTGCGGACTACATCAACCGCACCAGGCGTTACCGGGAACGGCCATAGAGCTTTTATATGGCCTATCCCATCACGCTCAATCGTTGCGTAACAATTTCCCCACAATTCAGCCGGGGCTTGCAAGCTTTCACGAAAATTAAACGACGTCATCTCTGGGTTTGGTGCATCGTGCAATAACTGATATAAGGGGTGATCAATAACCCTCTCTTTGCTCCCATTTGGCAACCGTCGGTATAAAATAAGGGGTAAACTTGCGATAGTCTCAGCCAGCAAAGTAACGCATGACCAAACTACCAGATATTTTAAAGCCGATTCCTCATCGACTCCAACCCCTGCCTTAGTGGATGCCGTTACAGGTGAGTACCATCTATCATCGGCCCCCGCCCAACTCCGCACGATTTTTTTAAGTTTGCGGATAGTCGAACTACTATATAAGAAATTCATTTAGAGTACTAAAACCCCCCGCTCTTCATAAATGCTACGGCTGTTTTCCTGCCGGGTTGCTCGATCAAGGGCCATAATTAGCGCCACGATGCCGTCAATTTTTTCAATTGATTTTTCCTTATCCGGCTTTAAATTACCGGCTGGGTCTTGCCGGACAACGACATTGTCAGCCATCCACGACAAAACCGGGTTATTCCCATGGGCTATGCCACTACCTAAAACCAGCTTTTCCAGCTCTTTCGTCGGCGCCGCCATACTCGCGAAACCCTGACCGAATTGCGCCACGGTCAAACCCTGTTCTTCAATCTTCTGTATGATCAAAGTCGCCCCCCATCGGTCGAAGGCCAGCTCCTTAATATCAAATTTTTGCGCGTCCTCATCTAGCTTGGCAAGAATAAAATCGTAGTCAATAACGTTGCCCGGTGTCGCTTCAACAAACCCCTGCCGGCACCAGACATCATAGGGCACCCGATCACGCCGGACACGGTTAATCATGTTCTCTTGCGGTATCCAGAAGCGGCATAGAACTTGGTAATCTTCGCCCTCAATCTCAGGGGGAAACACATAAACCAAAGCTGAAACATCAGTCGTTGACGATAAATCCAGCCCCGCATAACAAGTCCGGCCCCGCAGACCTTCCTCATTAACCGGATCGACTCCACAAAGTTTCCATTTAGCAGCACTGAGCCATCGCGTTTCAGCTTGTGTCCATTCATTCATATGGAGGCGTAAGAAAGCATTCATCCGACTTGGTATCTCTAACGCTTGCGCTGCTTTCCGTCTGAGATCATCAATTTTTACAGATACATTTAGGTTCGGGTTAGATTTCCCCCAAACTGCCTCATCTTGCCAGTCGTCATTTTCATCTAAGCAAAAACAAATCCCGAAATAAGTATCATCCTCAATAACCCCGGACAATATCTTTTCACTATATTGCTGTTGCTCATAACAAATACTTTGCCGGTCAAACCCTGCCGTGGTTATCGCAATCTGTAACGGTTGCCGCCTCGCGCCAGTAGCCGTTTCCAGAACTGACCAAACATCATTGGTTTGTCTTTGCCATTGGTGTAGCTCATCACAAAGCGCACCACTAATATTTAACCCGTCCAGAGTTTTAGCATCTGAAGATATCGGCTCAAATTTACTGCAAGTATCCAAGATGTGAAGATTATCTCTAAATATCGTTATCTTTTTTCTAAGTTGAGGACTCCGTTGGACCATCCTGGTTGCTTCGGTATGACAAATCCTTGCCTGTTCCTTGCGAGTCGCCGCTGAATATATTTGGGCCCCCGGCTCATTGTCAGCTACCATCAAGTACAGACCGTCAGTAGCTAGGTCAGTGGTTTTCCCATTTTTGCGAGCCATCGAAATAAAAGCAGTTCTAAATCGCCTTGTTCCGTCAGCCCTTAACCACCCGTATAAACTCCCCTTAATGAAAACCTGAAAAGGTTCAGGGGTTAATATCTGTCCGGCCCACTCTCCGGTTGTCTGGATACAGACATTATAAAAATTTAACCGGTGTTGCGCTTTCTCTGCATCAAAAAAAAGACCCCTTTCGGAGCCCGTCTCTAAATCGTTTAAATGCCTCTGGCATGCCAGCTTAACCCATTTGCAAGCAGGTATCTTGCCCCCTATTGTGTCATCACAATATTGAAGCATCACCTTCTCAACTGGTAGCATAACCCTCTTTTATTTTACGTCTGACAATATTTATTGTTAATTTATGTGTTGATTTAAAAAATCATCCAAAGAATTTTCCATTTTCTCTTTTCTGACCACGACCCTTGACCGACTGCTCGGACTCATGCCGAACTCGGTCAAAAACTTATACATCTGATCCATCGCCCGGTTTGCAACACAGAGCATCGGTGATTGGAGGATGCAGCCGTTATCAGTTTTATAGAGCGGCCCCTTATCGTTCAAAATATTCTCAGCATCAACCCAACGCCCGTAAGCTTGGCAGTAGCCAGCCAGCGCCGCTCGGTCAATCTCAGTTAAGAGTCCCATCTTGAAAAGCTTGGTCGCCATATACTTCCATTCTTTGCGAGCCTCCACGGATAAATGACGAGGGGCTTTCATAAGGCGCTTCTTTGGTTGCGGCTCATCTTTATTTATGCGACGCTTGCCGGGGTTTCCCTGGATTAGTTTAAGCGCCGTCGGTTTTGGTTTACGTCCCGCCATTATGCCGCCGCCACAAACTTGTCAAATTTGTCCTTAACACAACTACTTAACTCTATATATGTTTTATTCTCTTCAGGGAAAGTATGAATAGCCAAATGACTTTCTGCAAGTAAAAATAACACAGTGTACCCTTGAGGCTTAAAATTATGCTCTACTGAATTTAACACATTAAATCCAGCCTTGACCAACCGCTCGGAATATTCGCTTTTTAATATTACCGGGTCGATATAGTCAAACTCGGCAATAGACTTGGCAAGCTTGTCATACTCTTTATCTCCCGGTTGCAGGTCTTTGCGCGGGTTATAAACTGCGGCGTTCAGGTTATTTATTTTTATGGTCTGAATTATCAAAGCCCTACCCTTTCATTTCGCGGACGTATATAAGAGGC
>Ga0307990_1003192_pt1 | contig 12643 bp, 4 predicted proteins | sample EllFjometagen129_FD_203168 | JGI IMG/M metagenome (GOLD analysis project Ga0307990, IMG submission 203168) | Marine microbial communities from Ellis Fjord, Antarctic Ocean - #129 | ecosystem: Environmental > Aquatic > Marine > Unclassified | place: Southern Ocean | collected 2014-10-08
TTTCCCCCGCCAAAACCGGTATTAATGCACCCACAAGCCATCAAAATTTGATAGCAGATTGCTATAACAGTTACACAAAAGTTTCAAGGTTAAAGTTCCGGGATTAATATAATGGAGAGGTTCAAAGTAGATAATCCACCCCGAATAAACTGCCGATGCTTTGAGTTTCTGCCCTGTTCCACAATTACCATAGCTTCCCTATTCCCAAATTCGCAATCCAGCGCGAAAATTGATGGGGCATCAACAGATCAAAGGTGTAATACTGCCGGGCATCAGCCCGATATCGGCTGTCAATATCCGCCAGGTTCACTGTGCGCAATTTTTCGTTTACCATTTCGAAGTGCGCCTTTGCGTATTCGCCTTTTGCGGGGGTCGCTTCGTCTTGCTCTTCATCCGACTTGATCTCCACCACCTTGATCAGACTTTCTATGCTCTCGTCCTGGAGTTTTTTCAGTTTTTCAAGACCGCCAGTGCTTCCTTCACCTTCAAGCATTGAAATGTACTTATCAAGATCGATCCTTATGAAAAAATCAGGATTAAAACTCCGCCTGACCCTGTCTTTCCCGCCTTTCCAGTATTCGTAAGTAATGCTGTAGAAATTCTTGTCCGGTGATTTTATCCAGGAATCCAGATAATCGGAGTTGTCTATCAATTGAAAAACAAACTCCTTTTCCGGCGAATGGGAAACCAAGACAATATTTTGAGGGCTTTTCAACTTTGATGTATTCACCACATAGGGCGGTTTTGTGTCTCCCTTTACAAACGTCCGGATGATTTCGTTTCTTCTCTCCACAAAATCTTCAGGTTTAAAGAGGGAAAGCTGCGGGCCGTCGTCAGAACGTTTCCGCAACTCGTTGATGTAGTCCAGTATAAATTGATTTGCCTCTCCCACCTCGTTTTCGTAATCTTCGCTCAGAAACGCCGTCCTGTCTCTTTCAAGCTCGCTCACCCTTATGCCAGATCTTTCCATTCGAGTGGTATCAACGGGGTTTATATCTCCCCCGATATTCTCAAAAACCCGCTTCTTCGTGCCTCGCGGCAGGAACTGGTTGAAGTAATGGTCAATCTGTTTTCTGTTTTCTTCGGACAGCTTGTTTCCCCTGATTCCCGCGTTATTCATGGCCTCACGGATAACCTGCCTGATCTCGTCTTCCTCTGGATAACGGTCATCCACAACCACGCTGCCGAAATCAAAATGCAGTGACTCAAAAGTCCTCAGAGCAAACCGCTTATAGATATCGTACACAAGCTGATCGATCGTATAAAAATCCCTAGCCAGTTCGTACCGCTTTTCATCCCTCGTCCTTACGACTTTAACCCCGAGGTTTTCCTCAAATGGCGTTAATATAAGTTGCCCCGGAGGCCCCTGATCTACGCGGCCAACCTTTTCATAGCGCTCACTCGGAATATAATTGAGGTTAAAGATGGTAAAATTGTGTGCGCCTCTTCCCCGTTCCCGGTCAGTCAGCGTAGAAGATGTAAGATACATGTCGCTTTCGGTCACCGAGTCAACCAGTTCCTTGATGTGATCGGCGAATTTGTCGTGATTGGTAACAGTCAGGACAGGATAGTTCTGTAAAATGTGCTCATTGGGAACTTCACGCGGTATGCGCATCCCCCTGCCTAATACCTGTGATATAAGAAGCTTGGAATTAAAGACCTTCTCTTCCATTGGAACAATCTGAAAGACATTGTCCACATCCCAGCCTTCCGAAAGCTTGTTCACCGCAAAGATAAACTCCACGCTTCCGCCTGTCTTTTTCGTGCTTGTTTCTTCAATATTGTCGAGCTCATCCTTATATTCCGACTTGGAGATGCGGCTTATAACGCAGATTACCTTTTCCCGCAACCTGTCAACCAGCTCCGAGTCTGTACCTTCAGCGCCATTGTGTTTCTTCTCATACCGTGCAAGAAATGCGACAAATTCCTCGCTCCTTTTCTGGGCGTTTTTCTGATTAGGGCAGATAAAGACCGTTATGGGTTTTACTCTCCTTTCCCCCCCCCGATTTTTGTATGCGTACTTTTCGCTGTTTTCCAGATGATTTTTCAGAACCATTTCAAAGCGTTGATCAATCGTAAGTTTTGAATCCCCTTCATCTGTTTCTGTGTGAATAATCGCATTGATCTTTTTGATATATTTCTGTTCTGTCGCGTCTTTTATGGAATAATTGTAAAGGATATCGGCAAAATATTCGTCCTGATTATAGGGGGTGCCGGTAAAGCCGATGTGCCGGGTGATTTTGCTGTTTTCACGTAAAAACTTCATCCACAGGCGTTCGTCCCTTGCTTCACTTTTCTTTCCCTCCGGTCCTTCTTCCCTGTCGAGGACAAGGCGATTTTCCGCGTATTTCAAATGCGAATAGGCATGGTGAATCTCATCTCCAAGGACGAGAACTTCATCCGTGTTTTTGAACAATGTGTCTGTGATCCCGCCGAATGTGTACACCGCGTTGATGTTTTCAATCACAATGGAGTTGTCTTCTATCGGATCATTGTCGGTCAGGAGATTGATCGCCTTTCCCCTGTATTTTGCCGGGAGTTTGTCATTAAGATCTTTCCTGCTCATCAAGTCCTTGAATTTTTCCCGCAGGCCCTGTTCGATAATGGTTGAGGACGGACCCAGCACCAGAACCCGTTTTGCGAGTCCCATGACAAGAGAAAGCCAGGCAATGGCAAATATCACGTATGATTTTCCGGTGCCTGTGGCCATGTGCACGACCCCGGACAGTCGATCAGGAAGTGGAATCTGGCGGAGAAAATTTTCCTCGGTTCCGAAACGCCGCCGAATCTGCGATTTCTCTCGATAGTTTTCTTTTCCAAGGTCGGTAATGCTCTTGTATCCGCCACCCCAGAGATAGATCATGGCCTCTTTAACTGCATCGTACTGATAGTCACGCGACCCAACCAGTTCACGGACATACTCCTCGACCTCTGAAAAATTGAACCTGTTGTAATTACACTTCCGGATATTTATATCCAGTGTGTGATCTGAAAGGTTCAATCGCCTGATAGCTTTTTGTCTCTTCGTCTTCTTAGCCATGCGAATTATTCCTTGATGACAAAAGGTTTACTCTCATTGCCATGCCTGTCAATGGCAATAACCGCCACACTTTCCGTCAAACCGGCCACCTGTATCGTTCCATCCACCCCGATATCCCCGGCAAATACCGTCCTGTCCATATCGAAAAGCGCTCCGTCGTAATCGACATCCACAAGAAGCATGGCAAGTCCGTCAAGCCCCTTCAAACGATCTTCCTGATTATCCAGTATCTTTGTTTCAAACCGCGTTATCTTCAACCCCTCTTTTGTTCTCTCAACCTCTATCTCCACACTGTCATTAAAATAGAACCCCGTCGAATTGATAAGGTTGTTGACATTATCCTGAGAGCTTGGCTGTTCCTGTATCTGAAAACTGCGGGAGACATCTTCCAATATCTTGTAGGGGAACTTTAGCAATTTAAAATGAACATCATCGCCTGCGCTGTTTTTCATGGTGGTATCCCCGGTCAGCGTGCAGGTCTCCGGCGTGATGATATAGTAATTACCCTTCAATTTGCCGCCGGACTGCAGGATGATTCCCTTGAGATAGTCGTCGTTTATCCTGATATTTTTCAGATATTCATCATTCCAGACGGGGTAAACCTCAACTGGGTCGCCGTCCTTTTCACCGAAGATGTTGGTAAGACTGTATTTACCCGACAGATCCTTCTCGTCTCGGCCGATCTGAAAGAGTCCCAGGACAAAATCGACATAGGCATCCCTGTTTTCCCGGAGCTTCATAATGCGGGTAAAGTCATAAGCACCTGTGGAAACGACACAAAATGGCTTTGGAGGTTTGCCGTATTTCCGGTTTTTCTTTACATCCTTGCCGAGGGCCTTTGACTCTCCGATTTTCAGCATTCTCTTTTGCATGGTATAGATGGCGTGTTTGCCAAAATCGCAGACGATCCACCGGCGGTCGAGTTTTTCCGCAACAGCCGCAGCGGTTCCGGAACCCCCAAAAATGTCCATGACAAGGTCGCCAGGATTGGATGAACACTTAATTATCCTTTGAAGAAGTTCCTCTGGCTTTTGTGTTACGTATCCAATACTTTCATGTGTCGCTGATTGAATCGCAGATATTTCCCACACATCCCTTACAATTGCATCACGGTATTGTCGTCCTTCCTCGTCAATTTTGAAATCGTCTTTAGAAAAACCATACTTATGCTGCATATATGATCTTTCTGTTTCATAGTTAAATGTCCAGTTATTAGTTTTGGAATAAAAAAGTATGGTATCATGCTTTCTTGAATATCTTCTTTTTGTAGCGCCTTGAGTCTTATATGCCCAACTTATTTCATTTTGGAAATTAGGTTTTCCAAAAACCTCATCCATCATTACCTTTACATAATGACTCATTTTTTGGTCTAAATGAACATAAATACTACCATCATCTGATAGAATCTCTCGCATATAAATCAACCGCTCTTTCAAGCCTTCAATAAACTCGGCGGAATCAACTTTGTCTGAGTAGCTTTTTTCATTTTCTGATCCCCTGAAATCGCTCTTTGTCGCAAACGGCGGATCAATACAAAACAGTTTTACTTTTCCCTTGACCCTGTCCTTGATCAGCGGATCTGCATTCCGGTAACAGGTCTTCAGAAATTGCAGGTTATCCCCTTGGACAATCAGGTTCTGCCAGTTATTATCCGAACTATTCTTTGACTGTTCAAACAGGTCAAGCTGTGTTTGACCCGTAAGACTGCCGCCCTTGAAATATCGTTCAAGTTGGAGCGGCGATCCCACATCAGTCGGCGAAGCCTGGTTCAAAATGGCGGCCTCGCTTCTCTTCCCCGCGTATTCAAGCGTGACAACCTTGGCCCTGTCCAGCTTTGCCACATCGAATTTCTCCGCCAGCCGTGGAAATAGCTTCACCATCAACTCCGCAGGCGGTTCAGCATTGTTGTTCAACGCCTCAATTATTGTTTTCTTTTCTTCTTCTGTAAGATTTGTTTTCACCATAAAACACTCCTGGCTTCTGAGCGATCATATGCATTCATCTAATGAAAACCTTAATAATACTTTGAGTCACGGTTATCAAAAGCTGGCATAGTTCCCTCAAGAATGTCTACAACAGCCTTGTTTATTGCCGGATTTTCAATAGCTCCGGAAATGTAGATCATCCTATAGTCACCTTTCTTGTCCAAGTCGGCACATATGACTTGCTCCGCATCACATACGACAGCAAGGTTTGGATTGTGGGTTACTATTACAATCTGTCTTCGTTCTTTTGCTTCTTTCATACAGGGTACAAGCAATTCATACACTGTTTGGTTGTCAAGATTCTCTTCTGGTTGATCAATGATCAAAGGAATATCGTCCTTGTCGACCAGAAGATAAAAGACAAGCAAAAGTGTTCCGCGTTCTCCAGGTGACAGCTCGCCGAGTTCCTTGTCTCCCATTTTCAAGGAATAGCGCGGCTTCAGATAACCCAGGGAAAAGATCATGTCGTAAAGTTCTAGCACACTTTTGCCTTTTCGCATTTGCTCAACCACTTTAACTGACTTCCCTCCAAGCCTTTTATCTTTACAAAGAGCATCATCGATTTCTTGTAAAAAGATTTCCATTCCGCTTTCTGTATCAAAGTCTTGGCGTTGGAAAATCTCCTTCAGCATTTTGTGACCTTCCTCGACTCCGCAGAATGAGCCTGCCAAGCCACGGCTAACGTACTCAAAAAAAGCTTCTTCAAATCCTGTGTCAACAATTCCAACCTCAAAATTGAGTTGAAACTTGTCCCTTGCTAGTGGTCTTTTCTCTATAAACTCTTGTACCGGGGCATATAGTTCACGGTATGTCGCTGCTAGATGCCGGATGATCGAATGTATCTCCTTCGCCTTAGTCAGTCGTTGCTCAGTCGCTTCATTCCTTTGATCGGGAGCATATCTCAATTCCTCGATCTGCTTCTTGTAGAAGTTATGTGTACCAGTCGTATCTTCTGTTCCTTCTATTTCACTTTTCTTTTTTTCCCACACCTTTAATGCAGATGTATAGGTCTGATACTTTTTGTTTGGCTCATCAAGCTTTGTGCGTAGTTTGCTGATTTTTGATTCTGTTAACTTTTTCCTTTGCGCAAGGCTTCCCTCAATTTGCGGATCAAGTTCCCGATCTGCTTTTGTCTTGGCATCCGTAAAAACATTCTGTTTGTCACGGAGTGGCTGTTTGTCGATGGTGTATTTTAGAATTGATTCTTGTGGAACGTCTATGGTTTTTAATTCGTCCTCACTGCTATCGATAAACGCTTGCACTTGACGATCAAGATTATCCAATCTTTCAAGTAGTTTGTTAGTGGTGGATATGAGAACTGCTAATCGCGATTTCTCCTGATTCATCTGGAGAGTTCTGTTTTCGTACTCAGTGAGGTGCTTTTTCTCTAACTCAATTACCTCCGCTACTTCTGCAATTTCTTTTTGCTTTACTGGATCATTATCGGGTTTCTGGATTTCTGTCGGCTTTGATCTTTCATGTGCATCAAGTTCGAGCTGCTTCTGTGATAAAAGATTGTTCAGTTGGAGACGATGCTCATCTGAGCATTTTTCTGTCAGTGTGATGATACGTTCATTTATCTGATGAAGCTCCACAGTGAGGTGTTGAATCCTTGTAGTTGCTTCAGTGGTTCTATGGGCGATCAGCTCATCAAGGGAACCTTTATTGAGTCTGTCAAAAAAATCTACATGAGAGAAGATCACTTTCTTAAGTTCTTGATCAAAGTCAGATTCTTCAATTTTGCCAAGTTGAGTGCAGATCTTCTCAAGGAAGTTTTGGGGGATATACTTAGCCAGCTCCGGTTGAGCTAAATCAACAGAATCATCCAGGCCCTTAGTGATCGTTGTGCCACTTTCCAATGTTAGAGTTGCTTGGAAATGTCTTGCCTTGTTGTCTTTTGATTGTTTGAAGTTTTTAGGTGCCAGGAAGGTAAAATCACCATGCTGTCTTGTATTACATAGCAGACCAAGTATGTCTGTAAGCGCACTTTTTCCTTTGCCTTTATTCCCAATTATCGCGACCATGTTTGTGTTGAGTGGTATGTTGTTCTCGAACCAGATTTCGTTGTTCGTATCTCGAAGAGTACTGCCTGATTTCCTCTCGATGCGTATATTTTTGATATATTTGGTGGGGTTGTTCTGCACATGAAGCATCGCATGCGGAATGTCTTCCACAACAACTCTGCTGTTCAGCTCATTTAGTACCTGCAAGAGGCCCTGAAATGTTGGGTCAGCCTTGACCCATGTAAAGCAATTACCAAGCCTGTCTTTGTCTCTGGCATCTGAAAAGGAGTGTGCGTCACTACAATCAAGAAGGCGGTTATTAACCCCTGAGGTGGTCAGATGTTTCTTTGCTTTATGCCAGGCCTCAATATTTTCAGCTGCAATGAAAACAAGATCGGCAGCATTGATGATAGTCTTTTTCTCAGCTATGCTATGGTCGTTCCATTTGATGTCAGCCCATTCTGTCTTGCCAACCGCGGTTACTGCCTTGTCTTCGAAATAATGTGACGTTAAGACTTCACGCACAGCGTCAAAACTAATACAAAGATTATTGAAACCTTCGATTAAAGGTGCGTTGAATTTCACCCGTTTATCGGCGGGCACGCTTTCAATTATCATTTGTCCCAAGTCTTCAAGACTTTCACGTGTGGGTAATGCAGCCCACTTGCCGCCTGTTCTGAGATGTTCGTACTGTGGTGAAAGAACGTATTTACTCGAAAGCGCGTTAAGAAACTGTTGCTCTATCAATTCAGGCTTGAGTTCGTTCGAGAAGATAACGTGGCAGTTCACACGGCTGAGATGACCGGCGCTTCCGCCGAACTTATCTAGCCTCAATTCAATGACCGGCAGAAACAGATCAATATTAGAGAGTCGCCCAGTTTTTCGTTCTTCTAGAATACGCTTGTAGCCAGTGAGGAAGATATAGTCGTTAATCCCGATTACCTTGAATTCGGGAGGAAGTGCTTCAATTTCGCTCAGGAATCTATCCCAAGGATCCGGATCAGAGTAGTGGTGGACAAGTGAATCTGGTGTGTGGACGTGTAAGTCCCACTTGTGCCAAAGTGAACCTCTTGGATCATTCATTCTGCAACCTCTGAAGTTTTACTGTAGTGGTCTGCCCCGGATTTCTATCAGGTATTATGTACAGTATACCTCTGTTTCCCAAAGAAAAAAGGCGATAATATGTGTGCTATCCTCCGATTCCCGCCCCGATTCCCCAAAGAACATCGATAGATTAATCAAAAACGTCGATAGATTTTCGATAGATCTTTCAGCAAACTATTTTTTCTTGAAAACATATCTGGTACTTCGTCCTTTTCCTGTCTGTTCAAGAATGTCTAATTTAATCAACCCGGTAAGATCACGGTAAGCAGTATTCTGCACAACTTTTAGTTTCTTAACACACCACCCGCTTGTAACAAAGTCTTCCTTGAGAACATGGGTGATGATCTTTTTCTGACGATCATTTAATTTTGCTTCGGTAGATGGGGGAATGACCTGACCGACATCTTTCGCGGAAACATGTATTTTATCAATATCATCTCCAGGGCCCACAAAAATTACCTGAAAGTAACCAGTGTATGAGTCAATTTCCGGTTCATCGAGTCCATGATCAATCATTGCTTCCCGCATACGGCGAAAACCGCTCCCGCGCTCTTCAATCCGATGGAAAAAGGAGAGACATTGGGCAAGCAGAGGATTTCTGGAACATGGTTTATATTTGCCGGATCGAAGCTTAGGCAGCGTTAAAGGCGGTGGAGGCAATCCGGGGCTGGAAATGACAATGCGATCTGAAAACTTCTCAACCAGAATTTTTCTGCCGCGATCTTCATAGTCTCTATGTGCGCCGGCATTAACCAGGGCTTCGCGAATCGCCTCTGTTGGGTATTCATCTAATCTCACTCTATTCAAACCAGCGACGCGAATGGGGTGTCTCGTATTTCTTTCGATAAAAGTAATAACCTTTTCAATGGCTTTAGGTAGAGGCTCCGTAATATCCTCGTGGTCCATTGGGTTTCCGTCCATCTCTGTGCTCCTGTAAGCATCGGCAAGAAAACGACATTGTGGAAAAACAGCAGAAGGGTCTGTAGCTAGTAAAGCTATTCCGGCTGCCGTGGCATAGTATGTGCCATCCAAATCGGTCCAAAGAAGGCCGCGTATCAGCAGTTTGTGAATTAATTCCTTTTCAGTGATTACTGAAGGTCCTATTCGCTCAGCACCGGCTACGAGTCTCCGTGCTAATTTAGAATCCAGATCTCCCCATGTAAGTCTCTTCAATGTCTTGTTTTCGAAATCCGAAGTAGCTTTAATGGTCTGCTCTGCAATCTTATTTTCATCGGCTGAGGGTTTAATGCCAAATTTTTCTTTGAAGAGTCGAACTAAAGATGTTCGAACTTCATTTTGGAGTTCCAAAAAATTACCGAACCGCTTATATTTAAAACCATCTTTTTGCACTTCCTGAACAAATCCCAATGTGTAGGGCTCACGTTTCAACTCCGCCGGACCCTTCATGTAGACGAGAATCGGCATTTTAACTTCCTTCGCGCATCTGTATTCATGGTGAGTTATGGAAAATCTTTCAACAACATGGCCGTACTCTTTCCAAATGATTACCAGATAAATATCGCATGCTTCAAGACTCTTAAGGCATCCTTTTGCCGATTCTTCCGGTGAGGCAGGCTCAAGCTCATATAGAATGGGTTCGCAATGTTGATTGAGAAAAGGGTCTGTGTTGATCAGAGACAACACCGCTATGCGCTCATTCTCCAGTTCTTTCTGGACGGAACTGACAAATACTCGAAGTTTTTTCATTGAGACATCTCCGACTGCAATGTCGTGTCTGCTACAAGATAATATTGCTCGATTTTCATGATCGTAATCCCAACCTCACTCAACCGCAAACGCATTACTTAAAAATCGATCCAGAACATTCGTCTTTGTTTCACCTTTCTGCTCAGGTCGCAGGTTAAACTTATTCAGCCGCAAAAATCGGTAGCCGTAGCTTTCAAGCTCTATCTGGCGGCTGATGTCATAATCGAGGTACTCTTGGGAAAAGGTATGTTTGGTTACGATATCCGGGTTTTTGGTGTGGTATTCGACGCCGTCATATTCCAGGATTAGGGTTTGCTCTTTACCGCCTTTTGAAAAGGTCATGAGAAAGTCCACCCTGTATTTCGGTATCTGCCTAGCATATTCGGCTCGGATGTATTCTCCGATCTTAAATTGGGGAACGATCTTGACAAATTCCCTGTGTGTTTTTACGAAATTTGTGCTGATCAGAAGGTTGTACAAATCTTTTTCTGCCGGAGAGTCAAAGATTGCCGTGTCTTTTATAAAGAAATCATTATTTTTGTTTTCCTCAAGAAGATTTTCATAATGTTTCAGGGCATCACCGAGTCGGGTTTTACTGTATTTATTGATCGGCATGCTGTGAACAAAGATCATTGTGTCCTTGGCACGGCTGAACCCCACATTGAGCCGCTGCATCTTCAACTTTCTGGGGTTATCCGCCGTTCCCCCGGTAACCGGGTAGATGCCTCCTAAATCAGCGTTGCCGTACTTGCTGTCTTCCACGAGGGAGTAGTACACAATATCGCGTTCTTCGCCCTGGACGTCGCCCACAAACCATACGGCCATATCGTGGTTCTTTTTCAGCTCGGGCATATTGAGCTTTTCGTTCAATGCCTGCTCCATTCTTGACTGCTGATCCTTGAAAGATGTGATAATACCGACACTCCCCTTAAAGCCGTTTTCAATCCGCGACGTTAAATCATCGATAATGACATCGATTTCATCGAGGTTTACATTGGTGCCCGAATTGCCTTTTGTTTCCACCGGGATAAATTGCAGTACCTCACCTATCGGTTTGGTGCGAATGCGGTTGACATTGAGATCCAGCATGGCGGGCTTGTAGAAAACCTCATTTGAATAATCGATGATTTCAGGGAAGCTCCGGTAATGTTCTCGAAGTGACGTTGTATAATTCGCGATGGCCCTGGCAAAACTCAGAGTTGATGTGCGGATGTTGAAGGTTTTGAGCCACAGTATGGCACCGGCGTTATCCTGCAGAGGACGTAATACAGATTCAGCTTCCTGTTCGTCTTCGTTTATTTCTCTGGATACTTCCTGAATCAGCTCATTTGCCTCTTGAGCTGTTGCGGATACGTTGTAATCATCCTGATAGGCGTTGATGATATCCCTGAAGTAAGCGGAGGAATATCTTGCGTTCACGTTAACCGCTCCGACAGCGCCATACTGGTATTCATCGCCAAAGACAACAACCTGTTTTGCCCGCAGTATAAGAGAAATCGACTCTGCAATAGAGACCTGAGATGCTTCGTCTATGACAAGAATATCGATCAAGTCTTCATCCATCGGAAAGTGCTTCGATATCATGTCCGGTTCGGCAATAATTCCCGATATGTTTTCCAGGAGCACACTGGCCTGTGTACTCGTCAGCCTTTTTCCTCCATTTAAGGAAACCTTAATTTTGGCGATATCACCAAGGAAATTATTGAGATTCTTCAATCGGAGATCGTTCTGATATTCAACCCGTTTCTGCCTGATCGTATAAAAAGCGTCAAGGTCTTCACTTTTCAGTGATTCAAGCCCTGTTGTTTTGGAGAGTTTATAGTGAAGTTGAATCCATCTCCAGATATCGGTTTCAATCCCCGCAAGGTTGTTGAGGCGGGAAAGAGAGTTCAACTTATTCTCCGAGATTTGCAGTCTGACAAGAATTGCCCCATAGTTTTCAAACAGTCCAGTGATGGAATTGAAAAGGTCCGCGTCAACTTTTTGGAGTGTATCTTTCACTCCGTCAAGGGTTTCGTAAACCGCGGAAACACTTAGCTCTTTGTTTCCACTGATCCCCCGGTATTCGTCGATGATATTCCGGTGTTTCTTCAAGGAAACAGCCTTCTGAAGTGCCAAAATCCCGTCGCAGGCTATATCCAGTGTGAGTTCGTTTACAGGCACATCTTTTAAACGGGCGATTTCTTCAAAAACCCGGACGTGTTTCAGGCTTTTTAGAGATTTGATTAATCGTTCGAGCTCCTTTTTGTCGGGAGATTTTCGTAATAGCTTTTTGAAAAACGCACCCGGCATATCGCCGGACTGGAGTGCGGAAATTGGCACATCCTTTTTGAACGATCCCGCGGATGTTTCGATCAGGTCTATAAAAGATTTCGGAATTTCGGTCAGGGCTGTTTCAAAATCGGAATTCTCGCCGGATTGAAGATTGATTTCTTCGCAGGCATTAAGAAATATGGGGATATCCTTGCGTCGGTTTGATAGAAAATGAAATGCGGGTAAGCTGATATCCCTGAAATTATCTATACTTGCATCTTCCGCAAAATCCTGTATTTTTTTAAAATCGATTATTATCGAACCGCCGATCCTGGGAAGTGTCAATTCTTCCTCAGAAGACTCTCCGGAGCTGACAAGATTGTTCTGTGTTTGCTCAAATTCAAATAGATTATGAATATTTTCTTGGTATTCATCGGAGGAAGATAACTGTCTTTCCAGCTTACCGGCGACGTCCTTTCTCAATACCTTTTCATCCTGTTCGGCGGCTTGTTCGTTATAGTCATTGGCGCGGCCGGCTGCAGCGTTTATCA
>Ga0307990_1003193_pt1 | contig 12642 bp, 4 predicted proteins | sample EllFjometagen129_FD_203168 | JGI IMG/M metagenome (GOLD analysis project Ga0307990, IMG submission 203168) | Marine microbial communities from Ellis Fjord, Antarctic Ocean - #129 | ecosystem: Environmental > Aquatic > Marine > Unclassified | place: Southern Ocean | collected 2014-10-08
GCGTAGCTCAGCCTGGTAGAGCGCTACGCTGGGGGTGTAGAAGTCGCAGGTTCGAATCCTGTCGCCCCGACCACTTATTATTACGGCGAACTCAAATCGAGTTCGCCGTTTTATTTTTTACGTACTACTTCTCCTTTAAATGGTCGTTTTTGGTTTTTCCTCTTCATGCGGATGCCAGATTTTGAGGGCACTTACTTCTTTTTCCCTGGCTATATTCTCAGTTCGGTTCTCACTGGGTCGACCCAGTAAAGAACATCCCTTTTAATCAAGGCTAGGGTTTAGAGTAATTATGTGAGATATTTCTTAAACATTTCAACGCACCTGGTTTTTGGGCATGGCTTCATGAGTGGCGGGAAAATGAAAAGAACATCATTTCATAAGACGAATCTCTACCGAAGAAAGCCGCCGGGATCTTCACTCCTCCAAAAAGGGAAATATAGGAAATGTCCAGCGTCTGGGTGTTCTAATGAACGGGGGTTTACAGAAAAATGAAATGGCTGTTTATAACCGTTTTTTGTGTCACGTTCGCCTATGGTTTGGAAACAATCGCAGAAACCATATTCTCACCCGCCGTTTGGCGCAAGCAGGATAGCCCCATTCAGCTAATCGAACCGGTTGTGGTCTCGACCAACGCGGTTTTGCACATTGAAGCCGGTGTTACGATAAGGGGCGGACGCGATACGCCAATCATCGTTTACGGTTCCCTAATGGCCGAGGGGACTGAGGTGGATCCCATCCTGTTCACGGGAAATGGGGCCTCAAACGAGTGGCCGGGCGTCGCGTTCATTGGCGAACGAATTTTTGACAGCCTGTCCTGTACGGGTGTTTTCTCTCACTGTCGTTTTGATCATGGGGTCCCTCCGGACTGGCCGTTGGTTGACTTTCAAGCGGCGATCAGCGCTCGATTTGCAAATCTATCGTTCTCCAATTGTAGTTTTGAGACTATTGACGGCTCGGTGGCTCGGGCGGAGGATTCGATTCTTCGAATGATTGGGTGCACGTTCCTTGACTGCGGCGAAGGCATCAACGCGGTGCGCTGTGACGCACAGATCGTAAGCAACCATCTGTCGCGTATTCGAAATGGAGATGATGCCATTGACATTGATTTGGATTGGAGCGGCCTGGAATGGCGTCCCGCTCTGGTGGAAGCAAATATTGTGGACGGCGGATCGGGAGATGGCATTGATCTCGGCAGCACGGCGGCCACCGTACGAGGAAACTTGATCCGTAATTGCGCGGACAAAGGAATATCCATCGGGGAAGGTTCCAACGGGCGGATTGAAAACAATGTGGTTCTGCACTGTCGACTTGGCATGGCCATCAAAGACAGTTCCGCACCCGTGATCGCCAACAACACGGTTGCCGGATGCGAAATCGGTATCAATTGCTATGAGAAAGACCTTGGAATGGGGGGCGCACGCGGGCACCTGCTCAATAGTATTGTATGGGGGTGCGACCGAAGCATTGTACTGGACGATCTTTCTTTGTTAGATGTCCGCTATTCCATCATTGAGGGGGAGCGCCCTTGGCCGGGCGCAGGAAACCGTACGAACGATCCGCTGTTTGTTAAGCTGGAATCTAACAATGTCTTGCTGCAGGCAGGATCTCCCGCTCTTCATTCAGGAAACAGCCTGCGCGGAACGTCCCATGATTTCCATGGCACGATGCGCGCCAACCCACCAACGCGAGGGGCTTTCGAGGATGTCTCGGAAACCTTTGACAGCGATGGCGATACCGTTATCGATTCGATTGATCTCTTTCCGTTCCATCCCAAATGGCAGCGTGATGGTGACGGCGATGGCCTGCCGGATGAGTGGGAGATGACTTATTTTCAAACAACGGCAACTGGGTCGACAGAAAATCCCGACCGTGACGAATGGAGCAACCTGGAGGAGTTTCTCGGAGCAGGCAACCCCACCAATGCCGAGCAAATGGTTGTGATTAACGAGATGATGTATTGCCCAGAGTCTGAACTGCCGGAACACGAGTTTATTGAACTGGTTAACCATGGATCAACGGCCGTGATCATGGACGGCTGGCAACTTTGCGACGAAGTCCAGTTCGATTTTCCTGCGGGCACGATCCTGCGGCCAGGTGAATATCTGGTCATTGCGGCCTCTCCTGAAATCGTCGAAATCGACTCTGCCCATGTTGTCGGGCCGTGGACGGGGGCGCTTGACGATGATGCCGCCGTTGTGCGACTGGTCAGCGCGGGCTCGGTTAATGTAGATACGGTTGAATACAGAACCCATACCGGATGGCCCGTCGCGGGTGGAACGGGTTCATCGATCGAATTGATGCGGGCAACTGCGGACAATAATGTCGGTGAAAGCTGGGTGTCGAGTCTTGAGCCCGGAGGGACTCCCGGCGAACGCAACTCCCGTTCCGAAGGAGAGGTGGTGATCAATGAATTCCTAGCTTCTTCAGCCCAGGGGGTTGACGACTGGATCGAGTTGTTCAATCAAGGGGCAGGCCCCGAGGACATCTCGGGTTGGTTTCTTTCAAATCAAGCCTCTAACCTCACAGCATGGGCCATCCCTCCGGACACGATTCTCGGTTCGGGGGAAGCGATCTTCTTCAGCAAGTCAGAATTCGAATGGGATCTTAGCCATGACGGGGGACGTCTCTATCTAACACGATCAAACGGGGGTTCGATTGAAAGCGTTATCGACTATGGCGAGCAATGGCCGGATGTGACGCAGGGACGTTATCCAGACGGATATCCGTCTTGGGCTTTTTATACGAATGAGGGGACTCCGGGTGCCTCCAACGGAGTGCCTTTTGTCGCGCGCGTTGTGATCAATGAGGTGATGTATCATCCCGCCAGTGAAAACGAGGGGGAAGAATATATTGAGTTGTACAATCTATCGGGCGTTGAACAAAATCTGACAGGGTGGCAATTTACGGATGGAATCAGCTATGCGTTTCCGCCCGGGTCGACCCTTGCGCCGGATCAATATTTGGTGATCGCGCACGATCCGCTGGTCGTAAGCAACAAGTATGATTTAGCTGACTTATTCGGGCCCTTTTTTACGGGCAGATTATCGAATAGAGGCGAACGGCTGGAGCTGCGCGATGCCTTGGGCAATATCGTGGATTCCATTCATTATCAGGATCGTGGACGATGGCCGCGTGCCGCGGATGGCGATGGCCCCTCATTGGAACTGCTTCATCCCGAATTGGACAACACCCAACCTGAATCTTGGCGGGCCCATTCAGAAAGCACCGCAGAAGGAACGCCGGGGAGCGCGAACGCGATCGCTTCATCCGGTTCCTCCGCCATTTTAGCGGCCGGACACTACCCCGTAACGCCCGCTCCCTCGGAGGCCGTCACGGTTCGGGCGCGCGTTGAAGGGGCCGCCGTCGTCCGCTTGGTTTGGAAAAGAGATCAGGACAGCTCGTTCAATGTTCTTGGCATGATGGATGACGCAACCGGAAACAAGGTCTATACCGCGGAAATTCCGCCCCAAGCGCATCGGACGTTGATGGAGTACTACATTGAAGCGGAGGATGCAAACGGAGGAACCGTTGCGTATCCTTTTGGTGCGCCCTCATTTCATTTGTCGGAAACCGGCCATGAGGTCCCCTTCACGCTGCGATATCTTTCGCTCAACACCCCCTCGCCATCCGGAGTCCCCCGTTTTCGAGTTCTCATGTCGAGTGAAACCCGGCAGGAGTTGGAAGCCAACATGTTGAGCGATCAATTGCTTCCGGTCACCCTGATTTATATGGACGAGGTCTTCCCGTTTGCCCGGTTGCGTTATCGCGGAATGGCCAAGCGACTTTGGACCCCCAAATCCTATCGCATCGACTTGGGGTGGGATCACCCTCTTGCAGATCGGACGAAACTGGACATCAACGGGAAACGGCCAGGACCGGAATGGTTGGCTACGGAATATTGCCGACAGCGTGGGCTAGCCCCCCCCCTTCAGCGGAACATCCAACTGCATATCAATGCCCAGAATCAAGGGCCTTATCTGTTTGCCGAGCGGATTGGGCAGGACTACCTCGACCGAAACTTTCCCGGAGCATCCGATGGGGTTTGGGTTGAAGGCTGGGGAGAAACGATCAGCAACTCGTCCACCCACTATCCAGAAAGTATTTCGAATCGCCTAGTGGGAATTCAGGTGGCCCATTCGACCGATGACGTCGGTTCCATCACCAACCTCATCGATCCAGAGCAATGGTTACGATGGCTGACCTGTACCGTCCTTCTGGGCGACAGCGAAACATTACTTAGTGGAATCAGCGGAAATCATTCCAGCTATCTCCACCCGCAAACCGGCCAACTCCTGCTCGAACCTTTGGATCTAGACATCACGTTCTACTCCCCGAACAACCTGACCATGAATCTGCATGTGAACACGCCCTCTTCTGAATTGGGGATTACGGCCGTGGATGCGTTCATGCATATCCCCTATTACCAAAGGCGCTACTATCAGGCGTTGGCCGATGAACTCGACACGTTCTTTACCCCCGAGAAACTCACCCAGCCGGTCTCCACCTATTTCAGCATCATCGATCCGCGGAATGTTATCGCGAGTCCCCAAGGGAATCGAAGTTCGACCTTGGATTACCTTGAAAACCGCCGCATCAATGTGGATCTGCAACTCAGCAACCAGGTCCACACGACGACGGCATTGACGCCGGAAATAACCACAGCGGGCGGAGCGGGCATCTATTGGTGGCCCTACCGGGACGGGTGGATTGAAGGCCGAGTGGTGCCCGGAACCGCTGCGGTTTCGATCGATAGCGACGAGACCGGAATCACGCTGGATCAGAGTCAGGGCACTTGGACCTACACAACCAGCCTGCCGGAAGGAAACACGGTGGTGGAACTCTGTGCGCGGTCGCTCAGCAATCGTCCATACTGCACGACGCCACAAACCATCACGTTGCGCTATGACAGCGGTGACGATGACGGCGACTCCCTGCCGAACAGCTGGGAGTTGTTTTACGGGCTGGATCCAGCCATTGGAACTCCGGGGTCCATTCACGGAGCCGACGGCGACCCCGATGGGGACGGCGTAGTCAACAGCGACGAATATGCCGGACGCACGCCTCCCGTATACGATGGTGCCCGGACGCCTCCAACCATCACCTGGTTTGCCGGAGATCCAACTCAAGGAATGGTGCTGATCTGGTCGGCGTTATCGGGCACCGTGTATCGCGTAGAGAGCATCGAAAACCTGCTTGAGTCGCAATGGCAACCTCTCAACCCGGCGGTAACGGCAACCTCCTCTTCAGCATCCGCAGTCATCATCCCTGAGCCGGAAAGCACCCATCGCTTCTATCGAATCAAAGTCATCCGCTGGCCGACGAACGAGTAAATTGATGCAACCTTCGATTCATCAAAATGTGGCAGGCACTGTCTACACTCGCCCTGACTATTTCTGCATGATATCCTTGCAAGTAGTAGCTACCACGCATGAGGAATTTCTCCACAAAATCTTCTATTGACTTTAGGATAACTTAAGGTATGTTGATTAACATTTGATGGGTTCGAAGAGGGATCGGCTGCGCCCTTTTTTTGAATCCTAATCGGTAATTTACTTGGGCTGAAAAATAGATGTGCGTTTAAAAACAGGAGAGAATTCAGATGAAAGGATTATTGATTATTGCGATGACGTTGTTGGCAACATTGGCATTTGGTCAGGATGTGCTTGAATCAACTCAATCGGGAGAATCCGATTTGTGGCAACATATGGCCGATTACGGCTTGATTACGCAGGAAGATTTTCAGCATGTGCAGCAGTACGGTCGCCTGCCGGGCGGCACGGCAGTGGCGGATTCGCCCGTTCCCGTCGAGAAGCAGGAAAGTTGGAACGCGCTGGCAGCCGAAAAGGTTATTTCGGTTGAAGAGTTGGCGAATGTGTTGTTTGAAGGCGCAATGCCGAAAATGACGGCGGAAGAAACCAAAGCCTTCGAAGAACTGGCTCCGGTCTATCAGCCTGATCGATCCAAACGCCTCGGCTACGAGTTGCGCCGCAAGCACTTGCAGGTGGACATGATCCGGACAAAGTACCGCGCGAAGCAAAAATGGAAACTTGGACACGCCGCCGCGCTGGAATGGGCCGAGGCCAATGAAATCTCGACTCGCTGGGAGACCACTGAGGGTCAGGTGGTCGAACTGATGACGCTCGACGAATCGGGTCATCCGCTGTTTAACACCACATACAACACGACGGCGGCTGAAACCATGTCCACCGATCAGGTTAAACCCGGCGGCTCAACTGGCTTCAACCTGACCGGAAGCAACGTGACCGTCGGTGTCTGGGATGCCGGAAGCGCCCAGGTACTCCATCAGGAGTTTGGGGGACGAATTCAAAACAAGGACAATCAGCCCCTTCATTCCCACCCCACGGGCATGGCAGGAACCATTGCCGCCGCAGGACTGACAGCTAACGCGCAGGGAATGGCTCCTCAGGTCAATGTTGATGCTTATTATTGGAAGGATGTTGTCTCGAAAATGTCTGGCGGTGTAGTAAGCAATGCAAACTTCCACCTCTCCAACCACTCCTACGGCTATCTTGCTGGGTGGTGTTGGAATAATGGGAATTCCTATGATCCATGGTGGCGGGGTGATGTGGCCTACAGCGAAACGGAGGACTGGCAATTTGGGTTTTACAATTCGACCTCTCGTGACATGGATGCATTTGTTTACGATGCGACCTATCATCTGCCAGTCTACGCTTCTGGAAATGACCGACACGAAGACATCACAAATCCCAACTACCATTATGCTTATCTGGACAGCTCTAGCGGAACAACTCTTCTATTTCGTGTCTACTATTCCGCTGTGCCGCGTCCAATCGATGGCGGTGCGGATGGATATGACACCATCAGCCAGCGCGGAGTCAGCAAAAACATCCTGACAGTCGGTGCCACCGGCGACCTGCCGGGCGGTTACACAAACGGTGCCGCCGTGTCGCTGGCCTATGACGGATCCCGCTATTTCAGCAGTTGCGGGCCGACCGACGACGGACGCATCAAGCCGGATGTGTCCGCCAACGGCGAAGCCGTCTACACCACCTACACCACAAATACCAGCAGCTATGCTTCGATGAACGGAACCAGCTTGGCCGCGCCGGCAGTGACCGGGTCGCTCGCTCTGCTCCAGCAGTGGCACGAGCTGATCTATGGAACCAATGCCCCGATGCTCGCCTCCACCATGAAAGCGCTGACACTCCACACCGCCGACGACATCGGCAACCCAGGTCCCGACTACCGCTTCGGCTGGGGACTGATGAACACCGAGCGTGCCGCGTGGGCCGTCACCAACAACGCCTCATGGGACTCGCTTCCGCACATCAAAGAGGTCTCCCTGAACAACGGGGAGATGATTGAATTCGACATTCAGGCCGTCACCGGAACCCCGGTCAAGGTCACGATCGTCTGGACCGATCCGGAGGGGCCGGTTCCACCGTTCTCCTGCGACCCCACCAACCGGGTGCTAATCAACGATCTCGACCTGCGCGTTCTTGCCCCCGATGGCTCGACCAATTTTCCGTGGGTGCTCGACGGAGCCAATCCGGCCAGCAACGCGGTTCCGGGCGACAATGTGCTCGATAACGTCGAGCAGATTTGTGTCGATGCGCCCGTTGCCGGAACCTACACCGTTCAGGTGAGCCACAAAGGAGTGCTAACCAACGGCGTGCAGGATGTCTCCGTTCTGGTTTCCGGAAACACACCAACCAACGCACCCGACTTTGTGATTACCCAAATCGGCGCAACAGCGCAGGGAGAGCCAATTCAGCTCGACTGGCCCGGAGTGGTCGGCGCACTCTACGAAATTGAAGCCTCTTCCAGTCTGACCTCAACCGGAAACTGGGAGAACCTCGGCAAAACCGTCAGCGCCAACGTGGAACCGATGGAGTGGCTGGATCCCGCTTCAACCAACGAACCGGTTCGTTTTTATCGCATCCGGCGGGTGAAATGATGGCAATAAAATCCTTATGGAAATGGGGCCTGATCGGAGCCGCGCTGGCCGCGGCTCCAGCCCGCTCCGACATTTCATGGTCGGGGCAAAGGGATGTCTGGGTGGCATTCAACGAGTTCAATCCGGGTTATATTTTGGACTTGGATCTCAACGAAGACAGCACCACCGATTTTATTATCCAGTGGGATTTGCCAGACTTGTTTAATTTAGTGGTGAAGCCCCAGCTCGGTCTAGATGGACACATAAACGGAGTAACATCGGAAAAAAAAGGGATTATTTATGAAAATTGGCCGCTTTTATCAGATGTATTGATTGAACCGATGCTTACGGATGGACAGCAATGGTTGAATGAAACGGAAACTTTAATTGAATGGATGTGGGGAAGTGCCGGGGCGCAAGGAGTCGGGCCGTGGGGAGAACCGTATGGCCCCATTGATCACATGTACATGGGGCTGCAATTTGATGCGGCGGATGGAATTCACTACGGCTGGGTCGAAATGTCCACGTCGATCACGGCGTACGAGGCAACTGTTCACAGCTGGGCGTATAACACAACTCCCGGCGAATCCATCCTGACCGGCGCAGTTCCTGAGCCGTCCACCGCACTGCTGGCCGTGATCGGCGGAATGTCCGTGTGGGTTCTGCGAAGGCAGAACCGCGCTTCCAAACCTTGGAAAGAATGATGATCGCTGAAGCTGTAGATTTCCAAACCTTGGAAAGTTGGACGTACGTTTTTCCAAGGCTTGGAACTTTTCATGGTTTTCGTGGCCAATAATTTTCCAATCATTGGAACTTTCCGTGTATGAACCGTTCCCTATTTATCTCTGTTTCCTTTCGGAAATTATTTTTCCGCTTCGCTCCAAAGCAGTGTATTCCGTGGTAAAAAATCTCCCAATGCTTGGAACTCCTTGGCGGGCTTTGCGGCTCTACGAGATAAAATCTTCCAAGGCTTGGAAAAAGTGCTTTTGAGCCCCTGCGGGATTGCCCCGCCCCATCCGCGCGTGGTATCAAAGACGAATGTATTTGAAATCTGTCGATATTGTCGGGTTTAAGAGTTTTGCAGAAAAAACCCATCTGGAGTTTGAGCCGGGCATGACCGCGATTGTTGGGCCGAACGGCTGCGGCAAGAGTAATGTATCGGATGCCATCCGCTGGGTTCTCGGCGAGTCGCGTGCACGCGCCCTGCGCGGCGCCACCATGGAAGACTGCATTTTCAACGGAACCGACTCCCACAAGCCGCTTGGCATGGGCGAAGTGACCCTCACCCTCGCCGACTGCGAACAGGTGCTCGATATCGGCCTGCACGAGGTGAGCATCACCCGCCGCGTCTTCCGCACCGGCGAGAGCGACTATTTCATCAATAAAAAGGCGTGCCGCCGCAAAGACATCCAACGCCTGTTCATGGACACCGGAATCGGCACCAACTCCTACTCTGTTCTCGAACAGGGGAAAATTGACCAGATTCTCTCCTCACGCCCCGATGACCGCCGCGCCGTTTTCGAAGAAGCCTCCGGCATTACAAAATATAAGTCGGACAAAAAAGAGTCGCTGCGCAAACTCGAACAGACCGAAGCCAACCTGCTTCGTCTGGCCGATGTCATCCGCGAGGTGAAACGGCAGATCATCTCTCTGCAGCGTCAGGCCGGCAAAGCCCAGCGCTTTAAAGAAATCCAGGCCAGCCTGCGCAAGCTCGATATCTACGTGACCCGTACCCGCCTCGCCGAATTTGAAACCAGTATTAAACAGATTCAGGGCATGCTAGAAACCCTGCGCCTTAAAGTGGATGAGTCCCATAACGGCATTGAGGCCGCCAATGGCCAAACGGACGGTTTGCGAGCCGAGCTTCACGAGCTTGAACAGGTCATCGGCGCGACCATGGACGAGTCGATGCGCGTAAAAAATGAACTCGAACGCGCGATGCAGACCATCAGTACCAATGCCGAGCGTGTGTCCGAGCTCGAATCGCTCGCACAGCAGAACTCTAAAGAGTCTGAAGAGGCGAAAGGTCGCCTCGAACAGCACCGCGCTTCGCTCGACGAAGTGCTCAAGCTGATTGAGTCTGCTGAGGCGGAGAAAAAAGAAGCCGCGATCGAGCTGGAAAAGGTGACCGCCGCCCAACGCGAAACCGAAACCCAAGTTCACGCCGACCGCGAAGAGCTCAACCGCATGCGCTCCGAGTCGATGGAGCTCGACGGCCGGATTGGCCGCCTCCAGAACGAACTTTCCGAAATTGATGCGAAGGAACGCGCCAGCGTGATTCGCAAGGAACAGCTGGCCGCTGAAAAAAGCGGACTCGAGCGCTCGCTCGCCTCCTTCCAGGAGCGCCAGACTGAAATGGTGACTCAGGTGGAAGAACTCCGCTTAGCGGTTGCCGCGGCAGAGCAACTGCTCAATGACCTGCGTACGAAGCGCACCACCTTTGCCGAGCAAATTCAGACCCTGCAAAACGAGACCGCTGAGCTCAATCGCCAGCTGACCGACAAAAACGCCCGGCTCGAAATGACGGTCGAAGCGCGCGAAGAGGGATTCCCGTCCGGCGCGCGTCACTTGCTGGAAACCGAAGACGAAAACGTGATCGGCCCGCTGGCCGAACAGTTTACCGCCTCCACCGGATTTGAAACCGCACTCGAAGCGGTGCTTCGCCCTTGGATGGATGCCCTAGTTGTAAAAAGCCGTACGGGCGCCCGCAATGTACTGACGCTTCTGGCTGGAAGCGACCACGGCGCAGTCCGCCTGCTTTCCGCCGATGCCCCCGCGCCCGCACCAGTGCAGGCTGATGGCACCCCGCTTCTCTCTCAGGCTTCCTTTGCCGATGAAGTGGCTCCGCTGGCCGCCCAGCTGCTCGCTAATGTATTTGTCGCCGATAGTCTGCAATCGATTCCGCTCACCCTGCCCGCCGGCGCAATTTTCGTTACTAAAGCAGGCGAACTGCTCACCGCCGAAGGCGCAGCCGAGCTATGGAAGCCCGAAGAGGGCGAAGTAAACCCACTGGGTCGCCACCACCTACGCGAACAGCTACAGGGCGAAATTGAAATACTTTCCAAAGAACTAACCGAAAAACGCGAACGGCTCGAAGCCCTCCGCGCCGAGCAGAGCGGAGCCGGTGATGCGCTTGAAGCCGCCCGCGGCGAGCTCGACGCCCGCCGCCGTACCCTCGCCGTACAGGAAGGGGAAGCGCAGGTCATCACCCGCGAACTCAAATCCGCCCGCGAGCGAGTCGAAACGGTCACGTTCGAATTTAATGCGCTGATCGAAGCCAAGGGCACCGGCGAAGACCGCCGTACCGCTGTCGCCCGCGAAGGGGCCGAGTCGCGCGAAAAACTGGCGAAAACCCGTCAGCTGATTTCTTCCAAAGCCGAAACGCTAAACGCGCTCGAAGAAAAACGCGCTACCGCGCTTTCCGCCACTTCCGAGTGCCGCGTGCAGTACTCCCAGCGCGAGCAACGACTAGAATCCCTACTTAGCCGCCGCCAGCCGCTCGAAGCACGACTCAAAGAACTTCAGGATGTCATCAGCGAGCGCACCCGCGGCGTCAGCACCTATCAGGAACGTGTCGTTCAGCTTAAAGAGACCTCCGCCGGAGCCGAAGGACAACTCGACGGCCTCAAAGAGGCGGTCGCTGCCGCCGAGGCCAAACTGGCCGAAACCCGACAAGTGCGCGAAACCAAAACCGCCTTCCTCAGCGAGCGCGAGCATAGCCTGCGGTCGATGCAACAGCAGCTCGAAGCACTGCAGGGACAGAAAACAGGATTTGAAGTGGAACTGGCCGAGCAGCGGATGCGTCATCAGAATGCGGCGGATCGTCTGACCAGCACCTGGCAGATCACACTCGACGAGCTGGCCCGCGAGCCGGAGCCCGAGTGGGAAGATGAAAAACCCGACATGGAGGAACTCGAAACCCAGGTGGCGGAATACCGCGCCAAGCTTGACTCCATGGGCCCGGTCAACTTGGTTGCCATCGAAGAGCATGCCGAACTCGAAGAGCGCTTCGCCTTCCTCAACCAGCAGGAGGACGATCTCAATAAAGCCAAAGGCCAACTGCTCGAAATGATCAAAAAGATCAATGAGACCACCACCGAAATGTTCAAAGAGACATTCGACAAGGTGAACGCAAACTTCGGTGATATGTTCAAAAGCCTCTTCGGCGGTGGATCGGCCCGACTGGTACTAGTCGACGAAGAAGATGTGCTCGAATCCGGCATCGAAATTATCGCCCGCCCGCCCGGCAAAAAGCTGCAGACCATTTCACTGCTGTCCGGGGGTGAACGCACGATGACTGCGGTTGCCCTGCTTTTCTCGTTATTCAAAGTGAAGCCGAGCCCCTTCTGCGTGCTCGACGAGCTCGATGCCGCGCTCGACGAAGCCAACGTCAGCCGCTTTGTGAAAATGGTGCAGACCTTTGTCGAGCAGTCGCAGTTTATTCTGATCACCCACAGTCGCCAGACCATCGCCGCGGCCGACGTGATCTACGGGGTCACCATGCCTAACCGCGGAGTCTCGCGCGTGATGTCGATGAAGTTCGCCGACTATCAGGACTCCGACACCGCTAAAGAATAGGTTCTATTATGAACACTGAAAGTCTCGCATTCGGATTCAGCATCTGGCTGCGCTTTTTCTTTCTGTTCACGCCATTCTTCGCACTGACAATGTTCCTGACGCTGACGCAGGCCTACACAGAAACCCAACGCCGCAAGCTGGCGATT
>Ga0307990_1003194_pt1 | contig 12638 bp, 9 predicted proteins | sample EllFjometagen129_FD_203168 | JGI IMG/M metagenome (GOLD analysis project Ga0307990, IMG submission 203168) | Marine microbial communities from Ellis Fjord, Antarctic Ocean - #129 | ecosystem: Environmental > Aquatic > Marine > Unclassified | place: Southern Ocean | collected 2014-10-08
GACGAAAAAATTGTTGACATATTGGAGTCAGCCTTTGGATTGGACTGGGGCTTCGAGTGTACCTCTTGTTAGAGAAAATGCTGGACCGCTCGCCTTTGATAAGATCAGTGAAGTGGTTTATGTCGCTGTCAAGGATGGAGGCGTTGATGCCTACAAAACTTCAAAAGAAAGGGGCAGTTGGTATCGAACAAGTAGTTATGACACCCCTTATGAGGCTCAGGCTGTTACTGTCGATCCAGTGAATCAACTGTTTTACGTGGGTGGAACATTGAGGAATAGAGGGGCTCTTATTGACCAGACAAATCTTTTTAGTGGCGACACTTTTCAATTCGAGACAGGTGAAATAGACGAAGAAGTGCTTTCTCTTTCTGTCGATGACAAGAGCAGTTTGCTTTATGCCTTGATTGGGAACCCGGCGGATACGACCGCCAGGGCCATCAAAGTGTTTGACCATAGTTTTAATCTACTCCAAACCCTCCCCATTGCTGGAGATGCCCGCCAATTGCTAGTGCCGAACCTGTACAACAAGTATGATCCGCTCAAGTTGAGCATCACTCCGATCTCGGGTGTCGTAGAGAACAACGGAAAATTTGGTGCAGGGGCAGGCGCCGAAATTGAATATCAGATACGCTTAAACAATGCCAATTCCTCCCCTGTGACTGACATTGTTTTAACCAGCGTTTTTCCCGAATCCCTTCAGTTTAATGGGGCGTCAGATTTGGGCGGTGCTTTGGGATCATATGTTCTGCAAACTCGAACATTTTCGTATACTAATGCGTTTGTAGACGCAAATTCAACCCAGCATTTCAGCCTTTTTGCCACAGTGGGCAGTAATGCAACCGCAGGATCAGTTATTTCAACAACAGTGACTGTGGAGAGTTATGAAACAGGCTTGTCTCAAGACCAGGTTGATGTTTATGTTAGATTCAACGCTCTAGGGCTTACAAAGGAAGTGGTGATAGATCCCAACTTTTTGGTCGAGGGAGACAAGGTGTATGTGGACCCAGGTGCCACCGTGTTCTATAGAATATGCGTCAGTAATTTGGCAAATAATAGCGGTGTGTCCAATGTCTTATTAACGGACAAGCTTTCTGAGCATGTACATTTTGAGAGTGCCGATGTGGGTGGCATTGTTAGTTTCTACGAAGAAGATCTGCATAGCTATTCCTGGGCTTTCCAGTCTATTGAGCCCAATTCAACCGTGTGTTTGAATCTAAGAGTACGTCTCAAAGACGATTTGCCTCCCGGCATCGTCATTTCTAACGAGATTCTTCTTGATGGCAGTCAAACAGACAATACGACGGCGCAAGCTGATATTGTGGTGATACGAAATCCTTTGGATATGGATGTGAGCATCGTGGATTCTGCTGATTACAATCCCGTCTCAAAAGAAATCGTGAGAGGTGCCGAATTGGTTTTCAATATTGATATTATCAATCCTGACACTGGGTATACTGCGGAGGATATCCGTATTACCAATATCGTACCTGAGGGGTTAACCTTCATCTCAACCAACGTGGGTGCCTATGATTTTAGCTCAAGAACCTACCGGCTCGAACAGCCTTTCTTAGGCCCAGGGCAAAACATGCATATCGAACTCACATGTCTAGTAAACAATGATTTACCCCAAAATAGCGTTCTTACCAATTTGGTCATTGCTCAGGCCAAAGGAACGCAGGAGGGGTTAGCGTCTTTGGATGTGATAATAGTTGAGCGCCCGGTAGAACCAGAAGCATTGTCTGTGGGTGTGAGTATAAAGCCTTCTCCAGAGTATGACCCTGTCAATCGCCACATTTTCAGAGGTGGGGAGATAACCTACGTGGTTGACGTGGTAAATTCTGATCCCGTTCTGACGGCGGAGGATATTCGTATTATCAATGTCGTACCTGAGGGTTTAACCTTCATCTCATCCAACGCGGGTATCTATGATCCTAGCTCAAGAACCTACGTGCTGGAACAGCCTTTCTTAGGCCCAGGGCAAAGTACACATATCGAACTCACGTGTGTGGTGAACGATGATTTACCCGAGAATAGCATTCTGACCAACCTGGTAATCGCTCAGGCCAAAGGTGCTCAAGATGGGTTTGGGTCTTTCGATGTAATTATAGTTGAACCCCTTGTGGCGACAGAGGCCTTATCTGTGGCTGTAAGCATAAAGTCTTCATCTGATTATGACCCTGTCAACCACCAGATTCTTAGAGGTGCAGAGATAACCTACATGATTGATGTGGGAAATTCTGATGCTTTCCTGACGGCGGAGGATATCCGTGTCAGCAACATCTTACCTGAGGGATTAACCTTCATCTCAGCCAACTTGGGTGCCTATGATCCTAGCTCAAGAACCTACGTGCTGGAACAGCCTTTCTTAGGCCCAGGGCAAAGTACATATATCGAACTCACGTGTGTGGTGAACGATGATTTACCCGAGAATAGCATTCTAACCATCCTGATAATCGCTCAGGCCAAAGGTGCTCAAGATGGGTTTGGGTCTTTCGATGTGATAATTGTTGAACCCGTTGTTGAACCTCAACCTTGGGTCAATGTTCGTATTGAGGAATCTGGCGGCTATGACCCTGCCACAAGAACCATTAAGAGAGGCGGTGTGTTAACCTACATCATAGAGGTGACTAACGTTGATCCCGTTCAAAGAGCGGAGGGTATTCGCATTATTGACTCTGTCCCCGAGGGGTTATCGTTTTACGGCGTTCTTCCGGTCGACGCCAATGGCCAATATTACGAGAACATCAGGCAATATATTTTGGAAGAACCCTTTTTAGAGCCAGGTCAAGGCCTTACTATAAGGCTCTCCTTTGAGGTCGATGAATTTGTGGCTGACAATACCCAGCTTACAAACTCGGTGCTTGTCGAGTCTGACGGGGCTACGGCATTCAATGAATCGCTCTATGTGACTGTCTGGGGCTCCAGCATTGTGTCTAGGAATTTGGATGTTAGTATTAGAGTGAAGAATTCTGGAGACTACAATTCTCTGACCAATGCCGTTGTGAGAGGGGGAGAATTAGTCTATGTCATCGACGTAAATAATCCTGATCCAGACATTATTGCTTACGGTATCCGGATTGTTGATCAAATACCTGACGGATTGACATACATTCCCATGACCCCTGATGATGCCAATCGGTATGATGTGAACTCCAGGCAGTATACCTGGGAGCAACCATCTCTGGCCCCTGGCGCGAATATTCATCTAGAACTGACTTGCTTAGTGGATAACCAGCTGCCCAATAATACGCTCCTGTTGAACTCTCTGGTTGTTGAATTTGATGGGGTCAGCAGAAACAGCTTCTACCCTGTTACTGTCGTCTCGCCCAGGGAAACGATTATGCGCCCATACTTCACCATGCCGCTTCGTCAGTTCCATAATGACAATATTATGGTGGTCATGAAATTTGTTGATGGTGACATTGATCTTGGCATGGTTGATACGACAAAGACACTCACCATGAATCCTGGAGGCATGGAAGCGACTCACATAAACCGTGCAGAAGATCTGACCACAATTTACTATGAATTCGGTTCAGATGGGGACGTTCGAATTAAGGGTTTCTTCAACAGTGATCCTCTACTGAATGCCTTAGAAGCAGATCAGAAAACGGTTGAAATTCGTGTGACTGGGTGGTTAAAGAACCAGGAACCGTTTGTAGGGTTGGCTTCTGTGCCGGTAGACTACTAGCATTTACGGCATAGGGATCAATGTGACTTTGAGGATCATGTTTGAGTTGATTGCCAAGGACACATTGGTAAACTCAACTGATCGCCAATGGGGATCAATACTTTTTGTAATACTTAGCCAAGTGAAGCACTGAGCAAAGTGGTTCAGGGTTCACGGTTCCAAGTTCACAGTTGATGGAATAGACCAGTTTTATCAATCGTGAACCTTTTTAACCGTGAACCACACTTTTGCTTCATACTGTTTAGGCCGCAATCTCTTGGACAGGAAATAAGCCATAAGGCTCTTTTACCATAAAATTAAGTATCGCTTCGCGAGGCTGTTTTTATTAGGTTTTTTGAGGCATAAGCATACTCTGAATAGTCGGGTGGGCTGCATAGAAAGCCCACCCATGCGACCTATTCGTCACATGCGTCAGACTATCTCTTGCCCAGTTTTCCTTGCCTTCTCCAGATGAAGACCGTGCCTTGGTTCGTCCAGGCTCAATCCAATTCCGATAATGGGCTGCAAGAACGGCTAGATTCCGCCTTTGCAGTTTCGCATCAGCATGGGTTTCGATCGTATTCCTCGATAACTCAGTATCAGCGAGTTCTGCTGAAGCAACGCCTTCTACCTCTGTTTACGCTATCCAACGCATAGGCCCCTTTGATTATTGACCCTCTTTAACAACGCACGTGTTGAGATACTATGCTATTGGTTGTTCCGGTCACGTCACTCGGTTGGCTAATCTTGAAAAGGCCAAACGAACCTTTCTAAAACCGCTCAGGTTAGGCAAAAAAATGTTAGAAATCTCCGTAAAATTGGAGAAATCATCACAAAGTTACAGGTTTTTGCCCCTTTAAATAGCCGTGTATCCAAGCCTGTTCACAATTGTCTGTATTTTTCGAGAATTGCTATAAGGTTTTTTGTATAATTGAGTGTTTGAATGATACTTTTGTCTAGTAAGGATGGAATGATGGAAAGACCTTGTTTTCGAATTTTCGCGCTGGTTTTCTTAGCAGTAAGCGCCCTGATGGTCGCTGGTTGCGGCGGAAAGCATCGCAGGGAGTATGAACGCGACTCTTTTTATCCATCTCCACCTTCGCGTCAACAATTCGATGATTTCTTTGCACAGGCACCAGGGTTTCAAAACATAGGAACGCCCGCTCCTGTTGTCACTCAAGCGGCGTCCGCTGTCGTTACCCAGCCAGCTTCCACACCCAAACCACAGGCTGTGACATATCCAATTCACAAGGTGGTCAATGGAGAAAAGCATTCGATTTCTGTGCATCCTACGGGCGTTGCAGAAACCAGCAGTCTGTTGATTGAACGCATTGTACCTGTACAGGTCACTCTGAAGAAAGACTTTGAATGCCGTGTTACTTTAACCAACATATCAAAGAATGCATTGTATGATGTCACTGTGACTGAGCCGCATTCTTTTGTCTTCAAATCAGCCAAACCGGTCCCTGTTTCTCACCGAGACGGTACGCTGATTTGGGACCTGGGAAAAATGGCGCCGGAGGAAACACGCACTATCACAATGCGGGGTCATGCGATCTCGCCAAAACGTATAAGCGATTGTGTGACTGTGGTCTATTCGTCTGTCCAGCAAGCTTGTGCGGACATTGAAGTGGTAAATCCCAGTCTGAAGCTGATGCAAACCGGCCCCAGATCTGTGATTCAGTGTCAATCCATTCCAATCGTTCTTGAAGTAACCAACAGTGGCTCAGGTCTCGCCCGCAATGTCATTATTCGAGAAGCATTACCTGAGGGATTGTTAACCCTGGATGACAAAAAAGTGCTGTCTTTTCAGGCTGGGAATCTTAAAGCGGGTGAATCGAAAACAGTCAAAGTGAACCTGAAGGCGCTTAGAAAAGGTGAGTTCAAAACTCGTGCACAGGCCACCTCAGAAGACAATGTGAAAGCCGATGCAGACTACGCCGTCAAGGTGACCAGGCCTGAGCTTGTATTGACTGCTTCAGGACCTCAGAAACGGTATGTAAGTCGTACTGCCCAGTATGAGATTACCGTTACAAACAGGGGTGATAGTCCAGCCAATAACCTACTTATAACCGAGATGGTTCCACCTGGAGCGACCTATGTCAGTGCAAGTGACGGAGGTGTTGCAGGCAATGGGATGGTCGTATGGAACGTGGGCACGCTGGATCCCTTGGCGTCAAGAAAGGTTTCTGTCCTTATCAGACTGGACCGTATTGGCACAATAGTCCATAACGTCAAGGTACAAGCCTACTGTGCTGCTGCTTCTGCGAAGTGTGAAACTGTGGTGGAAGGCATAGCAGCCATTTTGCTGGAAGTTGTCGATCTTGACGATCCCGTTGAAATTGGCTCCAATTCAACGTATTTGATCCGCGTAACCAATCAAGGATCGGCGGTTGGGACAAATATCAATGTAGTCGCCACACTGCCTGATGAATTGGAGTATGTAGGAAGCAGTGGTCCCACGGAGGCCAAGGTCAGTGGCAAAATCGTGAGCTTTGTACCTCTATCGAATCTGGCCGCCAAACAGACGGTTGTCTATCGAGTTGAGGTCAAGGGCATAAAAACGGGTGATTTACGATTCCACGTTGAATTACAGAGTGATCAAATGACGTCGCCTGTTATGGAGACTGAAAGTACCAACGTGTACTAGGTCGGCTCTAGATAGGATACATCCCATGAGGGATGTGCCTTTTCATAAGTTTATCGTGGATTGAGCAGAGTGAGAGATGAGTGAATCTCTTTCAACTCGAATACGGAGTTTTCCGGAGCCTTGACAGTCTTAAGGTTCTGGCCCATGGTTATTGAATTATTAATGGAGGTAGGAATGATGAAAAACATTTGGTTTAAGTATTGCATGATGGTGTTCGTAGCGTCAAGTGCGTTGATGTTGACAGGCTGTTGCGATGAATATGAAGCCAATCTTGCAGATGCGTTTCCTTCGGAGGCTGTGGTACCTCCGGTCATGACGCAACCCGTTCCAGTACGGAGCTCTTCGCCACAACCGGAAGATGATTTGTATCCAATTCACAAGGTTGTGGATGGAAGAACGCATTCAATGTCTGTATATCCCACAGGTGTTGCGTCATCGAGTCTCTTATTGATAGAACGTATTGCGCCTGTACAGGTGACTCTGAAGGAAGAGTTTGATTACATAATCAACATCACCAATATTTCGAGGAATACACTGTATGACGTCACTGTAACAGAACCGTATTCTTCTATCTTTAAATATCAATCAGCCAAACCGGACCCTGTGTCTCACAAGAATGGTACACTGATTTGGAATCTGGGAAGCATTCCAGCTCAGGACACACGGACCATCACAATGCGAGGTCGTGCCATTGCAGGTGGACGTATGAGCGATTGTGTGACTGTCACCTATGTACCTCGAGCTTGTATTGATATTGACGTTATAAATCCGAGTCTCAAGCTCGCACAAACGGGCCCCGCATCAGTGATTCAGTGCGACCCTATTCCTGTCACACTCAAGGTCACCAACAATGGGTCTGGTCTTGCCCGTGATGTCAGAATTCGAGAAGAATTACCCAAAGGGTTACTGACCCTAGACGGAAAGAGTACATTTGCATCTGAAGCTGGCGACCTTCAACCGGGTGAATCTAAAACAGTGAGAATGAAACTTAAAGCGAGCAAGGGGGGTCTCTACAAGACTCGTGCAGAAGCCACTGCTCAAGGAAACGTGAGTGCTACTGCAGACTACTCTGTAAGAGTGTTCGTGCCCATGCTTGTCCTTACCACCTCCGGACCAGAGATGCGTTATGCGGGTCGCACAGTCGAATATGAGATTACCGTGGTAAACAAGGGTGACGGCCCGGCAAATAACTTACTGATCACTGATGTGATCCCACCTGGTGCTACCTTTGTCAGCGCAACGGATAGCGGTGAAGCTCGCCAGGGTATGGTTGTTTGGAATCTGGGGATGCTGAAACCTTCGGCGTCGAAGAAGGTGTCCGTAAAACTCAAGTTGAATAGCATCGGTACCACTGTCAATAAAGTCAATTCCAAAGCCTACTGTACCTATGCATCGGCTGAGTCAGAAACTGCAGTAAAAGGCATTCCCGCCATCTTGTTAGAGGTGATTGATCTGGAAGATCCTATCGAAATCGGGACCAATGAAACGTATGTCATTCGCGTGACCAATCAAGGCAGTGCTATGGGTACAAATATTGTGATTCGAGCAACGGTGCCTGAAAAAATGGCATACGTCAATAGCTCTGGTCCAACACGGGGCAAAGCCAGTGGCAATATCGTGAGCTTTGAACCGCTGGCAAGTCTGGCGGCGAAGGCAACGGCCGAGTACCGAATTCAGGTAAAGGGTCTCAAAATAGGTGACTTGAGATTCGGCGTTGAATTGCAGAGTGAACAGATGTCTTCGCCTGTGATGGAGACTGAAAGTACTCATGTGTACTGAGAAACTCTCCGCCTGTCTCAGAATAAGTGAAAGCATGCCTTGCCGTTAATTAAACTGGAGGGCAAGGACATTTCACTTATGATAGGCACTTTGGATAGCACACAGAAGAATAGAGTTTTGGCCCCGGCGAATCGGACGCCGGGGCCAAAAACGTGGCATCTTCGTGCGTGATCCTTGATTTCGAGATGTCGGCTACCCTCTTGTTTCGGCTCTAGCGATGGCGGTAACTTTCCTTGTAAATAACCCCTATATCGAACCAACCAAGGGGTCTGTTCTTCGGCAGGAATAAGGTCATCGACGAAGGATTGTTTTTGAACAAGCAAATCAATGTCGATCGGGATATCGATGCTACTTGAGTAAGCCTCGCTCAATATTTCAGAGACGAGTCGCTCAATCTCTGCCGTTCCAAGAATTTTTACGTGTGAAGGATCCATCCCATTCCGCTAATAGAACTTTTTGAAGTACTCTGTTAATTCCACAATCTTATCGTCACTCAACTGTTTGTTAGCGATGGTTCGCACAAAAACCGGAACGACAGGCTGTGTCTTCACAGTCTCAGCTACATCAGCGGGAATCCTGTTCGGGGCCGATGCTGCAAGATCAAATAACTGATCTCGTCGATCATCTGTTTCAGATAAACCCAAAGCAGCACATATTTCATCGATAAACAGGGAAAAGTTTTTCAATATACTTTCCCTGCCGCCAGGGCGATGCTTCACAATTCAGGTGGTTTGTCCGAACATAAAAGGAATTGATGTTCAAGTAGCTTCCCCGAAAACAAACATTGAGACTAAAGTAGATGTTGGTGATCCAATGCTAACAACATATACCGAGATACAAAGACAAGCCATAAAACTCATGAAAACGAAAGCGAATATCCCCGAGAGGATTTGAACCTCTAACCTTTGGCTTCGGAGGCCAACACTCTATCCAATTGAGCTACGAGGACGCAAACAAGTATGATACTGAAATCTTGGGAGATGTCAAGTAAGATTGTATCCTGGTACAGGGTTCCTATGGGGCATTCTTGGCCAGTGAAATGGTGGGGTTTTACCGAGGGCTCAAAAATTCTCTGCATTTTCTGTACAACCATCTTGTACAAGATCGTTTATATGAACAATGCGATCTGGGTGCCTGCTCAGTGGCAGGTCCTAAGGTTATTATTGTAAATGGTTTAAGTTGGTTTGTATGCTGTAGGTGAAACAGGAGATGGGGGCAAATCTTGAAATAAAAAGGAAGTTTTTCTTACCAGTCCAATGACGAATTAGATATAGTGAAAGGAGTGATCTTTTTTAAGGTCAGTTGTATTGCGAAGGAAAGGGTATCTTGAGTTAATTAGGTAGGGTGACTCATTCCAAATTTGGAAAACTACCATGTGGGAGTCTGTGCCTGATGAAAGCCTCTAAATGCTTCATTCTCTCCTGTGTTATGGTCTTGGCCATGATACATTCCTCAATTGCCGCGATGGTAGCCATTCGTGCGGGTCGAATTATCCCTGTGAGTGGCCCTGATATTGGAAGCCATTACGATTACGCCCGCGTAATTGCTTGGCATTGACGATCGTGTGGGCAGCCTGCAACCGGGGAAAGATGCGGATATCATCATCCTGGATGGGCATCCATTCCACTACAATACCTTTGTACAGACCACGATCATCAATGGCAAAGTCCTGTACGAAAAAAAGAAGTCGACCTATTTTTCCCATATACAGCATTAGCCTTCGCTGCGCTCAGGCGGTTTTAAGTGTTTGGTTTTTAGTTCTTAGTGGTGGGAACGCTGCGCGTTGCTGTTTTATCGCTGGCGCCTGTATGGGCGTCTACTGTGTTTCCTACCTTCTCACCTTCCCACTGTTCCTCCTTCCTGCTTCATACCTTCTTAACTTCTATTTCATCTCCAAAACATTTTCAGGATCAAGACGTTCGTTACGTTTAAGGGGAAGTGTCTTATAGTCCTGGAAGTCCTTTTCATGTTGTTCAAAGGCGGTTCTATTCTGATCTGAAATTCGATTAAGGGCACTTTGTGCCGCCCTGAGGGTTTCTTCTGGCCGGATGATTTCAGCTCTGACGAAGATGTAGAGTTTGTTTTGAATATCTTTGTTAGAAGCCCCTCTAAAGAGTGCCCCAATTAAAGGCAGATCTCCAAGGATTGGGATCTTTCTACCGGCTTTGGTTTGGTTGAGTCTGAGCATACCACCGAGGATAATCGTACTGGCGTCCGGGACTGTCACATTGGTGGTCAGGTCGCTGCTGGATTTATCAGGGGGGCTTTGACCGGTGATAGTGCCAAAATCTGATCGATTCAGCGAGATGTCAAGTCTAAGTAGGTCGCCTTCACTGGTATGGGGTGTGATTTCCAGGGTGATGCTTAGGATTCGGTTCATAATTGGAGAGTTTTCAGTTTTTAGTTTTCGGTTTTTTCTTCGTGCTCTTCGTCTCTTCGTGGTGTTCATACCTAATTCAAGCGAAGCTTGAATCACTATGTCTCTGTGGCTGTGTCTGTTACAATTCATCTAAATTATCTTTTTGTGTAAGCAGTGTGCGACCTTTGGCCGCATTTTGTTTTTTACCACGAAGAAACGAAGAGCACGAAGGAGTTATAATACAAAGCGTTTTATACCGTTCTTCAAACGGGTTACATTGAAGTTTATTAAAAGGCTTATGTTAACCTTGGCCAGTTTCATGTATGTCAGTAGTTGAGCCTCATGGATACCTTTGATTTCTTCTACGCTCTTCAGTTCAATTATTAGATTATCTTCGATCAACATGTCTACTCGATACCCACAATCAAGGCGAATACCTTTATAATCGACTGGTTGCGGATATTGCAGTTTGAATTCAATGCAATGCAATCGCAATTCATGAGCAAGACATAGTTCATACGCTGACTCAAGTAATCCAGGCCCAAGTTCACGATGTACGTCAATTGCACAACCAATCACCTTATTAGACAGATCATCAAATTTCATAAGTAGTCTCTTTCTTCGTGCTCTTCGTCTCTTCGTGGTGTCCATACCCAAGTCAAGCGAAGCTTGAACAACTATATCTCTATGTTTGCTTGTAGTAGACACAACGTGTCTGTTGATGTTTGTAGGCAGTGTGCGACCTTTGGCCGCGTTTTATTTTTTTACCACGAAGAAACGAAGAGCACGGGAAGGGCTCACGCCTCAACTTTACCTTGCCTGCGCATTCGAGTTTTTATATTCAGTCAAAACCTTAACCGCTTACCCTTAACGCTTCCTCTCATCTTCCACCTCGACGGGGGCGGGGCGACATGGGGCGTGTACGTTGTTTTTGGGGTGTGCCCAAGCGGCTGGGCAATGGGCTCGCTGACACAGGAGGCAGTGGTGATGGTCCAGGAGATGACTTGGGTAAGTCCATCGCCATTCGTGATGAAGCATCAGACCGAGGACGTTGTGATACTGGTATAGAGGACGGTTCCCAAGCGACTTGGCCCACGGTGTCTTTGAATTCATACACCACCGCATCTTTGCAAATCTCTGTCACCTTTAGATAGCCTAGCATATGACCCGGTCGAATCCAAAACATGCCCTTGCCTGGCTCAGAGATCAAAGCCATAGATCGTTCCGGGTGCTTGGCAAACACACTTGTAGCATGCACTTTGAAGCTGGGTGACACCTTTTGAGGTGTCGCTTGCACCCTGGGTAGAATTGGAGCCGTTGCAGTCCTGGTCATCGATTCTGCCAGAACAAGTTTGTTTGTAGTCTGTGGCTTGGGCCGCGCAGGTGGGTTTAACAGCTTGGCATAAATTTGAGCCTGAGCCACCAAGGGAGAGATCTTTGACGCTGCATGATTACCAGTACGTGGCCTCTTACAAGCCTGCCAGGTTTCAATCGCGACAGATTGCTCTATCAGAAGTTTAACGTCCGGACTCACAGAACGGGCCTGAGACAATGTCAAAGCGCATACCAGAACCGCCGAGGCGAAAAACACACCAGGAAGAATCCGCAACACTCTCATGACTATCGTACCTCCCATTGCGTACGAAAAAACATGACCTCGCAAAAATAGGTTTACCAACAGAGTAGACCAACAAAAATACTAGCTCCATTATGAGTGTTATGCAAGGGGGAATTATGAAATCCTTGCACTGAGCTACATGGATTGTGAGAAATGTCAGCTATAGCCAATTTCCCGAATACGGATCCTTTTGTTTATGTCACGACTTCAGTCTTTTGAGACATAGCCAAAGGAGAGCAAGCTCAATGTAGTATATTCGGTGTTACAGAAAAAAGAAGATGAGGTTAGGGGATGTATACAATTTAGAACAACCAAAAAATATTCGAAAAGTCATTGACGACCTTTGTGTTTTAATAGTATTCTAGATTTAAGAGATTTAAGAGATTTAAGAAGGCGTAGGGTAAAGTGATATGGATATCATCTGGGAATAATATGCTTAGCGAGTTTTCACTTTGCACAAAGGAATGAGATTTTATAACAAGGAGAGTTTGCCAATCAGGTCAGCGAGAATAACGCGAGGTTTTGCCAAGAGTTAGTCTGAATAGCCACAGATCTTGGGAAA
>Ga0307990_1003196_pt1 | contig 12636 bp, 10 predicted proteins | sample EllFjometagen129_FD_203168 | JGI IMG/M metagenome (GOLD analysis project Ga0307990, IMG submission 203168) | Marine microbial communities from Ellis Fjord, Antarctic Ocean - #129 | ecosystem: Environmental > Aquatic > Marine > Unclassified | place: Southern Ocean | collected 2014-10-08
CCCCGGGGATCCGGTATACCAGTTGGTCCCCCCGGCCTTTGACCGGGTCACCCTCCACCTGCACCCCGACTTTGCCGCGGGCGGGAGCTTCACCATCGAGCGCGTCGGTGAGGGAGACCGCATCGAGAGCGCCATCCTGGATGGCAAACCTCTGGACCGCACCTGGATCTCTCATGATGAGATTATTGCGGGGGGTGAGCTACGCCTCATTCTCGCTCCCTGACCCCACAGCCACCTCATCTGGTTGACCGTCCACCGGGCTTCGGATAACGTCCCTGCGATGAGCAAAAACAAGCGGCCTTAGGCGCCGCCTTGGGAGGGAGCCATGCACCATCTTGAGAGTGTGAAAAACACGGACCCGGAGATCCACGACCTGATCATCGCGGAAGAACGCCGGCAGTTCGAAAAGATCCGCCTGATCCCCTCGGAGAACTACGCGTCGGCAGCGGTGATGGAGGCCACGGGATCGGTCCTCACCAACAAGTACTCCGAGGGCTACGCGGGCAAACGCTACTACGAGGGCCAGCAGGTGGTGGACGAGATCGAGGTCCTCGCCATCGAGCGGGCCAAGGCCCTCTTCGGTGCGGACCATGCCAACGTCCAGCCCTACTCGGGCTCTCCAGCCAACCTTGGCGTCTACTACGCGCTGCTGAAACCCGGCGACACGGTCATGGGCATGGCCCTGCCCCACGGTGGTCACCTGACCCACGGCTGGAACGTCAGCATTACCGGCGACTTTTTCCGCTCGGTGCAGTACACGGTCCACGAGGAGACCCATCTCCTGGACTACGACGCCATTCGGGAAATGGCCCGCCGGGAAAAGCCGAAGCTTCTTATCGCGGGCGCCACCGCGTACCCGCGGATCATCGATTTCGCTGCCTTCCGCAGCATCGCGGACGAGGTGGGCGCGTACTTCCTGGCAGACATCGCTCACATCGCAGGGCTCATCGCGGGGGGCGTGCACCCGAGCCCCGTGCCCCACGCGCATGTGGTGAGCACCACCACCCACAAGACCCTGCGCGGACCCCGGGGCGGGATGCTCCTGGTCACCGAGGAACTGGCGGCCCAGGTGGACCGGGCGATCTTCCCCGGCCTCCAGGGTGGCCCCCACAACCACACCACCGCAGCGATCGCAGTGGCCCTGAAGGAGGCCGCGCAGCCCGAGTTCAAGGACTACGCTGCCCAGGTGGTGGCCAACAGCAAGGCCCTGGCCGAAGGCCTCCTCGAGAAGGGTTTCAAGCTAATCACCGGGGGCACGGACAACCACCTGATCCTCATCGACGCCACCAGCCGCGGCACCCGGGGAAGAAAGCTGGCCAAGGTCCTGGACCGCTGCGGGATCGTCTGCAACATGAACACGATCCCCTTCGACCCCCGCAAGCCCTTCGACCCCAGCGGAATCCGCATCGGTACCCCGGCGATCACTTCCCGGGGAATGAAGGAATCCGAGATGCGGATCCTGGCGGAGTTTATCGACCGCGCTGTCCAGGTCCGTAAGGACCGGGAGGCCCAGGCAGGCATCAAGGAAGAAGTCCGCGCATTCTGCGAGGCCTTCCCGGCCCCGGGGATCCGAATCTAGTCCTCGTCCTCAACCTTTGAGACACGAGCGACTATGGCGGCCATGCGGCGACGCATCGCCTCGGTCTCCTCGCGATCCACGACGCCGTTCACGATCCGCAGGCCACCGTGCACGGGCTCGCGAAAGCAGGACGTGGGCAGGACAAGGGTCTCAGCGTCCTCGTCATCGAGTTCGATAATCACCCAGAGGCCCTCGACCCGATCCACCCAGCCCGTGGGACGGCATCCCGCCGTCGGCGCAGCGGACGCAGCGCAACCCGCGCACCAGAGGACCGTCAGGCACAACATGATCACAGCCTTCATCGCTCCACCTCCATAAGTCCCTCATCCAGCAGACTCAGCCATGTCCCCGCACCCACCACCACGTGATCGAGGATCCCTACGCCGACCAGGTCTCCCGCTGCCATGAGGCGGCGGGTCAGCGACAGGTCCTCGACGCTCGGTGTGGGATCCCCCGAGGGGTGGTTGTGTATCAGGATCGCCTGGACAGCGCTCACACACACGAGGGGACGGAGCACGTCCCGGGGCAGGAGCGCACAGAGGTTCGCACCACCCTCGGCTACGCGCTCCTCTACGAGGACGTGGTTTCGGCTGCCGAGGCCCAGAACCCAGAAGGTCTCCCGGGGGGATCGCCCCAGCCAGGCAAAGCGCTCGAAAACGGACCGGCTCCCCGTGACCCGGGCCAGGGCCGGGGGCGCCAGGGCAGCGTGCGCACCGAGACGTGCCGCTATCTGAAAGGCCTCCACCGCGTTATGTGGCAGGCCCCAACGCTTGGCGATCACCCGTGCAGGGGTCCGTGAGAGGGCCACCGGACCGCCGCTCCAGTCCAATAGTTGGACAGCCACCTCGCGCGGACTGTCCAACTCCGGTGCGGCCCGACGGATCCACCTCTCAAGGAGTTCCGGCGCTCCGACATCGTCATCCCATTGATCTCCCAGCACATTTTGTGCAATCGGCGCCACTGCTTCCTGTACCCTGTCGCTCATGGTCCACCTCCATCCGGAGGGAAATAGAGCAAGAGCTATGCCAGGAGGGTTAGAACCGCTGCGAAAGGGTGATAGCCAGGAGGTGGGCGTGGGTGGTGTAGTGGGCAGGGAAGCGGTTGCCGGACCAGAGGACGTTACCAGCCGCGTCGTAAGCAGGACCATCTGCGGCCGCGGCACACTCGGCCTCGGGACTCCCCGCTGTGCAGGCGTGGCCGTTCACTTCCCGGGGAACGAAGTAGGTGTACAGGTAGGACATGTCTATCGAAAAGCCGAAGGGGAAGGTGTATCCCCCGCCCAGGGAAGCAAAGATGCGATCCGAGTCAGGCAGCATCGGGGAGAGGTACTTCGAGGTCACCGGCGTCTGGTCGGAGCCGCCGCCGACCCTGATGGCCCATTCTTTCTCCGCTCCGAGGGTGATCTCGCTGCCGACGCGCAGGGTGAACGTGTTCCGCCAGTCCTGGGGTATCGGCTGAGAGAGGGAACCCGTGACGTCTTCGGGAAAGACAACGGGGATCTCCTTGAAGAGGGACCAGAGGGTATAGTCCAGGTCCACCTCCGCGTACCACGAGTCCAGAATCTGATAGCCCACGGCCAGTGAGAAGATGTCCGGGAGTTGGAACTCCGTCTCCGCGGCCTGATCCGGGAAGCCGCTCCTGTCCGCCAGACCATCCAGGTTGAAGTGCGCGTCGCCGGTCATCTTCAACGCTATGCGGCTGCGGTATGTGAAGCCCAGGAAGAGGTTCTCCACGGGCCGTGCCTGGATGCCCACGTTGGCGCCGACACCGACTCCCGTCCCGGCGAAGGCCACGGACGCGTCCGTCAGGGGTGCCCCGTCGTCGCCCACCAGGCCGAACTCCGGTCCGAGGTACTTCTCCAGCCAGATCTGGGCGGGAGAGACCACCAGCGTTGCCCCGATGGACACCTCCTTCACCGGCGCGTAGCCCACACCGACGAGGATCTCGGGGACTACAAAATTGGATCCGGTGACGAAGTGGTGTCCCGCGAAGTCGTCTGGCCAGATCATGGCCATGCCGAAGGGGAAGTTCACCCCCGCGCCAACGCCGACGCCGCCGGTGCGTCCCACGTCGGTTCCCCAAGCGAAGTACGCGTGGGGCGGCGCGATGAGCTTATTCTTGGTGGTGGCGGTGCCCCAACTCTCCGCGGCGGAAACGTCCCGCGCGTCCCGCGCGGAGAAAACCGGAAAGACCATGGTGTCCCCAGCCTGGATCTGGAAGCCCCTCAGGTAGGCGAGGCCCGCTGGGTTATAGAAGACCGTGGAGGCCTCGTCTAGGTACGCCTTGACCGCTAGGGATCGGCCCTGAGCAGCCGCTGAATGCTCCTGCAATTCAATGCCCCCGGCCCATGCTGCGGGGGATAGAACGACGAGGGCCAGGAGCCCGATGATGAGCAGCCGCGCCTTCATGAACCACCTGCCTGCTGCCCGAAGCCGCAGTTCAGGGCCGTGCCGGGTGTCAGCCCGACCTCGTCCCCTGGGATGCCGTCGCTCTGGAAAAACTCTATGACCCTGGCCCGCGCGTCTGCTGCCTCGTCGGGCGCGTCCTCCGGGAAGAGGAAAAAACCGTGACAAGCCCCCTCATGGGGGCCGTCTCCGCAGTTCCCGTCGTAATGCCGGGTGTAGGGGTAGTCCCCGTGGCGCGCAGCGCAGGCGAACTCCTGCGCTGCCTCCCTGGGCATGAAGCCGTCACCCACCTCGTCCCCCGCGGTGATCACCAGGAGCCGGGGCGGGACATCCAGCGCTGCGTACTCCGCTGCGAAGTTTACCGGGTCGCCCCGGTCTATGAGCATCTGCGCCGTCTCCAGGAACTGAACGTAAGCTGCGGTGCCCTTCTCCAGTCCAATGGCCGCCATGGCCTCGTTGATGGGTTGCTGGAAAGCGTCATTCCGTGTCTCTTCCAGGATCCGGGTGAGGTGGCCGGCCATGCACACCAGTGCACCGACCTCCACCGCGGGCTCCTCGCCCATGAGCATGGCGCCGATCATGCCGCCGAGGGACTCGCCCACGTAGTCAACCCGGATGGTATCGAGGGTCACTCCGGGGAGGAGCATGGCCAGACCCTGCGGGCTCTGGATGAAACGTACGAGCTGGATCTGGTCGAGGACGGACGCTACCAGGTTGTCCCTGACCGAGACGGGATCCGGATTGAAAAACGCAGAACCAGAGACCTCTCCGTCGAGGGAGCGGTCACCGTGGAGGGGAAGGTCCATGGAGACGAGGACCCAGCCAGCGGCCGCAAAGTCGTTCGCCAAGCTGATGAAATCTGCGCGCTGCCCCCAGAGGCCGTGCTGCACGATTGCGACCCGAAAGGGCCCGGCCCCGTGGGGGACGGACAGGGAGAAGGGGAGGCTCGTCGGCGTCCACTGGAGCGCGCCGTTATCGTCGAAGAGGAGCCGGGAGAAAACCGGCGCAGCGGGATCCGAGAGATCGGGCGGCGAGAGCGCCGTGTAGCCGTCGAAGTGGCCGTCGGTGGCGAGGTTGGCCACCGCGTCCAGGTCCGCGTAGCCAAATGCCGCAGGTGTCTTCAGCGTGGCGGACACGTCACCGGGCACGGTCAGGTCGCCGAGGGAGGTCCGGAGGTCTCCGACCCACGCGGTGACCCGCTGGGTGGTGAAGGTCCAAAAAAGAAGGATCCTCTCCCGGTCGAGGCTCGCCGCGTCTTCGAGCGCGGTGAAGAAGATGTCGTAGTTCGCCCTGAGCTGCTCCAGGAGGGCAGCGGCGTTTACATCCAGCACCGCCGGCACCAGGCTGGCGTCGGCCTCCGCGTCATAGAGGGGGTACGGGCTTCGGGCCAGGAAGAAGATCGGGGACACCTGAATAGGGTAGGGTTCCTGTTTTGGCCCCTTCTCGAGGCTTCGGGTCGCGTCGAGGACCGCTACGATGTATCTCCACCCGGGCTTCAGGGGAAACCCAGGCCGCGGGTGAATCTCGAGTTGCCCCTGGGCGAAAAGCACCTCCACGCGGTCATCGCCGAGGACATCGAGCTGTCCATTGACCACGAGGGTCAACAGGTCCAGGTCCCCGGACGTGAGATCCACCTCCGGGGGAACCCCCACCACAGCGACGGTGCTCCCTCCCAGGTCGGGGTCCAGGAACTCTAACGCGTCAGCGAGTGCGCGGAAATTGCCCGGATCCAGATCCCGCAGGAAACGGGTCCGTGCCGGGGTGAGGGTGGAGAAGCCGTCCAGGGTGTTCATCGCCTCGACAATGGGCCCCATGACCGGATCGTCCGGGACGGGGAGCGCCACAAGCTCCGGATTCCCTGAATCGTCAAGGGTCATAAGCAGATCATTGGGATAGGGGACCACCCCGCCGATGGGATCGAAGAGGGCCTCGTTGCCCGTATGTATGCCGTAGCTCCAGATCGCGGCCACGTCCTGGCGCGCGCCGTCCATGCCCACGGCCTTGAGGAGAGCGTCGGTCTGCTGACGGAGCATCTCCAGGAGGCCCGCCAGTTCGTCCTCCGCTGTCGGATCGCCACCCGCCAGGGCCAGCTCTCCGATGAGGCTGTGGCCCGCCTCGTCCACGAGGGTACGGGTGAGCTTGAGGATCCCCATGGTGTCGTCCGGGGTCGCGCTGAACGCGCTGTCTGCGTTCTTTATGCCACGCCCCACCGTCACCGCGTAGCGTCCGCCGGCAGTGACGGATCCAGGGACGATGCTCAGCGTGTTGGCTGCGGGGTCCCAGGACCAGGTGGTGCCGCCCAGGGACTCGCCTGTCTCCAGGTCGTATACCTGGACGGTATCTCCGGTGACCGTCGTGAAATCGATGGGCAGGCTGAAGGGCACGGACGGGAGGAGGCCCGCCGGCCATCCGTCCAGGGAGTTCATGAACGCGAAGAAGCTGCCCGACGCGTTCTCAAACCCTGCCTCGCAGTCGATCGGAAAGCAGAGGTGGCTGGCGAGGCAGTCGCTTTTACCATCCCCGTCGCAATCAAAGGGCGTTGAGCCCGGTCCCGTCAGAAGGAGATCGTTTGGCGTCGGGAAAACCTGGGACATGAGGTCGTAGCGGACGACAGTCCCCGGACGAATGGTCAAGGTCCAGAGCTGGGCGATGTCCTCCCGGGAAACCACCTTGCCCTCTGCAACACCTGCGGTCTCCAGATGTTGGAACACCGGCGCAAGGCCCAGGCGCAGGGCCTCGAGTTGCACAGCGGACGCGTCGGGGAGCACACAGATGCTGCGGCCGTCACGGGCCAGAGGTGCGATGCTCTTGAGGAGGTTGAACGCGTACGCGGCTCTCAGGGGCCCCCCGTCGGTGTCGAAGACCCCGGAGGTGATCACGGCCGCGTAGGTCCGGCCCTGGATCCAGCCCCCCGGCGGGGGTGCAAAGGAGATGGGAGTACGGATCCCCTGCAAGGTCTCAGTCGCCTCGCCAAGGGTCGCTATGACGCCCTCCTCGCGTATGGCGCCGACGCCGACGAGGTCGGTAATGTCGAGGACATAGGCCGTCTCCGAGGTCACGGAATCGGCCATGATCGTAGCGCCCAGGGCCGCGGTGGCCGTTGCGCCGGAGGTAGGAAAACCGTAGAGCGTGTTAAAGTGGGATACCATCAGCTCAGCGACGGTCTCCGAGGAAAAATTCTGTACGGTGACAGTGCCACCACCAAGAACTTTGAGAGCGCTCTCCACGGGAATCTTGACCAGACCCGTCGCTGGGTCGAGCAGGATATTGCTGGGCCGCGGGACCTGCGGCAGCAGGAGGTGGTCCTCGTCTGGAGACACGGGCTCGGGATCGAAGGCCACCACCGAGGGTGCGTCCACGGTCTCGGTATCCACGCTAAGACAACCAGCGAGGAGCAGGATGCCGAGGAAACAGACCGTTGAATGTCTCTTCATCTTCGTCTCCTCGAAAACCTGTACAACTTATGTCAGAACGCACCCTTCCCGTCACGGGGCTGATGGCTCTCTTTATCCCTTGTGTACAGCGGTTGGTCAAGACCCACCGCGGCAGATCGGGGTCACAGACAGTGATCAGCGATCCATAATCTGAAGGATGGCCTTCTTCCCAAGCTTGGTGGACACGCCGGTAAGAAGGGTCCGAATAGCGTATGCCATGCGACCCTCGCGGCCGATGACCTTGCCCACGTCGGTGCCCGCCACTTCCAACTCCACCACCACGGTGTTGTCGCTTTCGAGGAGGTTGGTCCGGACCTGTTCGGATTCGTCAACCACCTCCCTCACCATCATCTCTATGAACTCCTGGAGTTGCTCACCAACCGTCATTGTCCTTTCCTCCTCTTGGTGCGTGCGCGAACAAAGGCCAACCACTTACAGCGTTTCGATTCCTGATACGATTGTCCCCTGGGTCGGGATAGAAGGCAAATGAAATTGAGATTAGCGTCTAGTTTGACGTGCTTACCTGGATGGCGGGACCATCGAACGGGGGCACCCGGATGCTGGCCATGCCCGCGATAACACACATGCGGATATCGGAGAAGCCCGCAGCAGGCTCCACTGTAAGTTGGAGTGAGCCGAGACTCCCCGACGGGCGAACCTTGACCCGCGCCCGGACATCGGGGAGCAGCCCGAACTCGGCGCTCCCCTTGGCCGCGCACTTGCGGAGCACAGCCTGCAGACGACGGCGCACCATGAACTCGAGTCCATCGCCGTCCCCTCCCAGCTCATCCACGTCGTCGTCGGAGAAGTCCATTTCGGTTACGCCGCTACCTGCGGCCGCTGGTCCGTGTCCGGCTGCCCCGCCGGGGTTGCTCTTCTTTTGGGCCGGGATCCGGCTCCGTCGCTTCACCTGGACCACCTCCGGAAGCTTCTTGGCCTGGGCGATGAGCGGCGCGTGGTCCAGGCTCGCCACCGGATCGACCTGCTCCATGGTCAGGCCGAGTGCGTAGTCCTCCAGGCCTGCCTCCATGGGGGAGTCAGCCTCGACGAACTCGGGGCCCGCTGCCTTCGTCTGGCGATCTCCCTCGGCAGCGGGGTCTGCCCCGTCGCCCTCCCCGGCGACCTCCTCCGCAACATGGATCATGCCTGGATCGCCGATGCCTGACGTCTTGAAGATTCGATTCCAGAAGATTCCCAGGGTCACTGCGAGAACCAGGACCAGGGGCAGGGCGATGTTGACAGCGTAAAACTGGACACCCCTGGAGCGGCCCAGGCGTTGTCGGGTGGACTCGAAATCCCGCTCTTCCATTTCGCGGGTACGCTTGTCGTCGAATTTATGGAGGTGCTCAGCGAACCATCGGACCTTGCTGAGGGGGACGCGTCGATTGGACCCCAACTCCATCAGCTCCGTATTCTGGTCGAGGACGGTCTCGTCGATCAGGCCGAAGATCTCATTCACCGAGAAGGGGCCGTAAGCCACTCCCTCTCGGTAGTACACCCAGCGGGTCCGTTTCCGGAATTGTTCGAGGTCGGCTCCGTCCATGGAGAAGGCCCCTTGCGCATATCCATATCCACCTCCTTCGAAGTACACTACCTCGACATCTCGCGTCAAGGGCTCTTGGTTGTGAAGCTACTCAGCGGCGCGGGAGAGTTCGACCACGGTGACGGAACAGCGCTTCACGAAGTTGCCCTGGAGGTCTTCTCCCATGCAGTGCTGGAAGGGGTCCTGTGAAAAGGAGACTTTCTTCCAGACCTCGCCGTTGGTGGGCACTACGCCGGAGCAAACCGGATCGGAACGAAGAGGAGCGCCGTCTTCGGTGCGCAGGAGATCCACCCGCAGGCAGACCTCCCCGGGATCGCCGAGGTTCACGAAACGGCAGCGTTGCTCCAGGATCTCACACCGGGTCTTGAAGCGAGGTTTGTAGAGGCGCTGCTTCAAGTCCTCGCATCCGAAGATCGCGATGACGAGGACCAATGGGATCAAGCGGGTCACTTGGCCACCTTGCGACATCGCACACCCTCGACGACAAAGATTTCCAGGCCTTTGAGGGGGGCCGTGGTGCGGTACTCATCACTGATGGGCCGCACCCATTTGCCCTTGTCGTCGCTCCACTCCCAATGATGCCAGTCCCAGGGAACCAGGGTCTCTATGCCTGCGCGGAGGAACGCGTTGGAGTTCCTGCACGCGGGATAGTAGGGGTTGCCGCCCCCTTCCCAACCCACGAAGAGGTCCATGCGGTCGCCCTTGATCCCGCCGCCCACGTCCACCGCACAGACGTATCCATCGTGGATAGACCCGTCGGGGAGGGGGATGTCCACGAGGCGGGGAACAAAGAGGAGCGTGCCCGCCAGGGCTTTGCGGTTGTCCCTCGTGCGCTTCTTTCGGGCCTTGGAGCGCTCGCGTTTTGGGGGCTTGGGAGTACAACCAGCGCCTCCAAGCGCGTCGCAGAGATGGTCGAAGTCCAGGGCCGCTGAGCGGTAGGGGTAGACCCGGTGCCCCTGGATCCCGGAGCCCATGACCCCCTCCGGGTAGACGCTGAAGGTCCGGCCCCATTTTTTTGTTACTTTGTCGACGTTGATCAAGCGTCCGTCCGCCAGACGCGCTGTGCCCTGATACATCGCGGCCCGCCGGAACCCCGGGGAGGTCATGGCCAGGACCAGCCCCCCTCTGTCACGTACAGCCACGGTGGTCTCGTCGCTGCGCAGAGGATACAACTCCTCCCGCGCGATCATGTAGAAGGTCGGCCAGCGCTTGCCAGCCGCTCGTCGAGGCGCGCCAGCCGGCGCGCCCTCCACGAGTTCCGCCAGGGGGACAAAACGCTGGGGTACGGCGTCACCTTTCGGGCAGAAGACCGTGCGCTCATGAAAGCGGGAGGTGTGCTCCCGGTCGACCCAGCACGTCGCCCCGTCCACCTCGGTGCGCAGCCAGCCGTCCACCTCCTCGGTGACGAAGAAGGGCCGCTTGAAGCGGATCCGCCTGACCCCTGTCCCGGGATCGGCCCGGACCGCCAGGCAGGGAGAACCGTCCGGGCTGTTCCTGACAATTCGGTAGAGGTCCTGCCACTCGGCAGCGGGCGCCGGGGATGCCAGATCCGGGTGGAGATTCACCACGCCCTCCGGGGGATCCCAGGGTGATCCGAGGACGAGGAGAGGGAGGAGAAGGGCCCACATGGTCGGACTCAGTTGGCCGCGAGGCGGCGGGCCTTTCGGGCCTCGGACAGGGCCGACAGGAGGGGCGCCAGCCGTTGCCTCGGATTACCGGAGCGCGGGTCGAGGTTGTATACATCCGGCCGATGGCCCGTCGCTCCCGTGTCGGTGATTGAGATCCGATCGTAGATTACCTGGATTGGGATCGCACCGTCCAGCTCAATTCGCCGTTCGACAACGTCACGAACGAGCGGATCGAGACCCCCTTCGGGGCTGCGCGCTGCCAAAGCGAGGATCCGCGCTGCCAGATCATCGATACCCTCCACCCGAACGCAGCCGTGGGAGAGTGCCCGATCGAGGTACTCGAAGGGATGGGGCTCGTTGGTCCCGTGCAGGGAGATGTTCTCTTCGTTGGGCCAGGCCAGCACCAGCTGGCCCAGGGTGTTCCAGGGGCCGGGATCCTGGATCCAGCGCGCGCCCCGGCGTACAAAGTGCTCTTTGCGCCAGTAGCTCGGATTCCCCCGGGCCTTCCGCTCCAGCTCGTGGGAAACCATGTACGCGGACGGGGTCCAGGTGGGGTTGATGTCCACGTAGGACAGCTTCGCGTCATACTCCGGGGTCCGCCCTCCCGGCTCCTGGTAGGGGAAGCCCACCACGGATCGGTAGGACGCCAGGCGCCGCCCGTCCACGTAGAGGTGGGTGCGGAACGCGGGGATGTTGACCAGAACATAGGTGGCGTGGCGGTCCCAGCCCTTCTCGAGGCCGGCCCGCATGGACGCGGCGAGATTCGCCAGGAGTGCTTCGGGCTTCTGGGAGAGTTGCTTCAGTATCTCGCGGTCGACGCGGCCGCGGTGCTTCAGACCATAGGCATCGCGGTAGGCCAGGACAGCGTCCCGCATTGTCCGGTCGAAGGTCCGTCCGGCGGCCTCGGCGGGGGCAAGGAAGCCCTCCGCGGCGAGGCGGCGGCGCAGGCGGGCCACTCGGGGGCCGTGCTGGCCGCGCTTCAGGGTGCCCCAGGCACCGGGCACGGGGAAATCGCCATGGGACCAGGGGCCTGCGATACGCCGAAATGCGCGGAGCTTGAACCAGAAGCGTTCGCTTCGGGGCAGGAGGTTGTCCAGGTCAGCGAGGAGGTGCTCCGGCCCGGCCCAGCCCTGCACCAGGGCCTCCGGAGGGCCATGAGTACGGTTGAGGCGTTGTGCCGCGGTCAGGGCCACAGCGACGAACGCGAGGTCCAGATCAGCGGTGGAGCGCGCTACGCTATCACACTGAAAGCGCACAACCGGAGGCTCCCACGGAGTCCCCGCTGGGGCCACCCTGGCCAGAGGATCCCCGGGGCCAGGGGCTGCGTCGCTGCCCATGCGCCAGCCGCAAGCGCCGCCTGACGCGGCAGCGATACGATCGAGGCCGATCTCCGCTGGGGTGAAGCCCATCTCCGTGAGCGCGCCGAGCCACTCAGCCAAGGCAGCGACAGGCTCATCGCCGTAAGGAGTTCCCACCACCAGGGTGGTCATCCCGTTGCGTCGGTAGAGGCGGGCCATGGCAGTGACGATCTCGGGGGAGCGGCCAGCGAGGGCAGCGGCCCAGGCCTCCGGGGGCAAAGGCTCGCCGCCGGGGAGTGGGGTTTGGGGGGGATCGGGGGGCGCGGGAGGTGTCGGGGGGGCAACAACCAGGTCTACCGGGCTTCTTGCTGACGCGCCGTCCCCCTCCGTCGCCTTCGGCGACACCTCCCCCGCGGAGCGGGGAGGGAGAACAGCGGGCGATACAACGGTTGTGGGTGGCGCTTGGCCGCAAGCGGCCAGGAGCAAAACTGTGAGCAAGGTTGTAGCAATACGCACGCGCACGGAGGCACCTCCAGAGTCAATCGTAGATCGAAGTTCGGAAGGGGCAAGAATGTCGTCTACGGAAGTGCGTTGCGGCTAAAGTCCTAACCACAAACGTCTACGTTCGCCACTCTGCGGCTCCTTCCCCCCGCGCGGGGGAAGTGCCCCGAAGGGGCGAAGGGGGAGTCAGCGTCAGCAACAAACAAAAGTGCGTTGCGTTCAAAAGTGCGTTGCGGTCAGCTGATCTC
>Ga0307990_1003197_pt1 | contig 12633 bp, 15 predicted proteins | sample EllFjometagen129_FD_203168 | JGI IMG/M metagenome (GOLD analysis project Ga0307990, IMG submission 203168) | Marine microbial communities from Ellis Fjord, Antarctic Ocean - #129 | ecosystem: Environmental > Aquatic > Marine > Unclassified | place: Southern Ocean | collected 2014-10-08
GATCGGAACATACATGCCCCTGCCCGACGAGGTTGACGTCACCCCCCTTTTCCAATGTTTGGAAATCAACTGCGTTGGGGCACAGAGTTTCTACATCCCAGCGTTTGACGAGAGCCTTGGTTCATACCGAATGGCGAAGTACACGCCGGAGCTAAAAAAAGGTAAATTCGGCATTTCAGAGCCGGAACATCCTGTCTGGGCTGGGGCGAATGAGCTGGATCTGATTCTGGTGCCGGGCATTGCGTTTGACTCCTCTGGCAACCGGCTGGGTCGTGGCGGCGGATTTTATGATCAACTGCTGCCGCAATACAGCGCAATTCGAGCCGGAATCTGCTTCGATTTCCAACTATTGGGGGGAATTCCGGTCGAATCGCACGATTGCGTGATGGATTTGCTGGTCACGAAGTCAAAAATTCTTAAATTTGCGATGAACAGTTAGACAAGGGGCCCGGTCAGAGTTACTCTACATGTACGAAAATAAAACTCTGAAACGAAGGATCTCAAATGGATAATATTCAAGTCTGGTGGAGCGATGTACAGACATTCATGGTCGGCGTCGGCTTTGTCGTGCTCGGCTTTTTCTTTCATGCCTACCTAACACGTAGTAATGCGATGGCGGCCAGCAACCGCGGCTCCGTTATTCTCGACGAGGCGAAAAAACAGGCCGAATCTATTAAACACGAAGCCGATGTGGAGGCGCGCGAAGAAGTGCTGAAAGCCCGTGAAAAGGCGGAGCACAGCCTAGACAAAAAGCGACAAAGCATCATTGAGCTGGAGGATCGTGTGGTTGCGCGCGAAAAGGATATTTCGCGCAAGCTCGAACTGCTTGAGATCAAGGACCGCACCTTGACCGAAAAGCTGGACAAGGTGGGCACGCAAAATCAGAAACTACACACACAGCAAAAGACGCTGACCGAGCGCATCGAAGAGGAAACACGACGGATTCAGGAAATCGCCGATCTTTCCAAAGAAGATGCCCGCAAGGTCATCATGGCGCGGATGGAAACCGAACTGGAGGGGGAGATCAGCGGGCTGATCCGCCAGCAGCAGAAAACCGCTCATGAACAGGCTCGGATTCAGGCGCGTGATATTGTCTGCTCCGCAATTGAGCGCTATGCCGGCGAACATGTTGCCAACGTGACGTCCACACAAGTTAAGCTGGCTTCCGACGACATGAAGGGGCGCATTATCGGGAAAGAAGGTCGCAATATCCGCTCCTTCGAAACCGAATCAGGAGTAAATTTGATTATTGATGAAACCCCGGGCGTGGTTTTGCTGTCCAGTTTTGACCCCGTCCGCCGCGAGGTGGCCCGCGTTGCGCTCGAACGTCTACTCGACGACGGCCGCATCCATCCCGCCAGCATTGAGGAAACTCTCCATAAAGTGCGGACGGAAATTGACGAGATTATCCGTCAGGCTGGCGAAGATGCTCTGTACAACCTCGGGATTTCCGGCGTTGCTCCGGAGCTGGTCAAAATTCTCGGTCGGCTGAAGTTTCGCACCAGCTACAAACAGAACGTACTCGACCACTCGATTGAAATGGCTTCGCTAATGGCGATGATGGCGGCCGATCTGGATCTGGATGTGACCCTCGCCAAGCGGGTCGGTCTCTTCCACGACTTGGGCAAGGCCCTCGACCACGAGGTGGAAGGCTCCCACGCCATAATCGGCGGCAATCTGTTGCGGAAATACGGCGAGGAACCCATCGTTTACAATGCGGTCGCAGCCCATCACGATGATGTGGAAAAAAGCAGCGTCTATGCTGTGCTCGCCTCCGCCGCCGATGCAATGACTGCCGCCCGGCCCGGCGCCCGTATGGACACCACCGATCTCTATCTCGAACGCCTCGACAAACTGGAGAAAATAGCCGGCTCCTTCAAAGGGGTCGATAAAAGTTATGCTATTCAGGCGGGCCGCGAACTGCGTGTGATCGTTGAAGGCAAACAGGTGGATGATAGCCGCGCGCTGATTCTCGCCCGCGAAATAGCCAACCGCATTCAGGGCGAAGTAAGGTATCCAGGACAAGTCAAAGTGACCGTCATTCGCGAAACACGCGCCATCGAATACGCTAAATAAGGAGAATATTATGGAAAAGGTGTTCGAGCTCAATCATCCGCTGGTTCAGCATCACCTCTCCCATCTCCGAAACCGGGAAACGCCCCCGCATGTCTTCCGGGCTCAAGTTCGCCGACTGGCAATTCTGCTCGCCGCAGAAGTGACTCGGGACCTACCGCTCAAAGAAAAAACAATCGAAACACCACTGGAGAAAATGGAGGGAGCGGTGCTCGCCGGGCGGATCGGTCTGGTTCCGATCCTGCGAGCCGGACTCGGCATGACCGATGCACTGCTCGACCTGCTTCCCACTGCCGAAGTGTGGCACCTCGGCTTTTACCGTGACGAAGAAACCCTTCAGCCGGTGGAATATTACCAAAAATTTTCCAGCAATCCGCCGGATCTGGTCTTTGTGCTGGATCCCATGCTGGCCACCGGCGGCTCGGCCTCCGCAGGAATCGACAGGGTGAAAAAATGGGGTGCAAAAGAGATCCGGATGCTTTCCATCATCGCCGCTCCTGAGGGGATCGCCTACGTCCGTGAACAACACCCAGATGTTCCCATTTTTGTCTGTGGAATCGACAGGGGACTGAATGATGCCGCCTACATTCTGCCCGGGCTGGGTGATGCAGGGGATCGTATCTTCAACACGCTGAACTAATCAAAAGCGCGCGTGTGGCGCATCAGAGGGTTGAAACGGCTTGCGAAAAGCCTGATCAAAATCATAGCCGGCGGCAAAATCGGCCCGGCTGTCCTCATCAGTTTTTCCGAGCAGACCTGACTCAACCATATTGAAGACAATTTCCCCGACATCCTCAGTGGAGGTGATTCCCCACCCCGCAAGAATAGTTTTGGTCATCGGACCAAATTCTCTAAGCGCGAACTCCCGTATTCCGTCGAGCAGCTCCCCACCACTCACATGGCGCGTTTTTTTCAGCTTTCGAACAGTGAAATCAAGCCCGGCACGTACAAATGCGTAGGCCTCTGCGACATAGCGAGGGTCGCGCAACAGAATCTCCTGCAGCGGATCCGTTGGTTCCGGGGTTTTCATTCCGTTAAGCCTCCGCGGATTTTCCCAGCCAGCTGTTCCATTTCATCGGCGGAGTCGTAGGATTTAGAATTCCAGTTCCAATGGTGTCCATCGCCTTCAAAACGAGGAATCACATGAATATGAAGGTGCGGCACTTCCTGACCAGCAGCGGCACCATTATTCTGGATAATGTTCACACCATCCGCGCCTAACCCCTTCATCTGCGCGGCGGCAATCCGTTTAGCCAGCAGGATCAACTTCGTCAGCACTTCATCGGGAGTCTCGGTAACGGGGTCATAGCAGGTTTTCGGGATCACCAAAGTATGCCCCTTAATAATTGGGCTGATGTCCATAAAGGCCAATGTGTCCTCATCTTCATAGACAATGGTAGCGGGAATTTCTCGATTCACGATTTTTTCGAAAATGTTCATACAGGGAGTGTAACGTGGCGACAGAATTTTCCAACCATTGGAAAAGAAAAATGCGCCCTCATGCAATGAGTTCCAAACATTGGAAAATTAATGTGACTAGACGCAGTCAGTTTCCAAGCATTGGAAAAAAAACACCCTAAACGAAAGGGCGCTTTCCGCTAATCAGGAGATCTGATTTATGCACAAAACCTACGACGAACCAGCAGGGCCAGCGCCCCGATGATCCCAATCATCGACATCGTCGCCGGTTCGGGAACGACATTAACTGTAATTTCATTGAACCCAATTCCGTTACCCGTAAGCGATTTTACAGTCAGCGTTTTTCCAAGAACATCAACGACAGGGCTTACAACATTATTCAGTTTCACAAGAGATACCTCATCGCCACTACTACCAACTTGGTAATACCCCGAATCTGCAGGATTCAGCGTCCACGCACCAATCCTAATGTTTTGAAGCTCGATAGAGGTATAGATGCTTGAGCTAAATGTAATCGTTATTGTCTCTCCTGGATCAAGCGTGTCTGCATCATCGTCAGTCCTCGTAGCATTAATTCCAAAATAACTGGCTCCTGAATTCAATTTCGCACCGGAATCACCACCATCTACCACAGCCTCAAAGCTCATCGTGATCCCGTTTGTCGTAATCTGCCCAGTTAAGGCCTCAAAGTCATAAACACTTCCACTCCCAGTTGTGAAATCGAACGTGAAAACTTCTGCGTCAGCTAACAACACAACAAACGATACTACTAGGGCGATCACTATTTTTTTCATCATTCTCCCCCCAAAAAATTCAAAACTTGTTCGTAATCTACTCTGACGTAGAGGCATTGTTAAGGAATTTCTTAATAAATTCGGATTAATGTTACCACATCCTAAAGGGAGCCTTAGCGAGGACTGCGTTGAAATAGCGCGGGTCATGAGAAACTTCTTCACCGAGCCACTCGGGATTTTCAAAAGACTGATCTTCAGATTTCAGCTCGATTTCAGCTAGGAAAAGTCCTCTGTTTTCTCCTGAGAACTCATCAATTTCCCATGTAAGCCCATCAATCTGAGCGAGATGTCTCGTTTTGGAGACAATCCGACCTCCGCAAAAGTTTTTCAGCATATACACCGCCTCATCGGCGGGAATCTCATACTCCATTTCCGGTCGTGAAATTCCTTCAGTCGGACCTTTGAGTGTCAAAAACCCCTGGTCCCCGATCCGCCGGACGCGAACGGTAATTTGATCCGGTCCAGAGGAAATATAGCCTTGTTCACACAAAAGACCGGAATCCGCCGAAATGCGCCATCCATCGCCCGTCACCAGAAACTTGCGCTCGATTTCTATCTTCATTGCCTTGCTTTCAGTTGATTGTTCGGGGATTTTTAGCGCAACCAATTTTAATTGAAAGGACGAAAATGGACTCTGCTTTGATTGTTGCGCTTGATGTGCCTACCCTGAAAGAGATGGAAGAAACCCTTAACCGGCTGCCGGACAGCATTGAATGGTACAAAATCGGTCTGGAGATTTTCTGCGCCGAAGGCCCGGAAATTCTCGCGCCGCTGAAAGATCGAAATAAAAAGATCTTCCTCGACCTCAAACTGCACGACATTCCGCGGACCGTTGCCAACGCCGTGAAAACCGCCGCGAGCCACGGGGTGAATCTAATGACGGTTCACGCCAGTGGAGGGCGTGCCATGCTTGAAGCCGCCGCGGAAGCCGCGCGCGAATGCGACAACCCGCCGAAACTGGTTGCGGTCACCACACTGACCAGCCTCAGTCAGGATGACTTCAAAGATCTGGGTATTGACCGAACTGTTTCTGAACAGGCGCTGGCTCTAGGCGAACTGGCGATCAGCGCCGGTATTGACGGACTGGTCACCAGCGCACATGAAGCAGGTGCTCTGCGCAAACAGTTTCCGGAAGCACTGCTGGTAACGCCGGGCATCCGCATGCCGGACGGGGATGTCGGCGACCAGAAGCGCGTTGCCACACCGGATTTCGCTGTGAAGCAAGGCGCCACTCACCTGGTAGTGGGCCGCCCCATTGTTCAAGCGAATGATCCTGCCGCCGCCACAGAGGCCATTCTTGAGGACATAAAAAACGCTCTGTCGTAAAACAGAGCGCTTCTAAACAAATTCCATGAATTCGTTTATTTACCTTCAGACAGGGTGAGCCTCTTTCCAGAATCAATCCACTGCTGCAGGATAATTTTGCAATACTTGCTTTTGGAAATGTGCATAGAACTTGCACGCTTCTCAAGTTCGTCCGCCATCTTCTTCGTCATGTTGATACCAATCGTCTTGGTACCTTTCCCAATGGGATTTGTTGCCATAATCAGTCTCCTTTTTTTAAAACGGAAGAAAGTATAAAAGCATGAGCGCTTTAGTCAACAACTAATGTTTCAACACTTTCTATCCATTAATCCCCTGAACCGAGTTTTTTATACCTGCCTTCTTTCGCGCTGACAAGAAGAAACAGGGAGTATTTTCTAAGAGAACAGACGAAAACCTCTAAGCAAACAAGCAATTAGAGTCCTTGTTCAATAACGGTAATGTTCTGGCTTAAATGGTCCTTTTTGAGGAATGCCCAAATACTTTGCCTGATTGCGGGTCAACGTATCCAATTTGGCACCGAGACGGCCGAGGTGCAACGTGGCAACCTCTTCGTCGAGATGCTTTGGCAGCACATACACACCGATCGGATACTGATCTTTCGTGCCGTACTTCTGCCAGATTTCCATCTGCGCCAATACCTGATTGGTGAAACTGTTCGACATCACGAAGCTCGGGTGCCCTGTCGCGCAACCGAGGTTGACCAACCGTCCTTCAGCCAGCAAAAGGATGCTGTTACCTTTAGGAAACGTGATTTTATCAACCTGCGGCTTAATGTTCATCCACTTGTATTTGCGAATCTTCTCCACCTGAATTTCGGAATCGAAGTGACCGATATTGCAGACAATCGCCTGATTTTTCATCTGCTTCATATGACGCTCAGTGATCACATCGCAACAGCCGGTGGTCGTTACAAACACATCCCCCAGCTTACAGGCCTCATCCATTGGCATCACCTCAAAACCGGCCATGGTGGCTTGCAACGCGCAGATCGGATCGATCTCGGTGACGATGATGCGGGCGTTCTGACCGAGCAATGACTGGGCGGAACCTTTGCCCACATCACCATAACCGGCAACCACCGCGACTTTTCCGGAAAGCATCACGTCGGTCGCGCGCATAATGGCGTCGACCAGTGAATGACGGCAGCCGTACACGTTATCAAACTTCGATTTGGTCACCGAGTCGTTCACATTAATCGCGGGGAAGAGCAACTCGCCCTTTGCGGCCAACTGGTACAGGCGGTGCACGCCGGTGGTTGTCTCCTCGGTCACACCGCGGATTTCTTTAGCAATGCGCGAAAAGCGGGTCGGATCTTTTTTAAGCGCATTTTTCAACTGAGCATAGAAAACAGCCTCCTCTGGGCTACCGGGCTTGCGGTCGAGAACCGACGGATCTTTTTCCGCCTTTACACCCACCTGCACAAACATGGTGGCATCACCGCCATCATCAAGAATCATGTTCGGGCCCTTACCGTCGCCCCAATCAAAAATCTTATCGGTGTATCCCCAATACTCTTCGAGCGACTCGCCTTTGACGGCGAAAACCGACGTGCCTTTTTTGGCAACTGCGGCGGCGGCGTGATCCTGCGTGGAATAAATGTTACAACTCGCCCAGCGGACTTTTGCGCCGAGGATCTGGAGGGTTTCAATCAGCATCGCGGTCTGAATCGTCATATGCAACGACCCAGCAATCCGTGTGCCCTTCAGCGGTTTTTCTTCGCCGTATTTTTCGCGCAAAGCCATCAGCCCCGGCATTTCGTGTTCCGCGAGCTCCATCTCTTTGCGGCCGAACGGCGCGAGGGAAATATCCTGAACAATATAATCTGTTTTCTTTGTTTTCTTTTTCGGGGTCGCCATATCGATTTGCTCCATTTTTTCGTCAGTTTTTCTCAGCAACAATCATCAAAACCGAAAAGGCCGGTTCCGGCCCTTCCAATGTTTGGAAAATATTAATTTTAAGGCCGGCATCCTTCAGCCAGCCACGCAGTTCTTTTTCATCAAAACCCAACCATTGATCGGCCCACTCGTCGCGCACCCACGCCTGATCGTGCCGCGACAAATCCAACAGCACCATCTGCCCACCGGGCTTAAGAATCCGCGCCGCCTCCTTGAGGGCCATGCCGGGACGAGTTGCATGATGCAGCACCTGGCTCACAAACACCGCATCCTCGCTGTTCGCCTTGAGCGGAAGTTTCTCCAAATCGCCCTTCACCACCACCACGCGTCCGGCCACACCGGCCTCGGCTGAACGCTCCTGCACCACACGCAACATCTGCGCGGACAAGTCAACCGCAGTCACCCGCTTGGCAAAACGCGCGAGCAACAGCGAGAGATCGCCCTCCCCGCAGCCGATGTCCGAAACCAACTTGCCGCTGAACCCGGCGGCGAGTGCCGCAGCCATTCCTCGCCAGCCACCTCCCGGCTCGGTGAGCGAGCCGTAACGCCCCGCAATCGCGTCGAAAAATTTCGTACTCTCCTTGCGACGCAGCTCGAGCACTTTATCGACCGCAGCGCGGTCGCGGCTAGCCCCGCGCAACTCGACCAATTTTTCGCTGAGCAACTGAGCAAAGGACGCATCCTGAAAAACGGGACCGCGGCGATAATAAACAGAGGTCCCCTCGCGCCGGGTTTCGAGCAAGCCGCTGTCACGCAACGGCTTCAGATGCCTACTCACCGACGACTGCGGCATTTTTAAAGCCGTCACGATCTCGGCCACGGAAAGCTCCGCGATTTCCACCGCGCGCAAAATCCGCAAACGAGCCTCGTCACCCAGCGCCTTAAATACATCCAGAAGATTGTCCATAGTCCTTTATCCGCTTTTTCGGATAAAAGGATATTTGACGTTCCAAAGCAAGGTTTTTCCGGCAAATGCGTTGCGGCTCAGCGCGTCCTCCTACGCTACAGCTTCGGCGAAACAGGTCGCGCCGCAAGACGCTGGGCATTTTTAAAATTTTGGAAACATCTAAATATCAGCTTATGCGCATATGCGCATAAGCTGATTAATTGCTCAAAAAAAACGCCCCGAAACTTCGGGGCGCCCTTCAGGTTTCAAGCTTCAGATTTCAGCCTTTCAGCATCACCCCCATTTGCCCTTGCTCATGTGGCCCTGCTGTTCAGTCATAGAAAGCTTCATGATCTGCCAGGCCATCGCGCGAGACTTGGTGAATACATCCACACATCCCGGGTCGAGTGCATCCTCAATTCCATCTTCACAAACCTCTTCCAGTGCACGGGCCATTGAGATGACTTCCGCATGCAGCGTGTTGGTGTGGCGCGACCGCTCAACCAAAGATGCGGCCGCATCGTCGAGTGCTACAAACTGTTCTTTCGGTGCTCCGCATTTCGGGCATTTTTCCGGCGCTTCGTCTCCGTCATGGATATATCCACAGGCTGCACATTTCCATTTTTTCATCTATATCTCCTTCTTTGTTTGTAAATATGACTAAACTACTAGCCTTTATCTATTCCTTCGTCAAGCTCTGCTTGCGATATTACTTGGCTCTGCCTACAATCCAAGTCATGAAGCTTATAACTTTTATCCAATATCTGGAAGAAATCGCTCCTCTCGAATTGGCGGAGAAATGGGATAATCCCGGCCTGCTGATCGAACCGCTCAAAAGCCGTGACATCAGCAAGGTGCTACTGACCGTCGACCTCACTGAGGCAGTCGCGCGCGAAGCGGTGAAACTGAAAGCCGACATCATCGTCACCTACCACCCCCTATTCTTCGGCGGTTTCCAAGCATTGGAAAAATCGAACCCGCAGGCGCGGACGGCCATGCGGCTGATTCAAAACGAACTTGCGGTCTACTCCCCGCACACCGCGCTCGATGCGGCGCCCGGCGGCGTCAACGACTGGCTGGCCGACGCGCTTGGCGACGGCGACCTGTACTGTGCCGAAACCGGCGGCGCACGCATTGTCGAGCTCGCCTCTCCTGTAAAACTTCCAACCCTTGGAAAACGGATCAAAGACAGCCTGCATCTCAAGCAACTGAACACTGCCAAAGCGAATGACAAGCCTATCAAAACCGTGGCGCTGTGCGCGGGAGCGGGAATTGAAGCGTTACGCGACATCCAGGCCGACTGCTACCTCACCGGCGAAATGAAACACCACGATGTGCTCGGCGCTGTTGAAAACGGAACGTCTGTAATGCTGTGCGGTCATACCGAAAGCGAGCGCGGCTACCTGAAAATTCTGCGGCGTCTGATTCTGGCCGAGACCGAAAAAACGGTTGAAGTGCATCTTTCCAAAGCGGATGCTGCACCACTGAAAGCTCTTTGATGATTCCACCCTACTTTTCACTGGCTCTCGTTTCCGCTGTTGCTTATAGCGTGGGCGGCTTATTCAACAAACAGGCGATGGCTGACGGTTGCGGATCCTACCGCGCAACGGCCATCGGCATCTGGGCCGCCGCACTGCTTCTTTTCCCCTTTGCGTTTCTATACAGCGATCCGCTCCCTCTGCACCTTTGGTTTCAGCCCCTCGTTGCGGCGGTTTGCTTCAGCGTTGGTTCCATCTTTTTCATACTGGCTCTGCGCACGGGTGATCTGAGCATTGTTGCGCCGGTCGCAGGAATCAAACCGGTTCTCAATGCTCTACTGGTCGCCGCGCTGCTCGGCGTAACCGTCCCGATCAGCACTTGGATCGCCTGCGGGCTGACCGCCGCCGCACTGATCGTCCTGCGTACACCCAACACCAGCACCTCCCACTCCTTTTTGCGCACCACCCTGATCACCTTTCTATGCGTCTTCAGCTTTGCACTGTGCGACACCTGCTTTCAACAGTGGGCAAAGGGCTGGGGTGTTTTACGCTTCGCGGCCATCACCTTCACAACCGCATCCATCGCCGCCACCGCAATGATTCCTTTCTTCAGCACACCGTGGAAACAAATAACCCGCCAAGCCAAAAACCATGTACTGATCGGCGCCGCCTTTTGCGCCCTACCCGCCCTGTGTATGGGACTGGCTCTGGGCCGCTACGGCCACGCCCCCGAAGTAAACGTGATCTACAGCACCCGCGCGATCTTCAGCATCGGCGTCGTCTGGTTTTTTGGGCGGCACATCGGGAACATCGAACATACCGCTGGCCGCACCGTCCTATTCCGGCGACTAGCGGGTGCGCTGATTCTTCTCGTTGCCATCGTGCTAATTATTTCCGGAAGCACTGCCTAAACCCATCATGCGTTACAAACTGATAACACAATTGTAATTTGCCAGTGTCCGAAGAATCCGACAAAATCCGTACTCGATATGAACAATTAAAGAGAACCTTATGAAAAAACAGATTCCAGTTATCATTCTTGCCATCGGTGCCATAGGTCTTGGCGCAGCTCTCTATTCCGCCAACCAACAGATTGCACAGCTTGAGCAGCAGATCGCGACTCTCCCACCCATCTGCGTTGCGGACACACAACCCGCTCCGGTCGAAACAACTGAACCGGTCGAGGTTGTCGAAACCACACCCGAACCGGTCGTCACGGCCATGCAGGAACCAGCCACCTAGCCTGTCGCGGAGGAAGAAGAGAACTCCAGCGACCAACGCATGATGAAAAACATCGCCAAGATGATGGATAATCCGTCCATGAATAAAATGGTAGAGGCCAGTCAGCGCGGGGCCGTCGGTGCCATGTATGAAGATTTGATCAACGACCTCAACCTGACCGGGGAAGAAAAAGAATACTTCATGGATCTGCTAATGTTCCGCCAAATGACCAATATGGATGCCGGCATGAAAATGATGGGCGGCAATCTATCCGATGAAGAAAAAAAGGAGCTGACTGACCAGATCAAGGAAGCCAACGAACTGGTTAAAACCGAAATGAAAGACTTCTTGAACGATGAGGATGATTATTCCGAATTCGAATTTTTCGAAAAGACGCAAGGTGAACGCATGATGCTCTCGCAGGCAGAGGCCACGCTCAACGGTACCGATAATGCCTTTTCTGATGAAACCTACCGCGAACTGCTCGAGATGATGCACGACGAGAAAAAGAACTTCGACTTCAACAGTGATTTACAGGATGAAAGCAACATGAACATGAGCCCGGAGCGCTTCTCTCCGCAGAACATTCAGAGTTTCGTGGATGATAAGGGTCGGCTGAACGAAACCATCTTCAACAAAGCGCAGGGCATACTCACGGCGGAACAGCTCGAAGCCTTTAAGGACGCCGTCAAAATGACCGCCGACATGCAGCAAGCACAGATGGAAATGATGTCCCAAATGTTCGGCGGCAGGAAATAAGAAATCTCAATGTCCTCTAAAAAACCGGACGATCAACTCCGGCGCTCCGGCGGGAAACTTATGCCCGCCGGGGTGAATCAGCGTAACGAGCGGAGTGCCGGTTTCCGATGGATAAAGTGTACCGACCAAGTCGCCCGCCGAATGCCAAGGTTTGCCTTTGCCGCACTCGTTGAGCGTCTTCACAAACCCAATCATCCGCTCCTGCCAGGCATATTTCACCAGTGGATCTGTTTCGCCCGCCACATGAAGTGCAGGCTTCGGCGTCAGCTCGCGCGCCGATTTTCCGGCCACTGATCCAGACGGAGCCATCGCCGCAAACAGATCGCCGCGCGCCGCCCATAGACAATAAGTAAACCCGCCGCCGTTCGAATGACCGGTGCTGTAAACACGATTCGTATCCACCTAACGCTTTCGCGTCCGCTTTATTGTTTTGCCGTCCTTCACGACATCTGCCAAAGAAGAAGAACTTCGAAAGGACATTCTATGCAAAAATCTGCACTCTTTATCGCCTTAACCGCCCTGCTTCTTATTGCCGGATGCTCCACCCCCATCGTTCCCTCCACCCCGAAACAACACCCAGATAAATATGCACTTCAAATTCTTAGGATCGAAGTCCCGATTAATGAAAGCGGAGCCAAATCTCTTCGCAACCAACAGTCTGTACTTTTAAGTAATAAAAACGAATCAACCTTCCTACTTCCGAAACCCATAAAATCGAATCCCGTTAATCAAGTCAGCGATACAGGAGACCCTCTGCTTAACATGCTCAGAGCATCTTATAA
>Ga0307990_1003198_pt1 | contig 12632 bp, 8 predicted proteins | sample EllFjometagen129_FD_203168 | JGI IMG/M metagenome (GOLD analysis project Ga0307990, IMG submission 203168) | Marine microbial communities from Ellis Fjord, Antarctic Ocean - #129 | ecosystem: Environmental > Aquatic > Marine > Unclassified | place: Southern Ocean | collected 2014-10-08
CTGATGAAATGGCGCACCGGGATCAAGCCGCCATTCCCAGGCGGTGATGTAGGTGCGAAGAATGAGACGTCTTCCGCCCGGATGAATGTCCGCGGCTGTGGTCGTCTGAACGGCAAATTCGCCGGTGTCCAGATCGCCGACATGCGTCACGGCCACAGGCTCCTCAGGCTCGGTCAGGGGCGGGAAGGCATACATTTCACTCGTTCCGCCAGGATATTTTGAGAAAACGTATAAGGAGCCGTCTGGGTGGATCGCCAGCGCCTCGGCGTCTCGCGGTCCGTCGGGATAGGAGAAAGGAAAACGCTCCCAGCCATCAAGGCTCATGTCGCCGAAAGGCAAGTCCGGATCGACAACCGGCTCAGGCAGGCGATAAATCGCGCAATTCGTGCGTGATGCGCCGTTGTCGCCGTGGTCGCCCAGATATAGGCAATCCCCGTCACGCATTCCGCAGGGACCCAGCGTCATGTCCTCCCAATCCGATGCCGATGCCCCGGTCAGTGTCACGGTTCCAAGATAATCTCCCGTCAGGGTCATGGCGTAAACCTTCGGACCATCGCCCGAGTCGTTGTGCCCCCATAAGACGCCGGGGTTTTGCGTGCTCACGACCAAGCCGGAGGTCTCATTCAAAATATGGGAGATGTTGCCCTCAATTTGCGGAGGACCGTAATCGTTACACGCTGGGAATGCATCGTCGTCAGCGTCGTCGTCAGCGTCGTCATTGATGTCATCATCAAGATCATCGTTCACGTCATCGTCAACGTCGTCATCAGTATCGTCGTCATCCACATCGTCATCCGTATCATCGTTCGCGTCGTCGTCCACATCATCGTCTGTATCATCATCGGTGTCGTCGTCGGGAAGAGGGTCCTCGCCGTCGTCGTCATACATCTGCCCCGAACCCGTCGAATCATCGTCATCGTCTCCGCAGGCGAAGCCCCACGCAAGGCACACCATCAAGAGAATGCAAAAAGCTGTGACGGATTTTTTCATCGGCGACCTCGCATTTATTTTTCCATGTGCTTTTTTTCGCAACCTAATAAAAGACATCCAGCACCGCCGTCCACCATATCCCCGCAAGCGCAAGTTAGACAAGACAGATTTTAAAATCCAATTTCCGCGATGCCTTCGTTGCGCGCGTCATTTGAGTCATTCCTTCCTTTGCAGCACGAAAGCCTTTCTGAACATGAAACGCAGCAAGGAACAGAATGCTGTTGCAAAGGCCATTTGATCTATCTGAAACGCCCGATGTCACGCCCTAAAGCCAATCGGCATTTTAATGATGCGCAACGCATGGGTCGCACCATCAGGCTTCCGAGCGCAGGGTTGATCTCCCGAAGGGACAACGGTACGATGATTTGCCGCAAAGAAGAGTTTGTCAAAATCAGATTTACAATCTGCAGCACGAATTCTGACCGGAGTCTGCGGAGGTTTCTTTGGGTGAAGGTCGGTTTTTACAGCGTGTCTGCTGAATATTTTGGCGGAAAGGAATCATCGTACTGGTGAGGGAACAGCGCCGAAAATCCATCAATGCCTTATGGAATTTATGGCCCTATCTCTTTTTAATCCTCCTGACGGCTTATTTGCTCATTTCGAGCTTTGCCTGGCTGTACCGGGTGCGGTATCCCTTCGGCGCTTTTCAAATAATGTGGAGTTTCGGTTATGCCGGCTGCCTGGAAGAGGGGGGAATCCGCGCGCTTCTTGGCGTCTGGTCAAAGGCCGATTATTACCCCCCGCTCAATTATACCATTTGGGCGCTGATTCACTATCTGTTTGAGCCTTCACGATTTTCCATTCCCATTGCAAACGCCTTGGTGTGGATCCCTGGATTCTGGGCAATGTTTGCCATCGCCAGCAGGGCGACCCAAAAACCATGGGCGGGGATTCTGGCTTGCGTGCTCATGATTGGAGCACCTCATTTTTTCTTCTATTTTCCCATTCCATCTTATGAAATCCCCATGGCGTCGATGCAAATGGTGATGCTCTGGGGAGTCCTGGCCTCCGAACGTTTTGAAAAACCTCTTCCTCTGTCCATCGCGGCGATAGCCCTGGCTGCGGGCATGTTGATCAAGTGGACCTTCATCGCCGGCGCCCTGGGCATTATTTTGTTTTCCGTCGGGGACCTGTTGTTGTTTGCCCTGCAGAACAGGCGGATCGGCAAGCGTCTGTTGACACGAAGACAACTGGCTTCCATGTCCATTGCCTCTTTGTTGGCTCTTCTCCTAGCCGGACCCTGGTACCTCTTTGTGCTTTCGTGGGACAAAGTTTTTTTCAACGCTGTCACCGATCCTTTGACCGCCGGTTTTTTGGAACATATCGCATGGCATGCGATTCAACTTTATCGGGAAGTCCTCTGGCCGGTTCTGGCCGTTTCGTTCCTGGTCAGCGTGCCGTTCTTGATTTTCAATAAATCGAAAAGGATGGCCTTTGCAATCTTGATCCCCTTTATGACCATATACGCTGTATTTTCTCTGATTCCACACAAGGAATCCAGATTCATCACCATTTTAATCCCCTTATGCACGCTTTCCATCGGAATCGCATGGTCCAATCTATTTGCCGTCGTAAAGGGAAAGAAGATTTTTCAATTCGTTTTAATCCTGATCGCTTCGTCCCTTGCCCTCTTTGCCTTCTATCAACACAATGAACTGTTATTTCAATGGGATACCTATCCTACCGATTCAGGGGAACTGAAAGCCGAGCGATTGGAATGTCTCAATGAGGCCGACCAGTTGATGGTGGAGCTAAAACCCTATCTTGAGAGGGTGTCCCAAAAGCCTACGGTCCGGGTCGCCATCCATCCCTTGTCTCCCATCAGCTTCAGTTTTTCCTCCGATGTGATCGCCTACGATCTGGCCCGCTTGAACATTCAGGGGAACACACGCTATGAGTTGATCGGTTTTGGAGTGTTTCAGTACACGGATTTTCAGGAGCGTTTCGACCAGGCGGATATTCTTCTGGTCCCTGAGTCGGTTTGGAAGATGAACCGGGCGGAAGTCGAAAAGGCGCTGATCGACATGACTCACTATACGCACCCCGGCATGACCCCGCCAAAAGCCCCGGCTGACGACCCCCTTTTTGCCCATCGAATTGCATCCCATTACAAACCGGTTGGAAGAATTGAAGTCAAATGTGAAAGCCCCATTCTTGTCTATGAAAAAATCTACAAATGAATGGCTCAAAATCCCATTTTTCACCGCAGTCCCGCTGTCACGAGTATTTCGACATTAGTCGTTTCTGCAAAAGCCGATTTCCACTGGCTGCCCAAGCTATTTACCCCGCCGCAGGTTGAGCTGAAGAAAAAAAGCTCGAAAATAAACTGCCCCGCCACAAGCAGCGGCGTATTAGTGAGTTTTGGATGTTTGAAAAATGGAGACTGACATCGTCCGCTGCGGGCGTGCATGTCATTCCATTTTCTCATTGAGCTTAGGTGACAGACACCATTGGCTTTTCATTTTGAAGCAGGCAAAAGATCGTGAGTCATCGCACAATGACGAAATTTTTCTAACATCATTCGCGGCTCCCTTCGGCCCCTTCGACTTCGCCCAGGGCAGGCATACTCAGGGCAGGAAAAACCGCTCCTAAATTCTTGTCGCAACCGTCCTGTCGAGGCAGGAATGCCTCTCCTACATTCGCGGTTGCAAACCGCTCCTACAATCCAATCGCAGATGGAAGCCGCTTTTTTTTGAAAATCGCGGATTTTCTCAAAAGGCTTTGATCCACAGGCCGATAATGCGATAGTATTTCCTGTTGCCGTTGCCGAAGTTCTTTTGTTCACTATCAGCAACAGGCAAAGGAGCAAAAATGTTTCGCGTTGCTTTTGTGCAAAATTCACCGGCGCGCGGCGACAAGCCTGGCAACCTTCGCCATGCGAAGCGGCTTGTCACCATCGCCGACCCGGCAGATTTGCTGGTGCTGCCGGAATTATTCACCACAGGGTACCTTTTCGACAGCCGGGAGGACTTGGCCGCATTGGCCGAGGACGCCGATGGCCCGACGACCCGGTGGGCGAAGGAGCTTTCCAAGGCGACCGGCGCCGCCATCGCGGGCGGTTTCCCGTGGAAATCCGGTGGGCGAATTTACAACGCGGCCTTTTTGGTGGACGGCGAGAAAATCATCGACATCTACGCCAAGACGCATTTGTTCGATAAGGAAAAACTTGTCTTCGATCCGGGGCCGGGTCCCTTACGCGTAGCGTCGTTGCGAGGCCTGCGCGTGGGCATGATGATTTGCTACGACTGGCAGTTCCCGGAAGTCGCACGCACGCTGGCCCTGCAAGGCGCGCAGATTCTGATCCACCCGAGCAACCTGGTCCTCCCCTGGGCGCAGGAGGCCATGAAGACCCGATGCCTGGAAAACGGCATTTTCGCCGTGACCTGCAACCGCATCGGCGCTGAGGAAAATCTGAGCTTTACGGGGCAATCCCAGATCACCGGCCCTCGCGGAGAAATCCTCGCGCGCGCTTCGACAAACCGTGAAGAAACGCAGGTCGTCGCCATCGATCCGGCGCTCGCACTCGATAAAACCATCACCGCGCGCAATCATCGCTTTAACGACCGAAGGCCAGAGCTTTATAAAACACTGGTGGAATAATTGACCCCTCATTATTCCTTCATCCTTCACATTCATCGGCTACTAGCGCCGTAAATCAAATAATGATAAAAACACATAGCGGTTTTTCGCAAATGCGTTGCACACAAAACATGCGGTTTAGGGGAATTCATTCATGAGTCCGTTCTGGGGTCGATTCATCGCGAGCGTGGCGGGGCTGGTGGTCATCAGCGTATTATTTTCCGGCGTGCACATCAGCGGCGCGCCGGCCTTTATCATCGCCGCGTTCATGATTGGAATCGTCAACGCGACGATCAGGCCCCTGGTGCATTTGTTGGCCCTGCCGCTGTCCATCGTCACCTTCGGCATTTTCGCCCTGGTCATCAACGGCGCGTGCCTTGGGCTGGCCGCTTTTCTCACTCCCAATTTCGCCGTCGACGGTTGTTTCACCGCGGTCTTCGCCGCCATCGTTTTGTCTTTCGTCTCGGCCTTCACCAGCAAAGCCATCGGCGTGGAAGACGACGAATAATTATCCACTCACTCACCGCCTAACGGCGGCTTGTCGTTCGCGGCTCTGACATCGCATACATCCTTGCACTGGATATCAGGTCGGCAACGAAACAGAGCCGCGAATGGCCGTCACGCCGAAAGCGTTAGCGAAGGCGTGAGAATGAGCGGGTAATTTTGGTATCACACAACCCGACCTCGCCTTGCGCCTTCTTCCTTTTACTCCTTCGAATAATTTTTCTTTCTTGTGTACCAAAACGATCCGGCCAACAGGATGTAGCCGATGAGCGTTAGGATGCGCGAGACGACATCGACGCTAGTGGAGCCGTAGTAGATTTCCACCTCACGCTCACGGGGATAGACGAGCATGAAGTTCGGCGAGGCGTGATATATTTTCGCCGCGCCCTTGCGCAGCTTCCAGTTGGGATAATAACTGCGTTTGATGATGTGCGGCTCGCCGGGGCAATCGGTTGTGAACTTCACGCCCTGGTCGTCGAACTGCGTGACGTTGACGGCGCAATCCGTTTTTGTCGGCGTGAAGGCGGGCATCTCAAGCGGCGACGCGCCAAATGTGTTCGGCCCGTACCGCAGGCCCGGCACGAGTTCGCCCTCCAGAGTTTGCGCGCGGACGTGGTAGAAAGCGCCGCCCAGGCCCTGGTTGAGCTTGATGATTAGGTCGTTGCGCCCTTCGCGCAGGCGGACCTTCAGGCGCACCGGGTTCTTGGAACTGTGGCGTCGGGCGTTCTTTTTGTGTTGCCCGTTGAAAAAAACCGCCACTTCGTCGTCGCTGGCCACGAGCAGCTGAATAGTCTGTTCCCGATCCGAGTATAGGCCCGAGTAGGCGTAAATTATCAGATGATGGGAGGGATTGATCATGGCGTCCACGTCAATGTTTCCCTCACGCACGTAGGAGTTCCAGGTTTTACCCTTTATATTTCGGCCTGGGCGCAGAGCGGCCTCATCCACGCCGATCGGATTCCACCGCACCCATTTTAAGGGGTCCTTCTTGTCATTTTCAGGATCATGGTAGAAGGGTCCGAGCATGCTCCAGCTTGTGATCTCCGTCAGATCGGGCCGGGCCTTGGCAATAAGGCCGTAGTACGTGGCCAGGTCGAATTTCAACGAAAGTTCACTGTCGGGGATATTCTCGCCCGGTGAAAGGAAAGCGAATGGTGTATCCAGCAAGTCCGGCACGGAGAACCATTCGAGAGAGCGCTCTTTCCATTTGTCCGTTTCGAGATACGCAGGCCTGAACTTCGGCACGTAGACCCACGGCGCCGGGCCGCCCTTGCGCGCGTAGATGCTGTAATCCTTGATTTGGCGCACTTTCGGCCACGTATCCGAATACTTGTCCATCTCCGTTTCGAGCTTGTCCCAGTAGGCGATGACGTGGCTGATGGAAAACAGTTCCGCGTGGCGCAGTCCGACTTCGGGATTAAAGCGCGGTGGATTGACGAGCTTGGGGAATCCGGCGCAGCCCTTGGAAAACTCGCACTGCACCGTGTAGCCGAAAAGAGCGCCGGTGGCCGAGTTGACGATGCCACCGACGATGAAGGGCTTGCCGATCATGGCCGGGAATGCCTCGAAGATGCGGTCGGAACCGAAACGGTTGTTGGCGTGCGCCTGATCGACGACAAAGCGTCCCGGCGTGCCCTTCATTTCATCCATCATTTCTTTGAGTAGCGAGTAAGAACTCTTGCGCTCGACGCCGTCGTTGTTCCACTTGAACCAGCCGGACACTTCATCTTTGTCCATGGATTGTAGGGACAAAATTACGAAGACAGCGCCGACGACGGCGATGCGCTCGTAGCGAAGAAAATCCATGAGGTAAGCCATGCCGTACACGCAAAGCATCATGAAGGCGAAAAACACGAAGGGCCAAAAGCGGATGTTGCCGAAACTGGAGTTGATGCGTCCGCCGACGGTCCAGAAGAACAGTGAGATAAGAAACATCACCACGTACATGCCCACGCCGTGGTCCCGCTTCCACGCGCCGAAACCCAGGGCGACCGCAGCGAAGACGGCGATGTATTTGGCCCAGAAAGGGAAGGTTTCCAGCAGATTCTCATCCCAGTCTCCGCCGAACTCCACGGAAAATTGCGTCTTGGCCATCAAGGGGAAAAGCCAGAAGGCCGCGCACAAAACGGCGATGATCCCCGAGGGCAAAAGGGCTTTAATCCGCGGCAACCACTGCCTGCTCAGGACGAAGACGCAGGCGCCGGACACCAGTACGGCGGTCAGCGTTGTGAAGAAGTGGGAGTAAAATAACAGCGTGAGGATGACGGCTGTGATGGGCCTCATGCGTTTTTCTTTGAGGTCCGCCAGCGCGTAGCCCAAAAAAAGTACGAAGAGGCAAAAGGACATGGAGTTGGCGATCATGCCCGCCAGCGTGCTCTTGACGTTGACGCCCCACATGGTGTGCGTCTGCACGAAAAGAAAGGGGACCGAGGCCACGGCGGCCAGCGGCGCGGCGGCGCGCGGGCCTTTGAGCTGCTTCGTGCCCAGGTAAAGGCACAGGGGCAGGCCAAAGATTCCGGCGATGGATACGATCTTGAACGCGATGTTGATCGGGATCACGAAGGCCAGCAGGGCCATAATCAGATAGGGAAGAAAGAAATAGAACTGGTACATCGGGAAACCCGACCACCACCCGTCGGCCCAGGAAATGAGGCTGCCGTGCTTGATCGATTCGTGTAGGTGACTGACCAGGTAGTTGTGCGCGGGAATGTCGCCGCCCGTCGGCGTTGTGTCGAGCGTTAACAAAGACAGTGGAAAGTACGTGGTCATGAAATAGAAAATGGCGATCAGGATCGCGGCGTCGATCAGGACGTTATAATGCGTCGATAGGAAATTCCAAACGCGGTTGAAAAAGGTGTTAGCGCTTTTGTCGCTGGATTCAGTCATCATGCAAAGGGGTTCATTTCTTTTTGGCGACGCGACGAATGATCTCAAACAACGCGGCGAGGATCACCACGGCGATACCGATGAATATGACGGTCTTGCGCGACGACATGGAAATGCCGCCGGCCTGAATGCTCACGCGGGATTTGAGCGCGTATGTGAAATGCCGATCACTGAGATCGTACTCAAAAACCAGATACACCGGGTAAGCAGCGCCGGCCAATGCGGAGAAGTTCGTCACCTTCATGGTTTTTTCGATGACGCTGCCGGCGGGAAGATCCAACATGGGGGCAGTCGCCTGGAAATTGATTTCACGCGGGCCGAAAACTCGCACGCTGACATGCTTGGGTTCCTCGTCCAGATTTTTGAGCGTAAAGGACAACTTGCCCGATTTCTTGATGGAGGCCGGTCTGGATTTGCCGAAAAGGCGCGCCGGTTTGGAATCAGCGCCCACGTTGATGAGCGTTACGTCCAGGGCCGTAAAGGGATACATGTTCAGGTCGGTGAAATCGATGGTCACGTAAACGGGATGATTGCCCGGCGCTGTCGGCAAGGTCTCCAGGAAAAAGGTATGCGACTTCTCCTCTTTTGGGCTTAAAGTGTTCCAAAGCGGTCCCGAGAGCGTGACGCCAGCCAGATCGATGTGAATCTGTGCGTTTTTTGCCGCTTCGTCTCCGCTATTGTCGATGGAAATTTCCAATCCCCTTTTTTCTTCGACAATGACCTGTTTCACCCTGGGCGTAATAGAGATTGTGCCCGCGTCGACCGTCGCAGCCGTGATAAACAGGGCCACAATGCAAATCAACAAAATATGCGCAATTTTTGGCTTGCGTGACATGCCCTCGTCCTCTTAAGTGATGATCGGGACGCAAAACTATAGATTATCACCGGCAAGGCCGCAACTGCTTTGCCGAAATTCATCCGCTAATGCCGATGCGATCACTTTAGTATTACAAAAAATGAACATCATTCCATTTAAAATCCGTTTTCTGTTATCATAGCTTCCTGGATGGACATGCCTTGCGGAGGAAATTGTGCCGACTCTGAAAATCAAATTTATCTTTCTGATGGTGGTTTTATCAATTCTGGCTGCTGCTGTCGGATTCGCGGGTCCGGTCCCAATGCCCGCCAGACAAGCGTCCGTTGCTGATGGCGCAATACCGGGAATGTACGCGCACCCGATGCGGCCCGAGTTTGCGCGGCAACCTATTTGGCCTGTAAGCGCCGCGATGGAAGCGTATCCCAACTCGTCGTACTTTTACGCATTCGATAAAATTTTCCTGTTCGGCTACATTGATGGCACGACCTACGAAATTTATAGCGACGTGGGCGCACTGCTGTTTTCCGGTACGCTTGCGGAAGGCGAGCACGTCGCCTACCCCATTCAGCCCGGGCGTTTTCTGCTTGAAGCCTCGGACCTGATTGCCGTCCTAGTCGGCGCCGCAGACGACAATATCTGCGGTTATCACGCGCTGAACGAGTACTCCATGGCCGTGGGTCTAAAGTTTTACACCTACCAGCACTGGAGCGGCTCAACAAGCCGCCAGAAGGTTTTCGCCTACTACGACAACACGCAAGTCCAAGTATACGACATAACCAACGGCACCTTTGTCGGCGTGAAGATTCTGAATTCCGGTGAGTATTGGGACATCCGGGGCGACGACGGAATACGCAATCGCTATCTCAAGACCACCGCTACGAAGGGAGTTTCCGTACTCAATTTCACTGACATCGGCTACAGCGTGCCGGCGTCCTCGGGGCTTTTCTCCGGCACTCGTTTCCTCGGTTTCATGGGCGTGAGCAGCGGCCTCGCAGATTTGATTATCAACAGCTACGCCGATGACAACAACGTAACCATAACGGATATCGATACAGGCACACAGGTATGGAGCGGGGTTCTGCAGACCGGGCAAAAGTGGAACCAATCTTTCAACACGATGTTTTTCGAGGTCGAAAGCGACGAGACGATCACGGTCGCAGTGAATCCACTGACGGGTTCAGCACCGGATTATCACTATATGGATATCGCCGTGGACGAGGGCGGAACGCGCATCGGAACGAACTTCTACTTCACTTCCGTCAACGGCGAGATCGACATTTTCTCCTATCAGGACGACAATGATGTTTCCCTCTACGACACGCAAAGCACGCCCGATCCGGCGGATGACGTTCTAGTGTGGGGCGATAACATGAGCCAGGGCCAGCACCACGGTGAGACGAGCTATGTCACCCAATGGCATCTGGTTTCCACCAAGCCCGTCTCGGCCTTTGTCAGCTACGGCACTGTCGCCGGCGCCGAATTTATACCGTTGTATGGAATTTTGATCGACTGCGACAACGACGACGACGGCTTCGATGGTCCGCAGTGCGACGGCCCGGACTGCAACGACTGGGATGATACGATCTATCCCGGCGCTCCCGATATCAACTGCGATGGCATCGATCAGGACTGTGATGGCGAAGACCTTTGCGTTTGCACGGAAGATGCTGATTGCGACGATGGGCTCTTTTGCAACGGCGCGGAAACCTGCGACACTGGCACGGGCGAATGTCAATGGGCCGATATCGCCTGCCCGGATGATGGCGTTTACTGTAACGGCGTCGAAGGCTGCGACGAGGAAACCGACGCGTGCACGGCATCTCGAATTCCGGAATGCGGCGACGATAATGTTTTTTGCAATGGCGACGATTTCTGCGACGAGGAAATCGACGATTGCGGCCACACGGGCAATCCCTGCTCCGTAGACGATCTTTATTGCAATGGATTTGAGCAATGCGACGAACTTAATAACCAGTGCCTTGAAGGCGAGCCGCCCTGCGAAGAGGACGATGGTCTCTGGTGTAACGGCGACGAGTTCTGCAACGAAGACGACAACCGTTGCGGTCACGTTGGAAACCCCTGCCCAGAAGGCGAAACTTGCGATGAACAAAGCGACCAGTGCATTGCTCCTGAGGATCCCGGGGACGACGACATCACCACGGATATCCCGACCGATGAAGAGGATGAAGATGAAGGATGGCCCGATGGAAAAGTGACCGGCGGCTGCTGCGGGTGTGAATAGAAGATATTTAAATCGATCAATATGGGCGCTTAATATGGGCGTCCATTTTTATTTCCGTTGAGGGCGAAGCGAAGCTGTTGGCGTTAAGTGCAGGCTTCCTCAAGTTTTGGGGGGGGCTTTCGGGCAGGACAACGCCTCCTGAGATGAGAATCTTGAAAGCTTCCTCCACGCTCATATCCAGGCGAATTGTGTCCGACTCGGGGATTATCAAAAACCATCCCGAGGTGGGATTGGGCGTCGTCGGGATGAAAATGCAAATACTGTCTTTTGGGGCATAATTTGTCATCACGGTACCATTCGTACGGTTGGTGACGAAGCCAATGGACCAGATGCCCTTGCGAGGATATTCGAGGAGAACCGCGTGCTGGAATTGGTCCTTATTTCCACCCAAAATGGCGTAAGTGAATTGTCGCAGGCCGCTGTACACGTTGCGGACCAGCGGGATGCTCTCTATCAGGGACTCCCCAAAAGTCATCAGGCGGCGGCCTAAAAAATTGCGGGCGATAAATCCCACAACCAATATGATGAAAACGGTGAGGATGATTCCCAGGCCGGGGATGTGAAATCCCAGTAATGCCTCGGGCCGCAATGGCTGCGGCAGGATCAGCAGCGCCGAATCCGTCAGTCTGACGACAAATCGCATGACCAGAAATGTCAGCCAGACAGGAAGAAAGACCAGCAGACCGGCGATAAACAGCCTCCGGAAGTCATTTTTCAAGGATTGCCAAAATCGTTTGGGGGCGCTTTTTAATCTATTAATCATCAGTTTGGAATTCAAAAGTGGTTGCCGATGCCCCATTTAAGCCTTTCGAAGCTCACGGCGCAAGGGGTTGGCTGCCGATATTTGCGCTGAAAATGATTCCCGTTTCATGATGCGCCGCAATCTGTACTGGCATCTGGCGCATGAAATGACGCTTGCGCCTTGTGCGATGGCCAAAATTCGCCTATCAATAATTGGGGTGTAAACTTGCCGGAGGCGATAGATGCTGCTGAAGATCGAACGAGGGCTTCACTCGCCTTTTTCGGTCGAGAAACTTGTCCATCGGGCAAAATTGCACCTGGCCATGCGGGATTTTGAATGCGTGGATGAGGGGCCGCCCCTGGAATTTCGACGCGGATCGCTAAGGGGCAACCTTTTGTCCGGGTCGATCCGCAGACTTCCCCACGATATTACGATCCACTACACGCCCGACGAGATTGGCACGCTCGTCAACATCACGTATCAGGTCAACACCTGGATGACGCTCGTCATCGACGAGGATAAAAAATTCTGGGTTGTCGAGGTCAACGATCTGGAGAAGGCGATCACCGAGGACCTAACGCTGCCGCTGGATTCGGCGGCGGACAAGATTGCCCAAATCGCCGGGAAGCTCAAAATAGGGGCTTTTCTTGTCATCCTGGCCGCGAGCGGCGCAACAACGATATTTTTCGCCCGCGTCGCGTCCAAACTACTCGCCCGACTCGCGCCGTACATCGGGGAAAATGCTATTTTTCCAATGCATCTCACCGTGAGCCTCGTGGCCTTTGGCGCCTGCCTTTACGCCGGGTATCGGCTCCTGAAATGGAGCCTCGCGCCCAGCGAGCGCGAAAGCAGTAGCGACGAGTAGGGGAGGG
>Ga0307990_1003201_pt1 | contig 12628 bp, 5 predicted proteins | sample EllFjometagen129_FD_203168 | JGI IMG/M metagenome (GOLD analysis project Ga0307990, IMG submission 203168) | Marine microbial communities from Ellis Fjord, Antarctic Ocean - #129 | ecosystem: Environmental > Aquatic > Marine > Unclassified | place: Southern Ocean | collected 2014-10-08
AAAAGCATGCATTCGGTAAGAGTTGTTTTACCTGATTTGGAATTCCCGATAAGAGCAATATTTCTAATGTCTTTTGTTTGATATACCTTCATCTTTTGTGTTTTGTATTTTAATTATTTACCTATACTTGTACGTAACAGAATTGGAAAATTTTCAGTTCTATTTTGTACCGCATTACTAATTCTAATCAATTTTCCCCGATAGCTATCGGGATTGCAAAACTTTTGAGAATTAGTATATTTACCCGAAAATGAGTGCAAAAGTATAAAACTTTGATTAAAATCAAAATAGAAATTTGATTATTTGTGGAAAAAATACAGGGATAGGGGGAATATGGGGAATATGGGAAATAATTCATTACTCCAATATTAATCTATAAAGTCTAAGCTATTATAAAAAAGTATAGGACATGGGACAATGAGCTTAGAGTAAAACAAATAACATAATAAACAAGCTATAAGTTGAAATTATAAATACACAAACAAAATATTACCAAAATTATTTGCATTCTCAATATTAAAGTATTATATTTGGCAGCAATTCAATTTAATTATCACCAATTAATTCCCTAAGTTATGAAAACATACAAGAAAAAATTTATTCTAAGTTCTATTTGCTTTTTTATTTTTGAAGATTCTAATTGTCATATATAAGAATTACCTGACGAGAAATCAATTAAAGATTATAAGATGTTACATGATTTATCACCATCAACAGGAATACCACCATATCAAGCTGATTGGGATACGGTTTTTGTTGATAATTTTGACGATATTTCGTCATTAGATAACTGGACACCAAAAACTAATCCTCGTGGACACCAATTATGTTTATTTCAAGACAGTATCCGAAATATAAGTATAAATACAACAGAGGAAAAATTACATATAACACCAATAAAAGAAAATGTTATATATAAGGTTGGAGTACCATATCAAAAGCAATATTATTACACATCAGGTGAATTGATAAGTAATGCTGAATTTCGTTTTGGGTATTTCGAAATAAGATGTAAGCTACCAAAGTTTAAAGGAGCACATTCGGCTTTTTGGTTATTTAGTGGTCCACAAGGAACTAATGATGATGCTTTGGAATTAGACATATTTGAAGCAGCCTCATCAAATCCTATGGAAACAAGAAGAAATTCATTTACAGTAAATTATATGCAATATAGTAGTGAAAGCAGGGACAACGGTCTGGGTTTTTTCGTAAATAATGATGAACCAACTAATTCTTTATCTGACAAATTTTATACTTATGCGTTGGAATGGACACCTAATGAATTAACTTATTATCTTGATAACAGAATAATTTATAGAGTTTCGATAGACTCTACATCAATAATTCAGAATATGTATCCATGTCATATACGTATTTGTACAGAAATTGATTGGTGGAATCCTCCTGATGAAGAAACTCAACTTGAACCATTTATAATAGATTATATAAGAGTATATAAGAAAGATACATACATACCAAAACCTGAAATTATCGGTAATGAAATTGTTACTTATGATTGGAATACATATTTTGTAGAAAATCCTGATCCTAATAGTATATATACCTGGGAAATTAATGAAAATGGAGAATTGAATAATATTAACCCATACTCTGTTCAAGCTCGTTTAAAATCTTATTCAACTACGGCTGTTTTAACCTTAAAAGAAGAGTTAGACGGTAACATTGCTACAAATCAGAAAATTATTACAAATAGATTACCTACTGAATTTCGTGCATCAGTGAATTTCTGGGTATGTAATAATCCATACACAAAATTAGAAGTACAACACAATAATCAAAATAATTTACCTCCAGATACAACTAATCTGATTAATAAATTTGAATTATTCGAAGCTGATATATTGGGAGACAAAAAAAGTAATAATCCTATTTATACGATACAAAATAATGACATTACATCGGCTTTTAAAATCAATGATCATGTAATCCCTGATTCTACTTATATCGTAGAACATGAATTATCATCAGACCAATATTACTCAAAAAGCAGAAGAATAGTTTATCCTACATTAAACTCTGCTTTTTGCCCCATTGTTTGGGATAAAAATGACCCAAAAAATATTTGGGCAAAAGGTATTGGAAGGCTTGTTAATAGTTTATGGAAATTATATCAATGTAATTTAACAGGTAATGATACCTCTCTCATTTATCAAGTTGATATTCCTCCATCACCGCCTTCTGTTCCTCATTTGGATTTTTGTTATTATCTCGATAATCAGGAAAGTGATTATTATTATTTAGATCATACAACTTATATGGAAAACAACGACTGTTTTCCCGATAAGACCAGAAGAATGTATTTTTATACAAAAGATAACGAAAATATTGATCCTGATAATATCAATTGTTATATTCCTTTCAGAAAATATCCTTATATTTTATTGAAAGAAAATTCAGTTACTGTAATGTGGCAATTATATAGTAATTTGAATTGTACCTTCTATTATAAAAAATCAATTGATCCTGAATTTATTGAAATACAAGTTAATGATCCATATACCAATTACTTTTTATATAAATATGAACTTACAAATCTTGATCCCGATGTTTTATATGATTTTAAGGTAGTTGTTAGTGACACATATCCCTGTGAAAAAACAGGTTCATTTATCAGCCCACCTGATTCTACAGAAACACAAATAAGCTTTTACGGATATGGCGATACACGTGGTAGCGCAGATGGTGGAGAACCTCCTTTTCATGATGAAGTATGTTATAAAGTAGTTGATGAAATTAATAATGACCCGACATCACAAACTCTAATAATTCATTCCGGTGATTGGAACTACACTGATTCGGAAGAAATGTGGGATGCTCAATATTTCCTTAAAGATGATGATAATGCTGTGGAATTAAGGACTAAAATCGGTGTTGTAGGTTGTATAGGCAATCATGAAGGAGGAAATTGTGGTACTAATGCTCCAAACTTTAGAAAATACTGGTCTTATGATTATCCTGATGCAGAACCTAATTTTTGGCATTCCTTTGATTACGGCCCGGTTCATTTCTGTTTTGCTGATCAACGCTGGCAACATCAAACATTGGGAAACCCCGAAATACAAAAAGATTGGATAAAAAACGATCTTAAAGAAAGTAATAAACCCTGGAAAGTATTAGTTTTTCACCCTCCTGTTTATACTTGTACGCAAGATCCCAACGATTACAATTCTGAAATAGATTTTTTTGACGAAATATTAAATGATCCTGAAAAATATGGAGTTAACATGGTTTTAAACGGACATGTACACAAATACTCTGACTGGCTGGTTAATGGCGTACATCACCTTACTCTTGGAGGAGGAGGTGCTCCCAGAGACGAAGAAGATGTAATTGAAGATAATGACCCAAATAATCCTAATATTGTAAGATATCAGACAAACTGGCATTTTGCAAAGTTTGAAGTTAATAATGATTATATTAAAGTAAAAGTTCCATATTGTACGGATGATACAAGCAGCTGGGATATTTTGGATGAATTTATTATTCCTCACTCATTTATTATAGATTCAGGGGAGAATATTGTATGGGAAGACCATGCTTGCCATTACTATGCCGACAGTATAAGAGTTAAAACAGGTGGCGTTCTTACAATAAAAGGAGATGTTGAATTCCAGCGTGATGGCGGAATTATTGTTGAACCGGGCGGCAAGCTAATAGTAGATAACGCCTTATTAACCTGCCTTGGCGATTACAATGATGATGAATCGTACTGGCAGGGAATACAGGTCTGGGGCAATAGCTCTACTCATCAATGGCCTGATACCAGCGGAATTTGCCGACAAGGTTATCTCGAATTGCACAATGCAACAATTGAAAATGCTGTTACAGCTGTTGACTTATGGAGACCCAACTATTGGAGCAAAACAGGTGGAATTGTTTATGCTTATAATACAACTTTCCGTAACAATGCAAAATCGATTCATGCTTTGTATTATAAAAACTACCTTCCTTACGATACTACTCAGGAAATGAATTACAGAGGCTACTTTAAAGATTGTACTTTTGAAATTGACACAAACTATTCCGGCGAATACAAATTTTATAAACACGTTGACCTATTCGATGTAAAAGGAATTAAATTTAATGCCTGTAACTTTACCTTAGCCGATGTTGAAGGAGTTTCGCAATGGAGCAGCGGTATTGCCGCTTACGATGCGGGATTTAGTGTCTATCCTGTGTGTAACTCAAGCACACAACCATGTTCAGATTACGACAGTTGCTATTTTAATGGTTTTAAACATGCAATATTTGCTATTACCAATGGTTCTACAATAAATAGTTTTAGTGTTAACCGTGCTCGCTTTGTAAACAACGCTTGCGGTGTAAAAATAATGGGAGTACACAATGCAATTATTTTGCGCTCCGATTTTGAAATTGGATTTAACAGCAACAGCAAGGAATATAAAGCTTGTGATGGTTACTACAATTCTTATGGAATTATATTAGACAATGCAAGCGGTTTTGCTATTGAAGAAAATAACTTTACTAAATTACAGGGAGCTCCGATCGGGAATTATATTGGCATAATTATTAACAACACCCAGGCTACCGACGAAGTATATAGAAACACCTTTGATGGTGTAAGCTTTGGCAATTTCGCACAAGGAAAAAATTGGTATTGGAATCAATATTGGCAAGGCCTTGCCTATTTCTGCAACCAAAACACTGACAATTATGCGGATTTTTATGTGTCTCAAACTGATGTATCAGGAATCCAATCATCACAGGGGAACATAGAAAATGTAACAGGGAACACATTCTCACAAACAAATGCTACATGGCATTTTTATAATGGCGGTAATTACCGGATAGATTATTATTATTGTGATTATTGTACAAATGAAAATCCCGATTCTATTAGAATTTATCAGTTAAACAAAATAGATAAAAGTTTTAATAATCCCTGCCCTTCACATTACGGAGGCGGTAGTTCAATCTTTGATAGGAATATTGTGCTAAGCTCTCAGCAAAAACAGCAAGCCGAACAGGAATTCGCTTTGAATTTATCTGATTATAACAGTGTAAAAACTATTTATGATAGTCTGACAGACGGAGGTAATACTAATTCCGTACTCTTAGACATCCAAAATGCTCAGCCCGGTGATATGTTGCAATTAAGGACACAATTGCTCGGCTACTCACCCCATTTGTCAATGGAAGTATTAAAAGCAATAGCTGACAAAACCAATGTTTTTTCCGAAAGTGTGATATTTGAGATTATGGCTGCCAACCCTGATGAACTGAAAAAAGAAGAATTGATTAAATATCTCGAAGATAAAGAAAATCCTTTACCTAATTATATGATAGATAGTTTGCGACAAGTTTCAAAAGCAATAACTTATAAAACCGTTTTGCAGCAGCAAATGGCAAAATACAATCGTAATAAAATAAGGGCTGCTTACGATATTATCCGCAGCAATCTGAATGATACAATAACTGATTTTACCGAATTGCGTAACTGGCTCGATAATATTGGTGGAATAAGAGCCGATGAACAGATAATTACAAGCTATATACAGGAAAGCAATTATACAGATGCTTTGTCCCTCGCTAACAGACTGCCTGCATTGTATAGTATGGAAGGAGAGGATTTAACAGAACATAATTATTATATGGATATACTAAACCTTCATTTTAATTTACAACAGCAAGGCAGGAATATTTTAAAATTGGACAGCACAGAAATAGCCGGTCTTATTCCAATAGCCGAAAACAGCAACGGTACAGCAGGTGTGCAGGCAAGAAACATACTGGAGTATGGCTATGATTATAATTATTTTAGCTGTCCCAATATAAACGGAAGCGCAAGCTATAAAAACAGCAATTTTAATATGGAAGATTTTATCCGTATTTATGGTATTGAAATTACTGTTAAGCCAAATCCTGCAAGAGAATGGACAACATTCAACTATCAATTACCTGATGATATAAGTAAAGGAGTGATTAAAATTATTGATGTATATGGTAAATTAATTGAAATATTTACTATTACCGGTAAACAGGGACAAAAAGTTTGGGATACAAGGAATGTTAATTCAGGTATATATTATTATACATTAAATGTTTCCGGTTTAAGTAAGTCGGGTAAATTAATTATTAATAAATAAATTTATATACAGGGTTGTGCTTAAAAAAGCATAACCCTGTTGATCATAATTTGATAATTTTTATTATGAAAAAACTAATTATACTTTTATCAATATTACTCTCATTTTTAAATATTATATATTGTCAAAATATGATTATTGAATGGCAAAATTGTTTTGGAGGTTCAAAAGATGATCATGCTACAGATATTATAAAATTAGAAGATGGTTTTTTAATTGCAGGTAGTACAACATCTAATGATGGGGATATAAGTTATTTACATGGAGGACAGGATTGGTGGTTAGTAAAAACAGATGTTACAAGTAATATGATTTGGGAGAAGTCATACGGAGGTTCAAATGGTGAGCATTTATTGCGAATATTACCATCTTCCGATAGCAACTATTATTTGTTGGGTTCATCATATTCTTCAAATGGAGATATTAGTATTGACCCTTATCCTGAATCAACTGATTACTGGATCGTAAAAATTGATAGTTCGGGAAACATTCTTTGGGACAGAATTATTGGTGGCAATATGCTTGATCAAATGTGGACAGGCACAACAACCAACGATGGTGGTATATTAGCCTTTGGCTGGACAGGTTCTGAAGATGGCGATATAAGCGTTTATTACGGACTATATGATATGTGGATGGTAAAGCTTAACAGCGAAGGGGAAAAGGAATGGGACTTTACTATTGGTACTTCAGGGGGGGATGTCGGACAGGCTATTATACAAACAAGCGATGGAGGGTATCTTGTTGGAGGGTCATCTCGTATAAACGATGGTGGCAATTTAACTTGTGAGCCGCATAGCTTTAAAGCAGAAGCCATACTTGTAAAATTGGATAGTAATCGTAATATTGAATGGCAACAATGTTATGGAGGTTCAGGGGATGAAGGAATAACAGGTTTAAGAGAAATTGAACAAGGTTATATTTTTGTTGCATATACTGAATCCAATGATGGAGATGTTTCAGGATTTCATGGCCTACCTTATGAAGGAATGGTTGACATTTGGGTAGTAAAAGTTGATCAAGTTGGAGATATTATCTGGCAAAAATGTCTTGGTGGATCGCGGTCTGAATTTGTCTCAGAAATAATTATAACAGAAGATGAGAATATTATTATTCTCGGGATAACACAATCTAATGATGGAGATGTGTTAGGTAATCACACACTTAGTGAACATGATTTTGATATTTGGATTGCAAAAATAAATGAAGAAGGTACTTTGTTATGGCAACAATGTATAGGAGGTTTAGGAAATGAAAAATTGGATTATGGCATAATAAAAAAGAGTGATAATAATTTTGTAATTGCCGGTCAAACAGATTACGGTCCTTCCTATGATGTTGAATGTACACCTCATGCCGGTGTAATGAATTATCCTGATTTTTGGGTATTTGAAATACAAGACACAACAACAAACATCATTAACAATATAACAAAGGAGAAAGTAATAAATGTTTATCCAAACCCTGCACAGGATTATGTAAATTTTGAATATAACTTGCCGGCAGATAAAAAGGAGGTAATTCTATCTGTCATAAACATTCTCGGCATTGAAACCGCCCGCTTTAAAATATGCGATAAAAAAGGGATAAAGGTATGGGATACAAGGAATGTTAAACCTGGTATATATTTTTATAATCTAAATACCTCAGGATTTAGTATTTCCGGGAAAATAATTATTAATAAATAAATTATAATTGTGCTATGTCATTTTTTATGGCATAGCATTTTTTTAAATTCAAAACAATGAAAAAACTAATTATAATTTTATCAATATTAATCTCATTTTCAAATTATGTGTTTTGCCAAAATATGAATATTGAATGGCAAAATTGTTTTGGAGGATCAGAGAGTGATGATGCAAGGGACATCATTAAAAAAAACAATGATTATTTAATTGTTGGCTTTTCAGCATCTAATAATGGTGATGTAACTTTTAATCATGGCATTAGAGATGTTTGGATATTGCAAACAGATAATATAGGAACTTTAATTTGGGAAAAAAGCTATGGAGGGTCAAAGGATGACGGTGGCTGTAGAATATTTCGAAACGATAGTAATTCATATTATATATTAGGTGGATCTTGTTCTTCAGATGGAGATATATCAAATGATCCATACCCTGGAACTGCTGATTTCTGGATATTGAAAATAGATAGCATAGGAAATATTCTATGGGATAAAATTTTGGGAGGAAATGGCGATGATCAGTTATGGACAGGCACAACAACTAATGACGGAGGAGTTTTAGCCTATGGCTGGACAGGTTCAGAAGATGGCGATGTAAGCGTTTATTACGGAGCCTATGATGCATGGATGGTAAAGCTTAACAGCGATGGAGAAAAGGAATGGGACTTTAGTATTGGCACTTCCGGGATGGATGTCGGACAGGCAATAATACAAACCAGTGATGGAGGATACCTTGCAGGTAGTTCTTCAATGTTAGAAGAAGGTGGTAATTTAACTTGTGTGCCACATAGCTACAAGCCGGAAGCCATACTTGTTAAACTGGATTCTCTGCGAAACATTGAATGGAATCGTTGTTACGGAGGTAGTGAGGATGATGGGATTACCGGATTACTGGAAATAGAGGATGCTTATGTTTTCATTGGTCACACACTTTCAAATGATGGAGATGTTTCGGGTCATCATGGTATAACAGGTGAAACAGGTGATATATGGGTTGTTAAAATTGATTTTTATGGAAATATTATCTGGCAAAAATGCCTAGGAGGTTCAAGATTTGAAGATGGCAGTAAAATTTTACGTACAGAAGATTCTGGATATTTAATAATTGGTGGTACTCAATCGCATGATGGAGATGTTGTCGGTAATCACACTTTAAGCGAACATGATCATGACATCTGGGTGGTAAAACTGAATGGAGAAGGAGATTTATTGTGGCAACAATGTATAGGAGGGATAGGAAATGAAAAACTTGATTTCGGTGTAATTAAAAAAAGTAATAATAATTATGTAATAGCCGGTCAAACAGATTACGGTCCTTCCTTTGATGTTGAATGTACACCTCATGCCGGTGTAATGAATTATCCTGATTTTTGGGTATTTGAAATACAAGACACAACAACAAACATCATTAATAAAATAACAAAGGAGAAAGTAATAAATGTTTATCCAAACCCTGCACAGGATTATGTGATATTTGAGATATCCTCTTCAATCCACCCAAATGGAGGAAAGAATGTTATTTTAATAAATGATGTTTTTGGGCAAGTAGTGGCAAGGCTTCCAATAAAAAACGAAAAAACAGTATGGGATGGCGGAGATGTATCAAGCGGTACATACTTTTATTGGCTGCAAAGCGGTTTAAATACAATTGAAAGAGGGAAGGTTTTGATAATAAAATAGGTGATATTAAATTTGAACATTTGAATAATAGAACAATTGAACATTTGAATATTTGAATGTGAAAATCAGAAAACACACTAAAAACAAGCACTCTTACCCTACAGATGGAGCTTATAAAGACCACCTATTTAGCAGTAAAAGAAGCTACAAAAAAATGGAACATGCCCATCAGAAACCGGGGCGTAATTCTTAATTATTTTTTAAAAGAGATTAAAATGAACAAATTTTTTATTTGCACATTTTATGGGATAGTGTCACAAACATTAATTAATGCCATTTACAACACCTTCAATCATAACTTTAATTTCATCCCATTGATTGTCGAATAATTTTGCACCAGTATTTTCAATTACTCTGCCTGAAAGAATTGCTCCTATTTCACCGCATTTATCTAAAGGCAAATTATTAACCATACCGTAAAGGAAACCGGAAGCATAAAGATCTCCTGCACCGGTAGTATCAATAGGAGTAACATCAATTACACCGGCTTTGAATACTTTATTTCCTCTTTTTATCATTGAACCTTTTTCGCCGATTTTAACTATGGCAATATCACAAATGTCTCCCAAATGAATTAATGATTCTTCAGGTTCTTTTCCTGTGAATGACTTAGCTTCTTCTTCGTTTGCAAAAACAATATCAACATATTCTTTTACCATTTTATGTAGAAATTCAAGATTATCTTCTACAACATTATAGCTTGCAAGATCAAGAGAAACTATTAAACCGTTTTCTTTTGCAAGATGAAGGGCTTTTTCTAATAATTTATGATTTTGAACAAGATATCCCTCAATATGAAAATAATCATATTTACTGAAATCAAATTTCTCAAGGTCTTCAGCAGCTAATTCAACTGCTGCTCCGAGGAAAGTTCCAAAAGTTCTTTCCGAATCCGGACTAATCAAAGCAATAGCACAACCCGATTCATTATCACTTAAACTTAGTTCAGGGGTAATTTTACTTTTGATAAGATCATCACGAAAAAAATCACCAAAGTCATCTTTTCCTACTTTTCCGATAAAAGCTGTTTCGATTCCAAGTTTGGCAAGTCCGTGAATAGTATTTGCAGCAGAGCCTCCCGAAGATTGACTTTTTTGAAGATGAGTGGTTCCCTTTGTTATTTTATCAACAGCAACTTCGTTAACAAGTTGCATGCTTCCTTTTGGAAGATTGAATTTTTCTAAAATGCTGTCATCTTCTAATTTCGTCATAATGTCAACAAGAGCATTACCCATTCCTAATATTTTTGTCATAGTTTTTAGTGTTATATTGTTTCAGTGTTTCAGTGTTATATTGTTTCATTGTTAAAAAATAAGGCTCTATCTTTTTTGTAGTGAGTGATTAAAAAAAAATAAAACATTCAACATTCAACATTCATTTTTCGTTTTTTTCACTTGTTTATTGTTTATTGAATATTGTTTATTGAGTGTTTCAAATGATATTTAATATTACCCACTATCTTCAACATAGAGTGCCACTTAAACAAAAGCACTTTCGCCTGTAATATCAAATCCGGTTATCAGCAAATGAATATCATGTGTGCCTTCGTAAGTAATTACAGATTCCAAGTTCATCAAATGTCTCATAATCGGGAAATCACCTGTTATTCCCATTGCACCGAGTATTTGCCTTGATTCTCTTGCAATTTCCAAAGCCATATTTACATTATTTCTTTTAGCCATTGAAATTTGTGCAGCTGTAACCTTATTTTCATCTTTTAATTTTCCCATTCTCCATGTTAAAAGCTGTGCTTTGGTAATTTCGGTTAGCATTTCCGCTAATTTTTTTTGAGTAAGTTGAAATGCTGCAATAGGTTTATTAAATTGTTTTCTTTCTTTTGAATATCTTAAAGCTGTGTCGTAACAATCCATAGCAGCGCCAATAACTCCCCAGGCAATTCCGTATCTTGCAGAGTTTAGGCACATCAAAGCACCTTTTAATCCTTTTATATTTGGCAATAAATTTTCTTTAGGGATTTTAACATTATCAAAAACCAACTCACCGGTAACAGATGCTCTGAGCGACCATTTTCCTTTTGTTATTGGTGCTGAAAAACCGGACATTCCTTTTTCTACAATTAAACCACGAACAACATCATTTTCATCTTTTGCCCAAACAATGGCTATATCTGCAATTGAAGAATTTGTGATCCACATTTTTGCTCCGTTCAAAAGAAAATAGTCTCCTTTATCTTCGATTCTGGTATCCATATTTCCCGGATCAGAACCATGATTTGGCTCAGTTAAACCGAAACAACCAACCATTTCGCCTATAGCAAGTTTGGGAAGGTATTTTTGTTTTTGCTCTTCTGAACCAAATTTGTAAATTGGATACATCACAAGAGAAGATTGAACTGAAGCAGTTGACCTGATTGAAGAATCTCCTCGTTCAAGCTCGGTCATAATAATTCCATAAGAAGTATGATCAAGTCCAGGGCATCCATATTTTTCAGGAATAAATGTACCAAAGAGACCTAATTCGCCCATTTCTTTTATCAGATGAAGAGGGTATTCGTGTTTTTGACAGGAGTCTTCAATTATAGGTAAAACTGATTTATTAACCCAATCACGTACTGAAGAACGAATAATTTTATGTTCATCCGAAAATAACTCATCAGTTTGAAAGTAATCAGGTGGATTATATTGAGTTCCCATAATTTTATCTTCTTGAAATTAGGGTACAAAATTATGAATATTTTGGGGTTTTATTAAGAAATTTAAGTTTTTAAAAGAATTCGAAGATTCAAGATGCAAGTGCGATAAAAATAACGTACGTAAAATTTGACGTACGAATAATATTTATTTTTTTGAAACCAGAGAATAAACCAAATATATATCTATTTTCGTAATATCATTATTCAATTTCGGAGGTTTAATTAATTGGTTTATCCAATGAGTTTTATTAATAAATTAAAATACAGGGAGATATAATAAATGGCAAGGAATTTGCATAATGAAAACTTTTTAAAAAATAGTATTAAATCATTTAATCTAATTTAGTAAAGATAAGGTAACTAATCAGTGTGGTTAAAAATAACTCTGTTTCTTAAAAAACCAGACGATATTAACAATTATTTTCTGCTTTTAACAACGTATTTCTGTTTGATTGGTTGCGCAAAGAAAAATCTAAGGAT
>Ga0307990_1003202_pt1 | contig 12624 bp, 10 predicted proteins | sample EllFjometagen129_FD_203168 | JGI IMG/M metagenome (GOLD analysis project Ga0307990, IMG submission 203168) | Marine microbial communities from Ellis Fjord, Antarctic Ocean - #129 | ecosystem: Environmental > Aquatic > Marine > Unclassified | place: Southern Ocean | collected 2014-10-08
GCGGCACGAGAAGACGCTGCGGGCGCGCGGCAACTTCGATTGCCCGCTCGATAGTAGGGCGCTTCTCGTCTGGAAGCTCTATCCCGCCAGTGAACATGCCGTACCGCCGGAAAATCATTCCAAGATGGTAGCGTATCGTCGCCCGCGAATCCAGCGGGCATGGCGACAAGGGGGATGATCGTGATTGTTTCCCTGCGCGATGAAGCGAGCAGCCTTGAACGACGGTTCGCGCGTGGAACTCCCACCAACTACCGACTACTGACTACTGAGGTTCGGGCGGGCGTTGTTGCTTGCGTTTCTTCCTGGTGGCTGAAGGGGCCTTGATGCCTTTGTTCAGGGCGCGATCCAGTTGACGGAAGGCCTGTTTGAGTCGCATCTCGTTTTCGACCAGTGCTATTCGAACGTAGCACTCGCCGTTTTCGCCGAAGGCCCGGCCTGGGGAAAGGACGACTTCCGCTTCTTCGAGCATTCTCAGGGAGAAGTCTATGGAGCCCTGTCCGGCGAGGTGCTCGTCTGAGACTCGTGCCCAGACGAACATGCTGGCCCTGGGTGAATCCACCTCCCAGCCCAGCTTGCGACAGCCGTCGACGACGGTATCGCGCCGAGCCTGGTAGAGCTTGGCCTGTTTTTCGACCGTTTTATCACCCTCTCGCATGGCGATGATTCCTGCCACCTGGATGGGCGTGAAAATCCCGTAGTCGTAGTAGCCCTTGATGGTGGACAGCGCCCGGATCATCTCCGAGTTGCCCACGCAGAAGCCCATCCGCCAGCCGGCCATGTTGTAAGGCTTGGACATCGTGATGAACTCCACGCCAACGTCTGTAGCACCTTTTGCCTGCATGAAACTTGGCGCTTTGTAGTCATCGAAACAGGTTCTGCCATAAGCGAAATCGTGGAAGACCATTATCCCGTCGCGTTTGGCCAGCGCCACCACTCGCTCGAAGAACTCCACGTTATCGACCGTCATGGCGGTGGGATTGTGCGGGTAGTTCAGGATCAGACACTTGGGCCTGGGGTAGAGGTGCTGGGTGACGTACTCCACGCGTTCGAGGAAGGCCGTGTCGTTGCCGAGGGGCACGTTGATGACGTTCGCCCCCGCCAGGGCCACGCCGTAGACGTGGATTGGAAAGTACGGGTCGCCGACGATGGCGGTATCGCCCGGCCCCAGCAGCGCCAGGCACATGTGCGAGAAACCTTCCTTCGAGCCGATGGTCGCGACGATCTCCTTGTCGGGGTCGAGCTTGACGCCGTAGACGCGGTCGTAAAGCCTCGCGACCTCCCGGCGGAGATTATAGATACCGATGGACTTGCTGTACCTGTGCGTGCGTGCGTCGCGGGCGGTCTCGCAGAGCTTATCGACCACGTCCTTGGGCGAGGGGTCTGAGGGGTTGCCCATACCCAGGTCGATTACGTCCACATCCTGTTGGCGCTTGGCCAGTAGCATGGCGTTGAGCCGTCCGAACAAGTACGGCGGCAGACGGCGAATTCGGTCGGAGACGTCTATTTTCCAGTCGTTGCTCACGTCTATAGTCCTTGGTCCGACTGGCTTTTCAGAACCGGGTTTACGTACTGCATCTTTCCGCTGCGGATGAGTATCTGCAGGATGTCCTGCTGCAATGCGACAGCCTTCCTCTTGCTGACTTCCGCAGCCAGTCCAGCCCGAACATCCTGATACTTGACGTTTTTCGGCTCGATGATTCTCAACAGTTTGATGAGGTGAAAGGCCGTGCCAACCTGGATGGGGTCGGATACCTCGCCGACAGTCTTCATCGAAAGCGCCACCTGCCGCAGCACCGGCGGCGTGCCTGTGTCCTTCACGCCGAACGGCGTGAGCAGGCCTGCCTGGTCGGCCGACGGACCGATGGAATACTTGGTAACCAGAGCCGTGTATTCCGTGCCGCTGGCGAGGTCCCGAAGGACCGTCTGGGCGTCTGCCAGCGTGGCAGTCTGTATATGCTGAACCTCGACCTTCCGCTCGTAGCGCTGGTCAAACGCCTCCTTGATTTCAGCCTCGGAGACCTGCACCTGGTTGACCGCCAGCTTGGCCAGCAAGGCGTTGCGTCGCATGGTCATCTTCCACTGGACCAGCGAGACGTTGTTTCGCTTGAGCAACTGCTGCAAGAGCCGCTGGCGCTGGTTGGCGTCGTCGACGGTTCCGAACATGGCATCCATGGTCCGCTGGTGCTCGGCCTCGACTTCGGGGTCGGTGACAACGATGTTTTTGCGCTTCGCTTCCTGGCGGACAAGTTCGTTGGCAACGAGTTGTTGTGCCACTGCCATGCCGTAGCCGCTTACCAGCAGATCGTTTAGCTGGTCCATGTAAAGCGGCTCGCCGTTAACGTACGCCATGACGGCGCGTCCGGGGTCGGCGGGCTTCGGCGGCACGTTTACCACAGGCCTGGGCGCGGCGACCAGGTTTGGTTCTGCCGGGGGCGCAGGCGCCGGTACCGGCGCCACTGGCACCGCTGGTGCGGCGGGCACGGGCTCTACCGGTGGCAGGGCCGTGATGGGCGTCGGCGCTGTCGGCGGGTTGGTCGCCGCGGGGCTCGGCGCTGGGGCGGGCGTTGGCGCGGCCGGGGCGGGTTTCGGCGCCGCTGGCTCGGCCGTGGTCGGCACCGACACTGGCGTGTCGTCACCTGTTCGCGTCGGCCAGCGCCACTTCGAGAAGTCCGTCTGGTTGCATCCGGCCAGCATCGCCGTCATCGTCAGGACAATTATAACTTTTCGCATGTGTGTACCTCTGCTGCACTGCCCGGGCCGAGGCGGCTCAGGCGTCCTTGGTTATAACCCCCAGGCCCGCTCTGTCGGAGGCCTTGCCATCCCATCTGTGCGACTTTATCTGTTCGACGATTTTCTGTGCCAAGCAAACCGCCGCCAGTCCATCGGCGGCCGAGACAACCGGCTTCTCGCCGTCCACAACAGTTCGCCGGAAGGCCTCGGCCTGCTGGCGAAGCGGCTCGATGGAATCATCGACGACCAGTTCCTCGACCTTCAGGAGCTTGGTGTAATCCACGCTCTGGGCGAGTTCGGCGAGATCCTCGGCGTCATGTTCCCGGGCCATCTGGATAAGGTCCAGGTTCTGGCTCTTGTTTATCACCAAGCCGATCTTCTTGCCGTAGTCCACCGACAGGTACGCCTGCTCGGAGAATATCCGCATCTTCCGCTCGGTCTTGATCGCCAAGCGGCTTGCCGTGACGTTCGCGACGCACCCGTTGTCGAATATCAGCCTCACGTTGCAGATGTCCTCAGTCGAGCCGATAACGTTGACGCCGACGGCGTGGAGCATCTCGACTTCGGCGCCGCCGACCATCATAAGCACAAGATCCAGGTCATGGATCATCATGTCCAGCACGACACCGACATCCGCCGAGCGGAAAGTGAACGGGCTGATGCGATGCGCCTCGATGAACTTCGGTCGGATGGCGTATTTCTGCATTGCCAGCACAGCCGGGTTGAATCGCTCGGTGTGCCCTACCTGCACGCTGGTCGATGTTTTCTCAGCCAGGGCAAGCAGTTGTTGTCCGGCTTGGACATCGTCGGTGAACGGTTTTTCGATAAGTACGGGCTTGCCGGCCTGGATGAAGGGCCTGGCTGCCTCGATATGGTGAACGGTCGGCACGGCGATGATTGCCGCATCGACAAGTTCGACCGCCTCGGCGATATCGGTCAGCGCGCGACAGTTTCGCTGCTTGGCGACAGCCTCAGCGGCTGCGGGTTTGGCGTCCACAACGCAGACCAGTTCGGCGGCGTCCATTTCGCTGAGCACTCGGGCGTGGAGCTTACCCATTCGCCCGCATCCTACAACAGCTACTCGAAAGTTCATTGTTTGTTTCTCCGGATGTCGATTCCCGCTTCGGGTGATGGGGGCTGCCTGGACTCGGGTGGGGCCTGGCCGCGATAGAGTTCCCGGCATCGCCCGTAGACTCCCTGGAGCGAGTTGAGGCAGAATTCGCACAGCTTGGCGGCTTCTCCCTCGACACCCATATTTACCAGTTGTTCGATCTTGGTTTGAAGGGCAGCCTCGTTGACGAAGAGTTCCTTCAGCGCGAATCGGAGTTCTCTTTCCTGTTCTTTCGGCAGGTTCGCATTTGCTATTCCCGCCTCGTGTACGCCGCAGACTGTCGGCGGCGACTGCCAGTCGTGGTTGAAGCTTTGAAAATCCGTAAACGGCGGCACATCACGCCTGACCGGGGTATGCGCGCCGACCCTGGCGAACCGCCCCACCGTCACGAAGTGATGCACACCGGAGAGATCCTCGATCCGCGCGCCGGTCTGCACACGGATATGCCCAGCCAGCAGGACGCTGCGCCCGAGGTACACGCGGTCGTCCACGTAGCAATCGTGGGCCACGTGCGAACCGTCCATAAGGAGATTGTCGTCACCAATGCGGGTAAGCGCGCCGCCGGACTCGGTGCCGATATGTGCGGTCACCTCGCGCCCAAGCAGGTTGCGATGGCCGATGTGGAGCATCGTGGGTCCGCCGGCGTATTTGAGGTCCTGCGGGAACGCGCCCAGCACACAGCCTTCCTCGATCACGTTGTTCGAACCGATCCGGGTGTGCCCAACGATCGTCACGCGCCGGTTCACCTTCGTGCCGGAACCTATCGTCACGTCCGGGCCGATTACGCAGTAGATTCCGATCGAAGCGTCAGGCGCAATCCTGGCGGCGGGGTCGATCTCTCGAAGTACCGTCAGGTCAGTCATCTTGGACATCCCCCACACCGGCCTTGGCGAGTGCGGTCTTCAGCGCTCCGGCAAGCTTCTGGACATGCGAGTTGGCACCGGCGTCGGCGGCAAGGCGGTTGAGGGCGTCGCAGTTGACCTCCGAGCCCCTGCCGTTGAACAGTTCGCGGAACGCGGCCTTGAGGGCGTGGATATCTTTGTCGCTGAAGCCACACGCCTTGAGGTTTCGCGTGTTGAGTCCTCGCACGCGAACGGGGAATCCCTGGAGCATGGCGAACGGTGGGGCATCTCCAATCACGCCCGCATAGCCGGCAACGAAGGCATACGCCCCAACGCGGACACCCTCTCCAACGGCGGCGAAACCGCTCATGCGGACATAGTCCTCGATGACAGCCTCGGCACCTATTTTGGTGCAGTTGTCGAAGATTCCATGGTCGCCCAGGTGGGCTCCTGGACCGATCTGACTGGCGATCATGATGAGATTATGGTTGCCGATCAGCGTTGGCTTGTTCGCCCCGGCGTAGATCGTCACATGCTCGCGAACGGCGTTGTCGACACCCATGACGCATTCGCCGTCGTCCTCGTCGGCACCCTGCGGAGCGGCGCCGATCACGGACATTGGGAACACCTCGGTCCTCTCGCCCAGCGTGGTTCGCCCCAGCAGGGTGACGTTGTTGGCGATACGGCAGCCCGAGTTTATACGAACCTTGGGCCCGACATAACAGAATGGACCGATGACGACATCATCAGCTACCTCAGCCGTGGGCTCGACAATCGCGTGCGGGGATATCTCTGCCATTTATGCGTATTCTCTGTTGCCTGTGTCAGATGGGCTCGGAATCGACGAGCATGAACTTGATTTCCGCCTCGGCGGCCACGTCGGGGCCGATCAGCGCCCGGCAGCGGCAATGCCCAGTACGGCTTCTCACGTGAATCCGTACGGCTTCGAGGATTAGTTGGTCTCCTGGGCGGACGGGGCGGCGCATTTTTACACGGTCCATACTGAGCAGGACCGCGATCTTGCCGGTGTGTTCGAGCCTGCGGCTCAGCAGAATGCCCGAAAGTTGCGCCAAGGCCTCGAGGATCATCACGCCGGGCATGATAGGTTGGCCCGGGTAATGACCCTGGAAGTACGGTTCGTTTATGGAGACGTTTTTGATCCCGACGGCCTTGCGATCGCCATCGAGTTCTATGAGCCGATCCACCATCAGGAACGGGTAGCGGTGCGGCAGCAAGCGCATAACCTGGCGGATATCCATCACCGGCTCGCCGGTGGTCGTCGCGATGAGATGCTTTTCGGCAAGGGCCTTGAGCAGTTTGCGAACCATCGCGTGGTTGCTCTCGTGACCGGTGCGGTGGGCGACTATTCGTCCCCGAAGTCGCCGGCCCAGCAGGGCCAGGTCGCCGACGAGGTCGCATATCTTGTGCCTGGCGCACTCGTCGGGAAAGCGGAAGGAGTTTTCGACCGGCCCATCGGGTCCGATGACCAGCACATCGGTGGGCGTAAGATGCTCGCAGATGCCGCGGGCCTGCATCTCAGCCGCCTCGGAGGCCAGGCAGAACGTCCGCGCGGGGGCGATCTGTGTGGCAAAGTCGTCGCTGTCCAGTCGAAACGCAACTACCTGTCGGCCTATCGAAGGCGTCTGCGAGTAGTCCAGATCGTAGACGATGTCCAGGCAATCGACAGGGCCTGGCAGGAGCGCGAGGGTCGCGTCGTTATGGGAGACAGTCATCGGCTCGTCGATAACCATAACCTGCTGGTCGGCGTCCAGTTCCTTTACGCCAGCCTGCTTGAGAGCCTCGGCGAACGGGCCGGCAGAACCGTCGAAACTGGGCGTCTCGGACGCGGATACCTCGATATCGACGTTGTCGATCCCCATGCCCGACACGGCCGAGAGAACGTGCTCGACGGTCTCGATAGATACCGAGCCGTTGAGCAGGCTCGTCCTACGGGCTCGCTTGGCGACGTGTGCTATGTCAGCTGCGATGCGAGCGGGCGCGGGCAGGTCCGTCCGGATGAACGTCACGCCGGAATCCGCCTCGGCGGGCAGGAACTTCAGGCGGCACTGTTGTCCGCTGAAGAGTCCGAGCCCGGTCAGCTCGACCGGCTGGTCAATGGTTTTCTGTTTGGTTGGACTCAAGTGTAGCGAGCCTCGTTTCAAGTTTCCGCACGTGCTTTAAGAAATCCGGTAATTTAGTCGCGGAATGCCACATCCGCAGCGTTTCCCGCACCGGCCTTGCCGGGGTGCCAAGATACTTCCCGCCGGCGGGCAGATCCTGCAACGCAACGCCGCAGGCCCCTATTTGTACTCGGTCACCGATGGTGACCTGGTCCGACGCGCCGGCTTGCCCGCCCAGAACGCAGTATTCCCCGAGCTTTACGCTGCCTGCAACGCCGACCAGGCCTGCCAGGATACTCCCAGGGCCAATCCGACAGTTGTGGGCTACCTGCACGAGATTGTCGATTTTCACGCCTCGGCCGATGCGGGTCGAGCCGAACTTGGCGCGGTCGATACACGAGCACGCGTCAATCTCCACGTCGTCTTCGATAACCACGTTGCCAATGTGCGGAACGCGGTGATGCACGCCGTCGATCGTCTGAAACCCAAAGCCAACGTAGCCGATCACGCTGTTGGGGCCTATTCGCACGCGGTTGCCAAGCACGCTTAGGCTGCGGATAACCGCTCCCTCAGCCAGCGTGCAGTCGTCGCCCACGACGCAGTCGGCCGCGACCACGGCATTGGCGCTAAGGACCGTGCGGTCGCCGATCTTGGCGCCCGGGCCGACCACCGCGCCCGGGCCGATGGCGACGTCCTTGCCCAGCGTGGCGTCGGGGTCTACCGAGGCCGTCTCGTGGATGCCGATTCGGGGGCGGTCTTCAGCCTTGGCGAAGTGGCAGAGCAGTTGGTAAATCGCCTGCTGCACGTTAGCCACGCGGACGGCAGGCAGGGCACCGCAATCGGTCTCGGGCTCGACCAGCGCAGCACCGGCCTTGCTTTCGGCCAAGCCGGAGGCGTGCTTGGCGTCGGCGAACGTAAGGTCCGCCGGCCCGGCCTCGTCGAGCGGGGCGATCATCGCGACGACGAACGAGCCATCGCCATCGACGCTTCCGCCGACGATCTCAGCCACTCCCTGCAATGTCAGTTGCTTAGTACTCATGGTTTTGAAACGCTAATGATAATCGAAACCGAGTCCAAACGCCAATTTACCTCTGTGTCACGACCCGGCGGGCTTCTTGGCCTTGTAGGCCTGGTTCAGGGATCTCAGGATCCCGTCGGTGATGTCCAGGGCCTCGTTGAAGTAGAGCACCTTGCGGTTATATATCTGCTGTAGCATGGCCTTGGTGTCGTCGCTGTTGAGCTGCTCCTGCTCCCGCTGGAGGACCACGGAGATTCCCTGCCGCTTGGCGGCGCTGGCGACGGCGGTGACGATTTCCTTGTACATCTCTTCGGTGAGGCTTCGGTGCTCGCGTAGCGCAAGTTGCTCCTGGAAGCGGAGGTACGCCTCGAGCTCGATGGACTGCCGCTGGACCTCGTTGAGTGTTTTCTCGTACTGCTGCGAACCCTTCTTATAATTCTGGAGCTCCATCTGGAGCGCCTCGACGGCCTTGCCTCGCTTGTTCTTTTCGGCCTCGATAGCCTTGCGGCGTTCGTTGAGTTCGGTGGTCATGTCCTTGGCGCGCTGGTAATTGTTGAACACCAGCACCAAGTCGCAGAAGGCGATCCGCCCCCCGACCGGGGCTGCCGGCTGGGCCACGGCGTTGGTCAGCAGCGCCGCAAGACCAACCAGAGCGAATATGACCAACAGATAGATACGTGATGATTTCATCGTCGCGGCTTCCTTCTGTTTAGTGTCTCACCGTGTCGTTGCCCGTTTTGGCCACCCAGCGGCGCAAGAAACGGACCCGCCTCGCCGGGCGGGTCCGATTATACGATAGCGCTGCCGCGGATTCTACTACTAGAAGGACCAACCCAGCGAGAAGCTGAAGACCTGGGTGTCGTCCATTTCGTCCTCGGCCAGCGGGAAGCCGAAGTCGAAGCTCATCGGCACAGGGCCGAACAATGGCATGGTCCATCTCAGGCCGAATCCCGCCGAAGCCCGATACGTGGTGATCGAGGTGTCTGACTCGACCGTGCCGGTGTCCAGGAAGACCACGCCGCGAAGCTGCTGACCCTGGGTGCCAAAGATCGGGAACGAGTACTCAGCACCGGCATAGAGCATGAACTCGCCGCCGATTGGCTCGTCGGTACCCGCCGACCGCGGGCTTATCCCACGATACCTGAAGCCACGGATCGAGCCGATGCCGCCGCCGTAGTAACGCTCGAAAACCGGCGCATCGCCGAAAATGTTACCCACCGACGCCCGACCTGCAATGATGTGCTTGCGGTCCATGGCATCGACGTAAACCGTCCGATAGATCCGGTAGTCCGCCTGGGCATTGACGAAACTGTAGTCGCCCACGACCTGTTCGACGTTCAGGCGAAGGCGGTCGCCCGCCGACGGATTCCACCTGCTGTCGGTGCGGTCGTGAACCAGCGACACCTTGAAGCCCAACAGGTTGCTGCCGCCCTGGTCGGCGATGACCTCAGGCGGGGCGTCGCTGTCGAGGTCGTCGATCTCCACGTGCTCGCCGCGGACGGCGAGCTCGCCGTACCAGCGGTTCTTGAAGCGATGGCCCAGACTGCCGACCATGCCGAAGCGGCTCTCGTCGTAGCTTTCACGCCCGCGAGTGAACAGAAACGCCTGCAAGCCTGCCGAATATGGCAGGTCGAAGATCGACGGGTTTTCCCATTCGATGTTGAAACGCATCATCTCCGTGCCAGGTTCGGCGACGACTCGCAAGGTCTGGCCGGCGCCTTTGAAAGCCTCGCCCCGGATGAACTGCTTGAAGCTCTTGGGCCAGGCCAGGATGTCGAAGTTACGCTGGGTCATCGAGATCGTGCCAAGAACGCCGCTGTTGGTGCTGATGCCGGCGCCGATGATGAACTCGGCGGTCCGGCCTTCGGTTACCTGGACCATCACGTCGCGGACCCCGGGCTTGTCGCCGACGGGCGTGATGTTGACGTCCTCGAAGAGCCTGCTCTCCAGCAGCCGATGCTTGGATTCATCCAGGGCCACGTTGTTGAAAAGCTGCTCCGGGAAGATTTGCAGCGTACGGCGGATGACGCGGTCCTGCGTCACCGTGTTGCCGCGAACGTCGATCTTGCCCACGCGGTACTGGTCGGACTCGCCGATGGTGAACACGATGTTCAGCAGCGCCGGCTTGCCCAGGTGCTTGGCCCAGGCCGGCGGCTCGGCGGTGGGGTTGAGGAACTGCCGCCTCGTGGACACCCGCGCCTCGATGTAACCCAACTCGCCGTAGGTGTCTTCGAGTTTCTTGACATCCCGGCGGAGCGTAAGCTCGGTGAAGAACTCGCTTTGAGCGAACTTGAGCCTCCTGGCAAGCTCTTCGTCGCTGAAGACCTTGTTGCCCTCGAAGATCACCTTATTGATGCGGTATCGCGGACCTTCCTTGATCAAGAACGTCAGCGTCGCCTTCTCGCGGTCGGAACTGAAATCCAGAAGTCTGCCGACCTCGCAGTCGAGAAAGCCTTCGGAGATGTACTTGTTGCGAATGCCGAGCTCATCCTGAGCGACCTGGTCGGTGTCAAGGTAGCCGTCGACGAAAGGCCAGAGCCGCTGGTTCGAACCGATGGACTGCTTGAGCTTGAAGTCGCCGTAGAACGAGTTGCCCTGGAACTTGATCTTGCGCACCAGGACCTTCGGACCCTCGACAATCTTGTAGACCGCCTCGCGCTTGTCGCTCAGCACCGGCTGATTCACGGTGACCGTGGCGAAGTGGTACCCGCTGGACTTGTACTTGTTGAGAATCGCCATCCGCCCGGATTCGACGTCGAAGGCGCTGAGCGGATCGTTCTGGCCGAACGTCAACTCCTTGGCAAGCACGCTTTCCTTGAAGGACTTGTTGCCCTCGAATCGCACCGCCGCGACGAGCGGGCGCTCGGCGATGGTGAACGTCACGACAACGCCCTTGTCGGTGTCGGTCTTGGTCGCCAGCACGCTCTGAAACCGTCCGGTCTCGAGCAAGCGGCGTTCGTCGGCCTTGACGACATCCTCGTTGAACGGCTGGCCTGGGCGGCTCTTGACGTAGATGAGCACCGCGTTGGCGGTCATCTGCTTGTTGCCCTTGACCCGAACCTCCGCCACGCGGGCGGATGGCTTGGCGTCCTGAGCCCAAACCGGCCCCGCCAATGTCAGCCCAGCCGACGCCACCAGCAACAGCGCCCAAAAACTCCGCATTGATGTGCTCACGGCTGCTCCCACATAAATGCACCGGCCGGCGTGCAGAAGCCACGAGCCTTCTGTTCATACCGGCCGTCCGTGCCCTGATCGATCATCTCAAGCCAACATCATGGCAAATCGCATTTCGCGCGTCCGAGCGAGGATCCATCCTGGCCGAACGCACTGCAACCCATGATATCGGTAGAGTCAAGTCCGGAAAATACTTCCGACTCGCGGCAATGTCAAAACCTTTTCCGGACGGTTATTGGATGCCCAGGCCGGACTACTCGCCGCCGGAACGCGCGACGAAGCCCTGGGTGTTCAGCCCGCTGGCCGACGACGTGCCGGCAATCTTGGCAAGGTAGGCGGGGCCCAGCTTCTCGATGTGCCCGGCGACGCCGTCGAAGTAATTCAGGTGGGCCTGCTCTTCGTCGATGATGGTCTCGAAGACTTTCATGCTGATGCTGTCGCCGTTTTCCCGGCAGACCAGCAGGAAATCGTTGTAGGCCGTGACGGCGATTTCTTCCTGCTCGACGTCGAATCCGAAGACGACCTCGACAGCCTGGCCCTTTTCGACCGGCCCGGCAGGATCTGACGTCGGCTCACCGCCGAGTTCCTTGATCCGCTCGGCGAACATCTCCGCGTGGCGCATCTCGTCAACGGCGATCAGCTTGATCTGGGCGGCCATCTCGCCGTAGTCCATATCGTCGACGTTGTAATGCTGGTTCATGTACTGGGTAATCGCCTGAAGCTCCATCCCGCGAGCCTCGTTGAGAACCCCAATAACCTTCGCCTTCCTGTCGTCTTTCGAATTCGCGGCCATGATGTCTCCTTGTAGTTAATGAGCCCATTAACCCTATCGCCGGCCCCGGTCGGGGTCAAAGGTTTCCCCCCGAGCAAAGGGAGGGAGAGGCTGTAACAATCCAAGTGCCGACCAGCCAACGGGCTATCAGCATTCTTGCATGCGCGAGAAACATCCTGCGTTATCTCGACTTCAAGACTTGCATCGTGTTAGTTTACAGCCTGACATGTACGCGTTGCGTGTACCCCAATCAAGGAGTTCACCGTGAGCCGATTGTCGATCGTCTTTACCGCAGCCCTCTTCGCTTTCTTCAACCAGGCCGGGCCGGGCCGGGACTCTGCGCCTCCGACAAGGCGGAAGAGGATTACCAGCACCTGCAGGATACCTGGAAGGCGAAGCAGTACGAGAAAGCCCTCGACCTCGCCGAAACTTTCCTCAAAGATCATCCCGGTAACCGGAGAGTGGCATCGGCACTGTATATGGGCGCCAACGGGGGGACGCAGACCCAGAATTTCAAACGCGCCGTCGCTCTCTATCGAATGATCCTCGAGAAATACCCGGAGTCCCGTGCCATAAGCAATGTTCGGGAGGAACTGGTTCACTGCCTTTCGGGAATGCGCGCGCTGAAAGAGTGCATCGAACAGAGCCGGGAAAACCTCAAGGCCGATCCTGAAAACCCCCAAGCCCATCACTGGCGTTTCCTCATCCCGCAGAGCCAATTCCGCTTTTGGCAATTCAAAGAGTCTGAAAAGGGATTCAAGTACTTCCTCAAGCGCCATCCCGATTCCACCTTCGCCGGTTATGCCCGCAGGTACCTCGCTAAGATCGACCCGCCCTGGAAAATGGACGAAAACGGC
>Ga0307990_1003204_pt1 | contig 12621 bp, 12 predicted proteins | sample EllFjometagen129_FD_203168 | JGI IMG/M metagenome (GOLD analysis project Ga0307990, IMG submission 203168) | Marine microbial communities from Ellis Fjord, Antarctic Ocean - #129 | ecosystem: Environmental > Aquatic > Marine > Unclassified | place: Southern Ocean | collected 2014-10-08
TAGGAGAACCATAGCCCCTCGAAACAGAAAAGTCGGAATTCCAGATTTTAGAAACTTGCTAACTTAACCTTGATTTTCAAGGAGTTACGAAAATCTGTGCGCCCCTATGGGATGACTGTGAAAATGTTGTAAAAAAATCCTTTCAGTCCTGCCGGCTTTTCATAGGACCAACTATCCGGGTTTTTGCAATAGTTGAAAAGGGAATCAAGCGCCAGCTTCAAGCTTCTGCCATTAGGGGTACTGGAGTTAAAGTAATTTTTTTCTGTCACATTGGTTGCGATGTGGGCTGAACAGGTAAGCGGGCACAGGGCAAAATAGGTGTACCACATACCGCTGTTTGTTCGCTTGTTTTCCGCTGGAAATTCGCCCTTTTTATCAATCAGGGAGGCAATCTGTTTTTCTAGAATTGCGGTATCCTTTTGGAATGCCATTACGTCATCCAGGTAGTGGTGACATGCGAGTGATGTATAAAGCCCCCAGCATCCATGATTGTTCTTTTTGTGTTTTATTGCATTCGCGCTTTTAAGGAGAGTGTTTGAAATCCATTTTTTAAAACTGTTTTGATCCTGTTGATTCCAGTGTTCGTAATCGCTCAGCAACTCTGCAGCGAGAATCATGGGCGGGGCGCAATAGCATGCGGTTAGATTCCCGTCAAATCCGGATATTTTCCGGTTGGTTGTTGCCCATGCATTTAATATCTCAACCGCTTTATCTGCATAAGAAGCTCTCTTTTCGGATACGTCCAGCTGATATGCAAGAGCGAGCGTGTAGGCTGCAAACGCATCCTTGCTTAGTTTATCTTTGCTTGGAGACGGTGTCTTATTTTTGCCATAAAAATAGTGAGCGTTGTAGTCTGCCATGGGGTGGGGGACAAAAGAGAGAAAGTTTTCGGCGTGGTCGATCAATGCCTTGTACGCACGATTTTCAGGTTTTTCGATGATTCTTTGTCTTATGTTCTCAATCTGTTTCTGTGTATGAAAACCGCCCGGGTGGTCGAAGCGGTTGACGTTATTTGCGAAGCTGCTTTGGCCCAGAACAAGGCACATGAGTATGAACGGAATCTTTTTGTTCCAACGTTTAAAAAACATAACCTTGGTTTCCTTCCTCTTAAGGACGGCTTCGTTTTCGCGCCTCATTCTTTCCAGTCATCATTTGGCATAACTCGGCGCATAAATCCGTCAAATAGTGGAACGGTGAAGGCGGTGTCTCCGTGATTTGGACTCCAGATCATTCCTTTATGGATAAGCTGGGCTCTCGTGGGGCCAAAGGAGCTCACCTTGCGACCGAGGAGGTCTGCAATGTCACCGGATCGATGCGGGCCAGCTCCGAGTTCAGCCATCGCTCGCAGGTAGCGTTTCTCCAGTGGAGTTAGGCGGTCAAAACGAACACGGAAGAAACTTTCGTCGAGAGTGGCAATTGCCTCTCTTGAGACGATTTCAACGTCATGCAAGGTAATCGGAGATACTTCTGCGGCATCCCATGCGTGTTTCCCCCATTCCTGAATAAAATAGGGATAGCCTTCGGTTTCCTTCACGATCCGTTCAAGTGCATCGGTTTCAATTGTCACGTTCTGAGCGGCGGTTGGTTTTACGATCGCTTGTTTCGCCGCCTCTTCGTTAAGCGGGCCGATTTCAGGAAAATCGAATAGTCGCTCGGCATATGATTTGGCGCGCCCCATGCGACCCCGTAGCTGAGGTAGCCCTGCGCCAACTAGCATCACGGGTAATTGGCGCTGTGATACACGGTGCAATGCCATGATCAATGCTTCCAGTTCTTCTTCTTCAACATATTGGAGCTCGTCGATAAATAGAATGAGCGCAGTGCCCGCGCATTTAGCAGCCATTCCGGTCACTTCAAATAAAGCCTGTAAGTCGTGCTCTAAATCACCATTGTCAGCTAGTCCCGGTTCAGGCTCAAAGTCAAAGCCAACCTCAATATCGTCATATTTCACTTTGAGAGATTTTGCAAAACCAGCGAGCCCGCTCAGTGCCCGTTGTGCCAGAGCTTTGGCTTTCTCATTTCGGGATAGTTGTAGAAGGCTTAGCCTGAGCTGGGGTGCCAGTAAGGCTGGAAGCGAGCGGCTTTCGGGTGCCTCAATGCGGAGGGTCTGCATGCCGGCTTCTTCCGCATTGTCTCGCATACGATCCAGCAATACAGTTTTTCCTACTCCACGCAGTCCGACCATCAGGACACTTTTGGAGGGATAGCCTAAGCGTGTGCGTTCGGTGGCAATATGGATGGTTTCAAGTAGGTCATCACGTCCTGCAAGTTCCGGTGGACGGGTTCCTGCACCGGGTGAAAATGGATTTGTTATCGGATTCATACGAGTGTTTTATATCAAAATTACTCAAATTACAATATTTTTATAATTTGTCTAATTTGCATATAAAAGCCCCGCTCGGATGAGCGAAGCCTCGTTGAGTCGCATGCAACGTTGGTCCCGCAAAAGAGTGACGCAGAGAATGCGGATGGGAATATTTTAACCGCGAAAAAGCGCAGAGAGCGCAAAAGTTCCAAACCTTGGACCTGAGCTATTGCGAAAGTGCTTTCGGTACCTTCCGAAAGAAGCGAAGCCGCAAATATAGGGTAGGGCGGGCCTCTCCGAGGCCGCCGCGCGCCGCACCGGGTTCCAACCATTGGAAGATTTTAACCGCAGATCACGCGGATGGGCGCGGATATTTCCAATGCTTGGAGAAACTGGCTGAAAAAGTTCCACACCTTGGGTGCCGGGTCGATATTTTCTAATCATTTGAAAAACATTATTTCATAGGACCGACCCCTTCGACGACCCCTTCGATTCATAGGACCGACCCCTTCGACCTTCGGCGACCCCTTCGGCCGACCCCTTCGACGACCCCTTCGACCTTCGGCCGACCCCTTCGGCGACCCCTGCGGCTTGTGTTTGCAGGCTGGGCAGGTTAGTTGTAGATCGTATAAGTACATGGTTTTTATTTTTGTTATCTGTTTCGGTGCTGGATGCGTGTGCGGGTCATGGCTTCGCGGAGGCCGCCATTTTGAATGAATTCCTGTTCGAGCTTACGGATCTGTTGGTTGAGCAGGTAGTTGGTGACTTTGATTAGCCCGATAATGGCGTTGGTGCGGATAGCGAGCTTGGCATGTTCAACGGCAGGTTGAAACGTTTCATAATCCGCATTGGGGTTTCGAAGCAGTTCGCTGAGGCGTTGGGCATATCGGTGGGTTTTATCCCACTCTTCGAAGTGGTGTTCGCGCAGGATGTCCCGATAATCTTCCAGCAATTCTTCCAAGCTGGCGCGGGCTACATTCGTGAGTTTGATCTCCGTTTCTTTGGAGGTACCGGAGGCCATGCTGCCTTCGATGATATTTTGTTTTCCGGAACGTGCGGCCTGAACCATTTGATCTATGGTGCGATCGTATTTGTGGAAGTAGGTTTTGTAGAAGGCGCGGGTAGCCTGATAAACGACCAGCGAGCGGCGGTAGGATTGCAAATTTTCGTACCCGCCGTGTTTGGGAATGAAATGCTCGCTCATGGGCAGGAGATTAAAGGACCTAAACGACCGTAACGACATAAAAATTTAGAGAAAGGCATCTCTTCGTTTTATGTCATTGAAGTCGTTTAGGTCATTTTTCTTTTAACTCACCGCAATGTTTACCAACCGTCCCGGCACCACAATCACTTTGCGGATGGTTTTGCCTTCGATCCATCTGAGAACGGCTTCGTTTTCCATCGCCAGCTTTTCGATTTCCTCTTTGGTCGCGGCAGACGGCACAAAAATTTGTTCGCGGACTTTTCCATTCACTTGAAGCGCCATTTGAATTTCGTCGCGGTGCAGCGCTTCTTCGATCACTTCCGGCCAGTCGGCGGAGAGGACGCCGCCTTCGTGGCCGAGTTCTTTCCAGAGCTCTTCGGCGATGTGCGGAGCGAAGGGCGAAATTAAGAGGATCACTTTTTCCATGGCGTCGCGGAAGACCGCTTTTACCTGTTCCGATGAGTCGTCGGAAACGTTCACTGCATCGATGGCATTCATCAGCTCCATGATCGACGAGATGGCGGTGTGGAAGTGGAACGCGCCGTCGAGGTCGCGGGTGATTTTTTTGACGGATTCGTGTACCTTGCGGAACAGGTCGCGTTCCGGTTTTTCCATCGCGTCCATATTCGGGACGAGCGAGGTGTCGGTGAGCATTTCTTTGTGCTGCCAGACGCGGGTCCAGATGCGTTTGAGGAAACGGTAAGAGCCTTCGACGGCAGTGTCGTTCCATTCGGCCTCTTTTTCGGGCGGGCCGATGAAGAGGGTGTAGAGACGGACGGTATCGGCGCCGTAGTTTTCGATCAGTTCGTTGGGGCTGACGACGTTGCCTTTGGATTTGCTCATTTTATAGAGATTACCATCGGGCCCTTTTTTGCAGATCATGCCCTGCGTGAAGAGTTTACTAAATGGTTCGTTGAAGTCGATCAGTCCGAGGTCGCTGACGACTTTAGTGAAGAAGCGGGCGTAGAGCAGATGCAGAATGGCGTGTTCGATACCGCCGATGTATTGGTCGACCGGAAGCCAGTCGTTACACGTTTTGCTGTCGATGGCCTGAGTGGAGTCTTGTGCGCTGAGGTAGCGCAGAAAGTACCAGCTGGAGTCGACAAAGGTATCCATTGTGTCGGACTCGCGGCGCGCGGGTTGGCCGCACTTGGGGCAGATGCAGTTCATGAACTCGTCGCTGGCGGCCAGTGGTGATTCGCCGGTTGGGGTAAATTCGACGTTTTCCGGTAATTTTACAGGCAGGTCTTCGTCGGCGACCGGGACCATGCCGCAGTGGTCGCAGTAGACAATCGGAATCGGTGCGCCCCAGTAGCGCTGACGGGAAATCAGCCAGTCGCGCAGGCGGTAATTGATGGTACCTTTCCCGAAGTTGTTTTCCTCGGCGAATTTTACCATGGCGCTGATCGCACCGCGGTTGGGCATGCCGTCGAAGTCGCCGGAATTGCAGCAGATGCCATCTTCCGTATAAGCGTCAGTCATCTCTTCGAGGACCAGTGATTTTTCCGGATTTTGAATCGAAAGTTTGATCGGTAGGTCGTACTTCTTCGCAAACGCCCAGTCGCGGTTGTCGTGGGCAGGTACGGCCATCACCGCACCGGTTCCGTACATCAGTACGTAGTCGCCGACCCACAGCGGGACTTGGTCGCCGGTGTAGGGATTGACGACCAAGCGGCCGGTGAAGACGCCTTTTTTCTCGATCGAGTCGGACTCGCGGTCGATGTTGGTGAGTTTCGCGCTGTCGGCGATAAACTGGAGTACGTCGGCTTCCTGAGGGAGACCGGCGACCAGTTCGCGCAGTTGCGGATATTCCGGAGCCAGCGACATGTAGGTGCAACCGTAGATGGTGTCGACGCGGGTCGTGAAGCAGGGGACGATGTTTTTGCTGTCTTCCATGCCGTCTTCGCGCGGAATAAGGTCAAAGTTGATCTCCGTTCCTTCGGAGCGGCCGATCCAGTTGCGCTGCATCGTTTTCACGCGCTCGGGCCAGCCATCGAGCGTATCGAGATCGTCGAGCAGGCGCTGGGCGTAGTCGGTGATTTTGAAGAACCACTGTTCGAGTGCTTTTTGTTCGACGACGGAGTCGCAGCGGTCGCATTTGCCGTCAACCACTTGCTCGTTGGCGAGAACGGTCGCGCAGCTCGGGCACCAGTTGACGTTGCTTTTCTTTTTATAAGCCAGTCCGCGGTTGAACATCTGAATGAAGAGCCACTGGGTCCACTTGTAGTATTCCGGTTCGCAGGAGGCGACTTCCTTGTCCCAGTCATAGCAACAACCCCAGGCGGCGAGCTGTTCTTTCATCATGGCAATGTTGGCCAGTGTGCTTTCGCGCGGAGGGGTGCCGGTTTTAATCGCGGCGTTTTCAGCGGGCAGGCCGAACGCGTCCCAGCCCATGGGGGAGAGCACGTTGTAGCCGCGCATTTTTTTGTAGCGCACCACGGCATCGCCGATAATGTAGTTGCGGCCGTGTCCGACGTGCAGTTTGCCGGACGGATAGGGGAACATCATCAGACAGTAGTATTTGTTCTCCGTGTCCGATAGATCGGTTTTGAACAGACCGGTCTCATTCCAGCTCTGTTGCCACTTCGGTTCAATCTCAGAAAATGGGTATTTCTCGTTCATAAATAATTCCTCATAATGAAATGCAACAGATTAAGGATTTCGAAAAAAACCGCAAGCCGCAACGCAGTTGCTTTCCAAGCATTGGAAATTTGCCTCATAGGTGGCGTTGTGTAGAGTATTTGAAAAGCAAAGAGGTTTTATGAAGAGGATGGACGTCATAATACGATCCGTTTTGTGCGCGGGATGGATGGCCGCATCCGCATCGGCCGCGTCACCGGATTATCGGCAGATGTTCGGAACGCTGTCGGAGATGGCCGACAGCGCGCAGTTGAGTCCGGCTCAGATCATGAACGGCAGCTGGCTGAGCATTAAATATTTTGCTCCGGCTGAAGATCAACTGGGTTTTAACCGGACGCAATTCCTGACGGCAAGTTCACCGGGACGGGCGGCGGTCTCCGGTTTGTTTCTAGCGATCCATGGCGATGTTCGTGCCCATCTGATGGTTTGTAGCGAGCTGGAAACCAATCTCAAAAAACGAAGGTGGGTGTGGATGAATGCCGGAACCGAGGAGGTCTTTTTCCGCAACCTTTTGGAGGGCGCAAAGTTTCAGCCGTTGACCCGCACGCTTCCGTCCGTCGATGGGTTGCGTGCTCAGATCAGAATGTTGATGCACTCGAAGGATGCACTGGTTCGTCGGGCTGGTTTGTTCTGGGGAAGCTGGCTGGCTGACGACGGCTATCGCTGGGCTGCAGCCCGAATGGCTGAAGAGGATGTAGATCCTGTTAACCGCATTTGCGCTGCCCGTTTGCTGAAGATCATCCGCTGACGGCGAGGCCGCTGTCCCTCCAGAACGTGCCAGCAATTGCCGGGAAGTTCTCTGTCCAACTCCGAAGTCTGCTCTAGTGAAGCGGGTGGTGAAAAAATATTTATTACGTTAATTTCGTATCAGATGTTCCGGTGGTGGGCGGCGATGTGGAGCGCGGTTGCTTCCGGGACACCGGCTTCGGCGGCGAGCTCCGGTCAGCGGGTGAGGGCGGCGAAGTCGGCCCGCTTAAAACGTCGTGCTTGCCGGGGAAGGTATGTAAAAAACAAGAAGTCAATGAGTCGTCCGGAACGCAAAAAAGCGGCGGAACTCGTTCCGCCGCTTGAGGATCAGGCTTCTTGCATTTTACTTGCCGCGCGGCAGGTCGCGCATATGCATAGCCTGGAAGCCAAAGATGAATTGCTTCATTTTACCGAACAGGCTTTCGGTTGCTTTTTCTGCTGTGGTTACATGCGCCATATCGCGCAATTCCCCGGCGTCTAAGAAGTAGCCGTGGCAGTCGGTGCAGACTTCAAATTTGAGCAGCGGATCTTCACGGTCGGAAACCGTCTGCATTTGTTTTCCGCAAATCGGGCAGGCGATGTCGCGGATTTTATTCATCTGCATGCCTTTAATCCGGTTGCCGGTATCGACCGATGTGCCGTTCTCCATTTCAATGAGGTCTTCGGCTTCCCACTTATCAAACCAGATTCCTCCGCATCCGGTACACCGGTCAACGACAGTTCCTTCTTCGCGGACGGATTCCATGGACGCGCCACATTTTGGACATTTCATTTTTAAGATCCTTTCTAATTGTCGTTCTATATACCGGAGTATTTTCAATAATTCTACATGATCTCGTGCAAAGTTCCAAGGTCTGGAAAAGAGAAATGTGTGGTTGATCGAAAGGGCAAGGGTCGGCGAGTTTTGTGATGTTCGAGACCTAACTTTTTCGTGGTGTTTTGGGGAGTGGGAGTAACGCCAGTGCTGGCGGCATCCTGACTCTTCAGCACACCAATGATCTGCCGCAGAGTTTCTACCGGATCAATGTGAATCTTCCCTGACGCACTCGATTACTTCCGTTGTGACTGCATGGCCGTTCTGCGGCCATTTCACGTCGAGAAGGTATGGAAAATTTAGAGGAGAACTAAACGCAAAGCCGCGGAGTTCGCAAAGGTTCGCAGAGAACTTTGCGGTTCTTGGCGTTGAGCTTTTGGAAGGAGAGTTTCCAAGGGTTGGGGAAAGATTAGCTGAGATGCCGGTGGTGGCTGGTGATTTGGAGCGCGGCGGCTTCCGGGACGCCGGCTTCGGCGGCGAAGTCTGGCCAGCGGGCGAGGGCGGTTGCGGTCTGTTCGAGCACCTGATCCACACCGCTTTTTCTAAGGATGCTGAAACGTTTGGCGACGGCGTAAAAGTCGGCCCGCTCAAAGTTATCGTGTTTACCATTAACGCTCATTTGGTGATGGTGGGTCCACGCGCCGTCGGGGTTGTAGCAGTAGATGATGTCGTAGGCGGGGGCGAGCCGCCATTCGCCCTGCTTGTTCATTAAGAAGGCGATGTTTTTGGTGTGGTCATCCTGATTGCGCGCCATCACATTGAAGACCATCCGTCGGAAGAGTTGTTCAAGTGCGTCAGTTCCAAGTCCAAGACGCTGCGCAACGTCCATCGCCTGTTCGTAGCCATAGGCTCCCGCCTGATTGAAGTCCATGTGGGCGATCCCGCAGAGTGACTGCATGAAAATCTTTTTGCCTTCATTGGTGCGGTCGAAGCGGCGGGTCATGAAGTGGCTGCGTCCGTTTTCTTCAAACAGGCGGCATTCGCTCATTTCGAGTCCAGCCGCCAACGCCATGCGGTGATAGGCGTATTCAATTTTTCCATACCCTTGCGGATCGTTGAGTTCTTTGTCGCGGTTGCCCGCCACGCCATCGAACTTGATAAGCCAGTAGCCGAAGCCGGGCGGAGCTTTAACCTGTCCAGAGCGGACCTCTCCGGTTTTTTCGTTCCAGGCAATCACCGCTTTGGCGCGCGCGCCACCCGCCGAGGTGCCGACGCGCAGGATGTCGCGCAGGGCCTCCAGATCTTCTTCATTTCCCCCGCTGATTTGTGTCGAGAGCATTTCCTTTCCTGCCAGCGCGGTGTTGGCGAGATCCACCAACTCCGCCACATTGATCGGCACCGAGCCGCTCTGACGGTCGCGCAGGGCAGGGCGGAATTCGAGCGCGCCCATTCCTCGGCGACCGAGATAGCAAAGGCGGTCAATGGGTGTGAAGTCGGCGGCCGCGCGCCCGGTACGGACGAGCCATTCGTCGATTAGCAGGTTGCCAAAGCGGTCGGGAAGGGAGTCCGCAAGCATGCCGGGAAGTCCGTGGAACGATTCGCGCGCCAGTTCGGGGAAGGAGTAGACCTGCTCTCGGAGCGGCATAGTTAGTGGCGCAAGTTGAATGCCGCTGTCGAGAAAGTCCGGCGCATACTCAAATAGCGCCAGCTCACGGGTTGCGTCCCATACGGCGGATCCGATGGGGTTTCCCCAAAGGACGATATCGGCTGTGACGGATTCAGGCATCTTCATTCCAGACCCACGGCGTGCTACGGGTTTTGGGATAGGTGAATTTACCGGATGCTTTTTGACGTTTTTTTCCTTTGAGTTTGGAGAGTTGCACCGGACTGATTTCCGGCTCCGGCAGGAATTGGTCGATTTGCGCGAGACGGCCGAGTTCTCTGAGAATAGAAAGCAGGGTGTCGATGGTGAAGGGTTCGCCTCGTTCGGCCCCGACCAGTGTGCGGCGGGAGATGCCGGCCCGTTCAGCGAGAACCGACTGCGTGATGTTCTGGTTGAGGCGTTCGCTTTTCAGGCGTTTTCCGAGCTCCTGGCGAATCGCTTGATTGCTGGATGTCTCTAGGATTTTCATGCGGGAAGAGTAGCCTTTTTGAGTGGGCATACAACATAAAAGACACATTTTCTGCTCATTGAACTATAAGTTCAAAGGGCAACATTTTGCTCTTAAAGTGGCATATTGGCATTATTGGGCAATAAAACACCCTGTATAGTACAAGTTAAATTTTACGTATTGAATCGACGGTGACGGTGTTGCCGGTGTGCTTCCACTTCACGTCGTGGTCAAAGAGGATGGTTCCAAAGATGCGGTTGGGATCGTCGGCTTGATAAGCGGGTCGGGGATTGTAACTCAGCATGTCTTTAATGAGTCTTTGCTGTGGTTTTTCCAAGGTTTGGAAAACCACTTCGGCTTCGGGTGAAAATTCAACCGTGTTAGGCGCTTCCGGTGCAGCGTGGGCGAAGGCGCCGTTCGCGTCGGGGATGGAATCGGCGTAGGGAACGTAGGGTTTGATGTCGAGCACGGGTGTGTCGTCAAGAAAATCGCCGCCCGTTAAATCAAGCGTTGTTCCGTTCACGCTCTTGAGTTCCACAACGGAAAGCCCGATTGGGTTGGGGCGGAAGGGTGAGCGTGTGGCGAATACGCCGACGCGTGCGTTGCCGCCGAGTCGCGGCGGCCTGACCATCGGTTGGAATTTTTTGCAGACGCTTTTATGGAAGGCAAAGACAATCCAGAGGTGGGAGAATTCTTCAATGCCGCGTAGCGCCTCTTCGACATTGTACGGAGGCAGAAGCTCCAGCGTAGCCGTTGCGCTTTTTATCAGTCCCGACTGACGTGGAATGCCGAACTTTTCTTTGAAGCAGGAGTGAATGATGCCGATGGGTTCAATGTTCATGACTACGAAGCTAGAGATATTTCTAATCATTAAAAGCCTATTGCGTAGGTACGTCCTGTTTTTTGCCGTTTTGCTCTAACGCGTTACCGTTGTAATGAGCTGGCAACAAAACGAACCGACTATCCGAGTGAACACGGCGTGCCGTCGGAGGCTCTGCCGCAGATGTGCGAGCTGTGGAAATCTTATATAGGGTAGGGCGCGACCGCCGGGCGCGCCGCGCGGTTGTCATGTGTTCCTGTTCTGCGGCGAGGACAGCCCGGCGGTCTGTCTCGAATGGCGCTAAGTTTGGAGATCTTCCAGTGTACTAAAAACGCGGTAACCATTGGTTTCTACCGAGGAACCCGCGGATGTTTGCGGATAAAATACAAATAAACCCTTTTAAAACTTACATTTTCAATCCGTTTTTCCAGTGGTTGAACCCTAAAAGAATATGCCTGTTGGATCTGCGTATATCAGCGCAATCCGCGGTAAAAATTCTTTAATTTAATGCCGTTCCGGTCTGTCCCTGACTTTTTGAATTTAGGATAAACCGACCGATGGTTGCTATGGCTTCATTCAGGGTTTAGTAGCTCACCATCGTCATGCGCGGGTTGCCGGAGAGCATGGCGTAGTCACGTCCGTCAAGAGCGGGGCCATTGGCGACGGCAAAATCTTCATCCTTCCGATGGACGAATGCGTCCGTATCCGCACCGAAGAACCCGGCACCGCCGCCATCAGATAGAGAAATGGAATATTGGATGATTGGAAAAAAAGGGTAGAATTTCTGCATGAAAAACCGATGGGTCATTCTTTTAGTTCTACTGTTGGCGGGGTGCGCAAAAGAGGGGGAGAAAGTAATGAGTGATTTTCCTGTTCAGAAAACGGATATCGAATGGAAAGCGGAGCTGACGTCGGAGCAGTATCGCATTTTGCGCGAGGCCGGCACCGAGCGGCCGTTCGCCGGAATCTATACCGATACCGAAGAGAAGGGAGTTTATCGTTGTGCCGGGTGCGGTGCCGAGCTGTTTACATCGGACAATAAATATCATTCCGGTTGCGGATGGCCCGCATTTGATCAGGCGGTGTCCGAAGGAAGCATCATCGAGCGCAAAGACACCAGTTTGGGAATGATCCGAACCGAAGTGCTTTGTGCGAAGTGTGGCGGTCATCTTGGCCATATCTTCCCCGACGGCCCGAGCGATACCACCGGTATGCGCTATTGCATCAACTCCGCCGCTCTGGAGTTCGAAAAAGAGGAAAAGTAGGGACTGGCTCATAGAGCCAATGAGTTTGAATAGAAATGTAGCGTCGGCTCTGCGAGCCGAGGGTGAATCTGGAAATGTAGCGTCGGCTCTATGAGCCGAAAAAAAGCCCCCGGAAAATCCGGAGGCTTTTGTTTTTTCAAACCTTGGGCAAGCTTAAACGATTTCAATGAGCTCAAGTTCAAAGGTCAGGTCTTTGCCGGCCAGCGGGTGGTTGGCGTCGATGGTGACGGTTTCGTCTTTAACCGCTTTAATGACGATCGGTAGTGGTCCCTGCGGTCCCTGCATCTGTAATGTCATGCCGACCTGAATCTCCATGTCTTTTGGGAAGTTGGCTTTCGGGATGGCGCCGATCATATCTTCGCTGATCTCGCCGTATGCCTCTTTGCAGAGAAGGATAACGGTCTTTTTGCTGCCGACTTCCATGTCGCGCACCGCAGCATCAAAGCCGGGGATGACTGCGCCAGAGCCGGTTTCAAATTCAAGTGGCTCGCGACCCTCGGAAGAATCGAACTTTTTGCCGTCGTTGAGTCTGCCCGTGTAGTGGATGCGTACCTTTTTGCCGTCTTCGATCATAACGTGTCCTTTTCTAAATTCCAAATACGGTAGCTAAACCTACAGATTGCCGACTCAAATACAAACCGGAAAATAACCATTGATTATGCAGCGTCAATCCTTAGAGCAGGTGACGGTTGAGATGCCGTGCTCTAACTAAGAACCCACCCCGCCGTTCCGGCACCCCTCCACGGAGGGGATTGTGATTTTGTGGGTTTGGCTG
>Ga0307990_1003205_pt1 | contig 12620 bp, 18 predicted proteins | sample EllFjometagen129_FD_203168 | JGI IMG/M metagenome (GOLD analysis project Ga0307990, IMG submission 203168) | Marine microbial communities from Ellis Fjord, Antarctic Ocean - #129 | ecosystem: Environmental > Aquatic > Marine > Unclassified | place: Southern Ocean | collected 2014-10-08
CAAGTATTAGAAAAAATACTTGTTCAATTAAAGATTAATAATGTTCTGCAAATAAGATTACTTAAAAAAAAAGTTAGGGGTAAAAAATGATTTTATTCGTTTATTATAGTTTAATGCTAATTGGTGTTCTTGCTTTATCAATATGGTTTCATGAGCTAGGACATTATTTATATTTTTTAAAAATGTTAGATAAAAAAGTAAAGTTACATGTTCAAAAAAAAGGTTTGTTTGGTGTGACTTTTTTAGTTGGAGAAAGCAAAGATTATGTAGGATTAAGTGATAAACAATATTTTAATCTTTGTGGGTGGGGTGTTTTTATAGGACTTATTCCTATGCTTATGTTATCTGGTTTTCTTGTTTCTGCTAATTTGTTGGGTGTTACTTTTTGTTTATATGTTCTTGGAAGTGTTAAAGATATTAGAAATATGATAACATACTTAAAAGAAAATAAGAAGGTGTTTAAATATGACGAATGAAGAAAAAATAAATGAGCAGTTTGGGAATTGTTTTTGTGATGAATGTAAAAGAAAAACATCAGAGTTTCTTTCTAATCATAAGTCTTGGATTGTTTTTAAACCTAAACAACTGCAAATAGAATTAGCTAAGTTAATATGTAAGAAATGTAAAAGGAAAGCTTTAAGAAAAATGAGAAAATGAATCATCCACTGTATAATATTCGTTGTTTTAATTGTGGGAAAGTTTGGAGTAAAGAAGAAATAGGAACTAAAAGGAATTGTCCGCTTTGTGGTTGTCCTTTTATTGTTGCTAGAACAACAGGGTTTAGATAAAAAAAATAGTTGTTTACATAATGACTATAATGAAAAGGAAAACATAAGAAAATGAATGCAAAAGATGTAGAATTGATTATTTTGAACAAACAAGATTTAACAATTTTACCCCAAAATGTAAATAAGGAACAATTAAGAAAGTATTGGGATAGGGATTATATTAATGCTTGTATCAATAATGTTAAAAATAATAGTCATAAAATGTTGATTCGTTTTTTATGGGTTACAGGTGTTAGAATTTCTGAAGCTTTAAGTATTAGAAAAAGAGATATAAACTTTGATGATTACTTAATAACTATTCGTTGGCTTAAGAGTAGAAAATATTTTCAAAGAGTTTTACCTATGCATCCTATAATAAAAGATGTTCTCGAATTATATGTTACTAATTTTAAAGCTGATGATTTAGTTTTTCCTATTACTAGACAAAGAGCTTATCAAATTACTAAAAAACATTTAAAGGGTAGTCCACATCAATTAAGGCATTCTTTTGCTGTTAATTGGTTAAAGTGTAAAGGCGATATTGTTATTTTACATAAAATTTTAGGACATTCCAAAATTCAAACAACTATGGAGTATTTGAAAATTGTTCCAATAGATCAGGGTAAAGAGTTAATAAAAATACAATTTGTATAAGTAATGAGAATAGTTATATGTGTGGATGAAATAGAATAAGATAAATAAAATAAGAGGTAAAAGAAATGGATATGTATAAAAAAGATGGAGAAAAAGTTGGTTTGTATGATGTTTGTGAGTGGTTTGATTATCATTATCCATCTGATATTTTTAGAGATTTAGGTCATCCTGTTACAAGAATAACTTTAATGTGTAGAGATATTTTAAGAGAACATAGAAAATTAGGGAAAAGACTTATTAAGAAAAAAAACTAAAGGTGAAAAATGAATGATTTGATAAAAAAGAATGGGAGTGAAGTATTGATTGAAAGTAAACTTTTTATTTATAGGTGATACAAAGAATGAATACGGTAGAATTATTTAGTGGAACAGGAAGCTTTAGTAAAATAGCAGAAAAAAGAAATAATACCATTTTCAGAATTGAAAAGTTTAATCATTTAGGATTTAAAGCTGAACTATTTAAAGACATATTAAATATAAGAAGAAAGGATTTACCTAAGAAAATAGATATTTTATGGGCTAGTCCACCTTGTCAAGGTTTTAGTGTTGCAAGTATTAGCAGTAGTTGGTGTGGAAATTATTGTCCTAAAAGAAGTAAAACTGCTTTAGGAATGGCTTATGTTCTTAAAACATTAGAATTAATTAAAGAAATTAAAAGAACTAATCCTAATCTTATTTGGTTTATAGAAAATCCAAGAGGAATACTTAGGAAGATGGCTTTTATGGAAGGATTACATAGAAATACTGTTACTTATTGTCAATATGGTGATAATAGAATGAAACCAACTGATATATGGACTAATTTAAAAAGTTGGATTCCTAAACCAATATGTCATAATGGAGATAGTTGTCATATTTCAGCACCAAGAGGATCTAAGACTGGAACTCAAGGTTTAAAAGGAAATATGGAAAGAAGTATAGTTCCAAATTTATTAATAGAAGAGATATTTGATAATATAAATGGTGCAAAGAATGAAAAGAGAGATTAGTGGTTTAAGAAAAAAAGCTGAAGAGTTATTATTAAATCCTGAAGAAGATGAATAAAACAAAATGAAATATGAAACAATAGATGTAAAAACAGCACAAGAACTCAAAGAAAAAGGAACATTGAAGTTTATGGATTATGGTGGGGTTGATAACTATATTGCGGTATTTGAACATAAACATTATGCTCTCGTAAAAGAACCTGATAGAACTTATTATGAGTTGATACAAAAATGACTAAGTTTGAAGTGTTAATGTTTTTGAAAAAGAATAAAGGTATTAGTTTTTTTGCGAAAGAGATTAGTAATAAACTTTCTATTACGAATAATATTGTAATAACAGGATTAAGAAAGCTTTACAAGTCTGGTTTTTTGTTGAGAACTAAAAGCATTCGATATGTTATTAAAGAAGGAAAAATAGTCAACATATACGAATACAAAAAACCTTATTAAAACACTTTATTACTTATCAAAATTTATGCAACATTTGTTCAAAATACCCCGCCTTTTGTTTCTAATTATTTATTTTATAAAAAATAACACTTCCAATTAAAATTATTATAGGAAACATTAAAACACTCCAACCAATAAAACCTAAAACAAAACCAAAAATAGCAAAAATTGTTACAATAAAACTATCAAGCATTAAAAGTTTAGCAAAATCAGTATTAGGAAAAATCATCAAAACCAAAACAAAAAAAGAAAATAAAAACATGCTAAAAAATAAACCATTACTAGCAGTATTCAAACTACTCCAAACACTAAGCAAGTTTTTGCTTTCCCACATCGCAGTCATATTATAACTCATTTTCAAATCCTCTGCTTAATCAAAGCACTAATAAGTATTCCAACAAATATAGTTATTAAAATAGCAATTACCAAAAAATTATAAATAAGACTACCAGACTGTCCCATATTAGAATCTTTAACCGCATTACCACTCATAGTTGTAAAAATATCAACACTCTCTAAACTAACAATAACCGCAGAATAACCACTTGTAAAAAATCCACCAACAATATCTTTAAACTTTAAATCTTGTGAACTAATACTATTACTACTATTCCTTATTTTTTCTGTTTTAGCACTTAAATCACTCATTTTATTATAAACGCTTAAACTATCATTATCATAACTATCAGGCGCACCATATATAGTTATTAAACTTGACAAATTTAAAATAATAATTCCTATTATAAGACTAACAAAAGCTAAACCAATAATAAAACTACTAATTTTGGGATCAGCCATTATTAATCACCCCAGCAAAAATTATTCCTAACAAAACAAGTCCGCCAGTTATTGATGCATGAATAGGAATAACACCCATTAAACTACCAAAAAATAAAGGAAGCGGTGTTAAAATAAAACTCATTCTCAAACTATACAAACCCATTAAACCAAAAACAATAGATAATAATAAGAACATGAACAAAAATAAGTCTTTGTTTGGTATATAGTCATTAGAATAAATATACATAGAATCAACTATTAAAACGCTATCCCTAGTAACTGTTCCTTCTAAAAAATAAGACGTTCCATTAACAACACTTAAAGGAATAAGAATTGTTCCACTATTAACAGTTGAACAAGTAACATTCAAAAGAGTTTTACCATTATTTAAACTAGACTCATAAACGCTTAAACAAAAAGGATAACTCAAACCATCACTAGAACTAAAATCAAATTTTGCGTTTCCAGTATCATTATTATAAGAAACATCCCCGCTTATTTGTTGTTCATCAAAAAAGTCTTGACCTATCAAATCAGTTAAAATAACTCTGAAAATTATTTCATCTTCATAAACATAAGACGGAATAGTAGTTGTTCTTAAAATATTACTATAATAAATTTGAAACTTATAATACTCAGTGTCTAAAACAATTGGTAAAGGAGTAACACCTTCAAAGTTTGTTATAGCCATTCCCATTAAAATATACAAATTAGTATCTGTATCATACTTTAAATAATTAATAATAGCACCTTCCAATAAATTATTGTTTTGATCATAAACAGTAGCAGTTACATTAGTAAAAGAAGCATTAGTCAAATACAAAGTTATTTCATTATAAGACCTATTACTTAAAGTGAAATAATAAAATCTTTCATCAAAACCCAAAGCGGAATACCTAACCGTATAAGTTTGCGGACTTAACAAATCAAGAAAAAGGTTTCCCGTATCAGTTCCATTAACATAACTTAAAATATCACTTATTAACTCTATACTAACACTTGTAGTTATCAAATTATTATCTGCTTCGTTTCTAAAAGTTATGTTTAAAGTGTTTGTAACATATAAAGAAAACTCGTTAGTTCCATTACCATTAATAGCGGTTTCGATATTGTTTTCATAATACGCAAAACCATCAGCATAAATAGTTATATTATAAGTGTCATAATTTATAACACCAAAAACAATACTTCCAGTTGTTGTAGAAAGCTCTCCGCTATGAGAACTATTAACACTAGAATACGTTATTGTAAAATTAGAAATTACTGCATCAGTAACTCTATTAATGGCCGTAACATTAAACTCTGTTGGTAATATAGAATAAGTTATTGTTCTATTATCAAAAACGCTAATATTAAAACCGGTTAAAGTTCTATCACTAAAACGGCCCATATTACTACTTAAAATAACATTTTCGAAATTTAAACCCCCACTAGGATAAAAAAGGCCAGAACTTCCAGTAGTATTTACTAAAACAGTAGTTCCATTTAATAAAGTCCAATTACTCATAGGATTTAAAGAAAATTGTTCTATTATAGAAATATTAATAACACTTTGATATAAAAAAGCTTCCAAGTCTAAAGAAGTATTATGATTTAAATAAGTTCTATTAAAATAATTAGTAGCAGACAAAGTAATATTAGAAGGATTAACACCAGTAATAATAGCAACCCCACTACTATTACTTTCAAAAAAAACCGCATCATTAACACTAACATTAAAACTAGTTATTGAAGCATCATCCCATAAGTTTTTAGCAGTAACTAAAAAATTGTTTGGAGTTGGAACAATATTTCCACTAACAAATGCTTTCATACTTCCACCACTAATTAAAGCATTACCACTACTAACCTTATACTCAAGTTTAGCATCAAAAACACCAACTCCAATATCTTGAAACAAGTATTGCAAAATGCTAACACCACTACCAGTATTGCTAATACTTCTAACGTATTCTGGGCTAAGACTACCATTTAAGTTTAGACGATAAGTAATGGTTTGGTCGCCACTAGTTGAAATAGTGGACGCGCTACTTTTAACAACTAAATCTCCTAAAGCATGAATATTATTTATTGTTATTGTTTTAGCAGTAGCCCAACTTGTAGAAGTTAAACTTGTTCCATTCAAACTTGTAGAATTACTTTCACCAACATGTAATATCATTTCTTTAATATAAAGTTTAAAATCAACATCACCATTAGAACCTGTTGATTTACCATAAATAAGAATAGGAACACTAGTTTCATTACTAACATTATAAACAATATTAAAATTACCACCACTACCACTTGTTCCAGCACCACCATACCTATTAAAAATAGGACTTGTAACACCATTCACAACACTATACAACTCTATTGTTCCAGCATCTTCATAATTATAACCAATTTGACCATCAAAAACCAAGTTTCTACTAAAACCAGTAGAAGAAATATTACTTGTTAAAAAACTAGTATTTGCTAAAAGTTGATAACTAGAAGAAGTTATTTCAAGATTAGAATTCATATATTTATAATTAATTTCTTTACCAGTAGTGCTACTTAAAAACAAACTAGCAATACCCACACTTTTATCTATTCTGATTCTACCATTAATGCTTGTTCTTCTACAATACAAACTAGCAGTATAATTAACACTAGAATTTATCATAAAAGGAGAACTAACCAAATACAAGTTTCCAATACTTGCACTATCAAAACTACGATTAGTTTCAGTATCATAATCAACACCATTAATCAAAATTTTACATTGCATATCTAAATCTTTTAAAGTTTCAACTTCAATAGTTGCACTAATACTTGCATTGCTAGAATTTAAAGGAACAAAAGTTTGACTTTCAATAAGCTGATAAGTATTACTATTAATCTGCACTGAACCAGATTGTTCAAACAAAATATTAGTTTCTAAAGATTCAACAGTAGAACCAAAAGGGTATTGTTGAATAGTTCCAGGACTACCAGTATTGTATAAATAAGTTACTTCATCACTTGATAAAGTATAATTAAAAAAAGCTATTTCATCAAGTTCACCATCTAAAAAATTTGCAGCAAGTCCAGATGAAGCACCAAGAGTTAAACCAGTTCCCGTAGAATCACTTGAAGGATTTGTAGTTGTTGCATCAGTATCAGGAGTTCCAGCATTAACATACATTGCTAAACCAGTTGATGTGCTACGAGTAACAACTATATGATACCAACTACCTGCAGATAAAACACCTGAATCAACATCGTAAGCATCATTTACTTTAAACACAATAATGTTAGCACTTCCAAAAGAAGTAAAATCTATTTGCACAGTATCTCTAAATCCCATAATCGAATCATAAACACCCAAAACATCATAGTTTAACCAAAAACTAATACTGAAATCATCATCAAAATCTAAACCAGTATAAAGACTTGTATCAGCTTTCATATACTTAGAACCATCAAAACTAAAACAATTATCAATAATGCCTGTAACACCACTCGTAACACTTTGCGTATTTGTTAAATCTATACCATTATCAGTAGCATCTGTTAAATCTTCCATTTTCCAATAAGAAACAGTATTAGAACCAGTAGGAGCAGTAGCAACAGCGAGAACAGAACTAACTAATAAAACAAAAACAATACCGAATATTAAAAAAGTTTTATTAAATTTCATTTAACCCATTCTCCTTTTACCATACAAAATAAGCACAACACTAAAAGAAACAACAAGCAAAACAATAAATAAATGCGAAATCAAAAAGTTTGCTATTGGAAAATGTGAAACACTACCCGACAATTCTGAATCACTCAACAAGTCCTCTCCAACATTATTAACAATCATTGCTGCGATTAAAACAAACACTATTAAAATAACACTAAAAATAAAAAATAAAGGGTGCGAATCCACAAAATAAGCACTAACAAGTGCAAAAATCCATAAACCAATAAAAATAATTAAAAGCGCACTATCAAAAATGACTGGAAATTCTGTTCCAACATTTTCAACTATCTCCATAGAAATATTACTTGTAGGATTATTAGAATCGTTCAAAGTTTCTAAAATATCATCTTGCGCACTCATAAAACCAGTATAAACAATAATGATTAAAAAAGCAAAAATGAAAACCACCACCATAATAGAAGTAGTATCAAGAACCGCATCCCCTTTTTTACTTCTAAAAAATTTCACAAATCCACCCATTGCTCACTAAAAACGCTTCTTTTTTTTTTCCTATTAAACTTATCTTTATCTAATTGTAAATCAAAATTTTCTGTTAGTTTCAATATAGAAATTCCTTTTTTCGCAGCTTCTACTTTTATCATTTTACTAAAGTTTTCACTCACCCAAATTCGTTTATATTTTTTCACTTTTTCGACTCCTTAGGAAGCATCATACCAGTAGCTCTTAAAACACCAACAACAATAACAGATATAACATAAGTCCAAAATAGTTTATAAAATAATAAATAAAGTTTATACACTATAGTTTCAACATCTAAACTCATCATAAATAAAGGAATAAATAACATAAAGGTAATATTAAAAAACATAACAAGCAATTTAAGTATTTCGTGTTTTTCTTCATCTATTCTATCATAAAGTTGCCACATTAAAAAAACAATAACCGCAGAACCAAAAATTAAGCTTAATTCTGCCATCAATTACCCCCCTTAGATAAACCAAAACCAAAACCTTTAGGAGTTTGAACACTACTAGACTCAATACTTCTCATTGTTTGACCGTAACTTTCTCTTTCTTTATTATCAATTAACCGACTCATAAAAGAAATAATTAACAACATTACAAAATTTATTATGCCTTCTGCATCACTTTCTGTAATTTCCCAATTATAAATATTTAAAATTATTTGACTTGCAAACTCTCTATTATATTCTTCTATATAATTATCGTAATCATCACTACGACCAGTTTTCTTATTTACTAAAAAATTCCCCTGAACCACTTGCGCGTTTACTGTAGCAGAAATCCAATTTAAAATTGTTTGAACTCCAAGGTCATTACATTTTTTTATACCTTCTTCAATATAGTTTTCATGTAAATTTCCCTCTTTGTCATAAACATTAACTATTTTTCCACCTCTTAAAAAAACTTCTATTTGATTAATAAGTTTATCTGTATTAAGTCTTATTTCAATCGTTTTATAATTAGAAACAAAATCCATACTAGAACCATTCATGTCATTTTTTGTTAGCATTTATCTTTTAACCTCTCTAAAATCTTTTCTTTGTGAATCTTTCTCCTAAACCAGTGAATTCTGCGCCTTTTCTTGTTTTTCCTTTAATACCGAAAGCGCTTCCTCTAATTGTTGGTTTAAAACTTTTCACTCTTTTATTTTTTGTTTTAAATTTAAAATTGAAACTACTGCCTAAACTTCCAACACTTCTTTTTAAAGGAACTATAGGAATAATTGGAGAAAAAGAAAAACTAGAAGAAACTACTGATGTAGGCGTTGTTGGTGTTGGTGTTGGTGTTGGTTCATAAATTATTCTTGATGAACTTCTAGTTCTAGCTATTGGTTCAGTAATAGGGTCTGTTACTGGTTCTATTGTTGGTCTAGACAAAAAAACAGGGTCAGTATCTCCTATTGGTTTAGACACGTTTTTAGGTGTAAAAATACTAGACAAAATAGTTTTAGACGACGAAAAAGGTTCAGGCTTCGACCATACTGAGCTAGGCGTTTTAAGTTTGTTAGAAACACCGCTAGGCGTTTTTAAATAAGGAACAATTGTTTGAACATTTTTAGAAGATGTTAAAACCACTTTTGAAACTTGCGTAACTCTAGAAGGAACACTTTTAACAAAATTAGAAGAAGTTTTACCTTTAGACATAAAACTTGTTCCAGAACCAAAACCTTTAACAAAATTAAAATCAGTGTTAAAACTTCCCACATTTGAACCAGTAGAAAAACCGCTTAAACTTCCTTTTTTGTTTTTAAACATTTTCAAAGAAGCAATATTTACTCTTTTATTAAAAGCATTATTAAAAGGTTTAAATTTTAAAATATTTGTTTTTGGAAAAACTGTTGTGGTGGTAATTTTACCTTTAGTAACTGTTTTTCTTAAACCCATTGTTTGAATTTTACTTGAACCAAAAAATGTTTTTTTATCAACAAATGATGTAGTATAAGTTTTTTTTCCAATAGTTTTACTGCTTATAACATCTCGTGTTCCTTTATCAGTTAAAGTTTTAGAAATGCTTTTTGTTGGTTTTATTTTTGTTTTTTCGAAAAAGCTTCCAGTTCCAATATTTTCTTTAATAATTACAGGTTTAATAGTTCCAGTTTTTGTATTAACAGCTTTTCCAGTAGAATCATAAATTGTTGTTTTATACTTTCCCGGACTTTGAGAATAAGTTTTCACTCCATTACTAGAAGTAGACAGGGTTTTTTTTGGTATTTTTGAAACGGTTTTATATGTGAACTTTTGACCTTTAACATTACTAAAATATCCTTTTGTTGTTCCTTGAATACTTCCTTTAACATTTTTACTAACTTGCGAAGTAGTTTTAATGGCGTTAGTTTTAACTTGATTGCCCCTTATGTTAGCTCTAATAGAACCACCGATAACCGTTCCAACAACAACACTTCCTATTGCTACAACTTGACTCGGTGTAAAGCTTACTTTACCATTATCATCAATAGTTACAAATTGTTTTTGAATAACTGACGGAGTTTTTTTCCCAGCTCTTACAAATTCTGCTTTAACTTGTTTTCCTCTACCACCAACTAATGCAACAGTAGAAACCCCTATTTTTCCAACAGCACTAACACCCGCGCCAACAGTTCCAACAATACCCGAAGGAACCGCAGTAATAGCTTTTAAAGCAAGTTCAGAACCAAAACTATCTCCACTATAAAGTTTTCCAAGTAATGGAGACTTTTTATAAAGATTTTCTATATTCACAATAGTTTTTTGGGTTCCGGCATCCCATTCTGAAATTTTTTTACTAGCACCAAAAATAAAATTATCTATAGCTGGAATTTTAGGAGTTTTAGGAATATTTACTGTAGAATCAGACTTTTTTAAAGAACTCGTTTGACTTTTAGGGGTAAAATAATCATAAGACGCGTTGGGATTTAGCATTCTTTCTTTTGATTTTTCTATTATAGAATTTCTGGCAATAACTTTTTGTTTTGATGTTTCAATTTTAACTTGTTCTGCTTTAGCTTGTTGTTCCGCTTGAGCTTGTTGTTTAGCTTGAGCTTGTTGAATTTGTTGCAATTGTAATTCTTGAACTTTTTGTTTTGCCATTCTTTTCTCAAAACTGGCAATACTTTCATTATTAACTTTAGAAACTGTTTTTCCAGAACTTCTTAAAGCACTAACAAGTTTAACCGCTTTTGCATCTGCTTCTTTTCTTCTTTGAGCGTAAGTTTTTCCTCTATTTGTAGTTACCATAATAATACTCGTGTATTTTGAAATATATAAACTTTTCTATAATATCCTATTTAGACTATAAAGGACAAAAGCAATATAAGTAAATAAAATAAACATATTATTAAATAATTTAGGAGTTGATACAAAAATGAAAAAACAAATAGTTGAATTTAACATACAAGACATTTGGCCAATAGCATTAGTATTCGTTATTGCTGGTCTAGGAATTGCTTACGGTTTACAAGCAATGGGAGAAGCAAAAACAGGCATGACTACTAATTCTGTTGAATACAATGCAACAGGACAAGCTATAACAGGAATTGCTAAATTTCCCGAAAAATTCGGAACAATTATAACTATTGTAATCGCTGCAATAATTATAATGATTTTAGTAAGATATTTAGGAGCAAAGCAGTAAAATGGAAAAACAAATTGTCGAGTTTAGCATACAAGACATTTGGCCTATAGCGTTAGTTTTTGTTATTGCTGGTTTAGGAATTGCTTACGGTTTACAAGCAATGGGTGAAGCAAAAACAGGCATGACAGAAAATAGTTCAGAATACAATGCAACAGCTCAAGCTATAACAGGAATTGCTAAATTTCCCGAAAAGTTCGGAACAATTATAACTATTGTAATCGCGGCAATAATTATAATGATTTTAGTAAGATATCTGGGAGCACAACAATAATTTATTTTTTTTTTCTATTTTTTAACCAAAAAGACTCACCCCTTTACCCCAAAAATCGTGATTAAGACTTCTGATTTTTTGGGGTAATATTTAATAAAAAAAGATTATTTTCTATCAAAATCTACCAAAAAAGAGCTATTCACTACAACACAATAAGAAACTGAAAGTCCAGGCAGAATGGAAAAAGTCCAGCTTCCTCCCCATTCTCACCCTAAGGTGAAAAGTGAATAGTTCTATATAGGTTGAAAAGTAGTGTAATCCTGGACATGTCCAGGGTAGGCTTTAGTAAAATCGAAACCTTTATATAAAAGTTAGTTTTAAATAAATTTAATGCTAATTTTTAGTGGGGGTATTTAATAATGAAAATAATTGATAGAGTAAAACGATTTGGGAAAAGTCTTTATGTTTGCATTCCTAAATATATTTCAGAAAAAAATAACATAGTTGAAAATTCTTTTTTAGAAATGGAATTTAAAATTGTTGATCAAGAAGAAAAAAAAGATGAACAAGAACAATGATGATTTTTTAGGTAATCTTTATTACATTATTGGTAAACAAACAACAAATTTTAGAATTACTAATAGTAAGATTGATGAAAAAGGAAATAAAATTTTTAGTAAATGGGTTTACTATTTAGATGCAACAGAAAAACAAATAGCAAACGCGACTCATAGAACTTTATTAAATAATGAAGTAGTTTTAGATTTTGATAAAGAAACTGGAGAAACTAAAGAAGATGTTAAAAAAAGAGTTAAAGAATGTTTAATAGACTTAAACAATAATAATATTAAATATAAATGTTTTGATACTACTAGTAATGGTTATCATGTTCATATATTTAAAAAAGGATTATTTTTTTTAATTCCTAAAGAAAGAAAAGAGTTCAGAACTAATGTAATAAGAAAGTATAATTGTGATTTTCAGAAAG
>Ga0307990_1003206_pt1 | contig 12619 bp, 11 predicted proteins | sample EllFjometagen129_FD_203168 | JGI IMG/M metagenome (GOLD analysis project Ga0307990, IMG submission 203168) | Marine microbial communities from Ellis Fjord, Antarctic Ocean - #129 | ecosystem: Environmental > Aquatic > Marine > Unclassified | place: Southern Ocean | collected 2014-10-08
CCTTTACGGAGGTGGGTTCTTGAACCATTTCGCCTAAACGTGATAGAGTCAACAGACGATGAACTGCCTGTTCCGCTTGGGCACAACAGGCGTCGGCCCTGGTGATTAAGCCCTCCTGCTTTGTATTGAGTGGGCCGACATACCCGCCCAGGAGTGTGCGTAAAAGACTGCGTGCCGCCAAAAGCGGCGAACGCATCTGATGGCTGCCCAGAGTCAGTAGGTCGAGCTTGGTGTATTGATCGGATAACCGTTTCATTCAGGTTTACCAAACTCTCGATCAAGTATTGTCACAACCTGTTCACGCGTTTGAATACTACTGGTGGCGGCTACAGGTTCACTGTTTTTGAAATAAACCGTAAAAGGCAAACCCATGAAACCCGCACACTGGGGAAGGCTCCGAATAAAGGAGGCTGCCGGTCCGTCAAAATCCTGATCGAAGAATTTGACATGTTCATAGTTTTCTTTCAGGCCGTCCATAATGGCATAGACCGGTAAGCACATAGGGCCCATGCGTCCACAGCTAATCATGACGTTTTCATGTTCTTTCAATGCTGCTTTGAGCGTGTCTTCGGTTTCCAGGTGTTCAAGATTTGTTCTTAACATACAAATTACTCCTTCTTATTTTATGAATTAGCTTCGAGATAGTGTTGAGCTTCTAAGGCTGCCATGCATCCAGTGCCAGCTGCAACCACTGCTTGTTTGTAAACGGGATCACACACATCGCCGCAGGCAAACACCCCAGACGCTGACGTAAATGGAGAGCCAGGTTGAACCTTGATAAATCCATGATCATCACAGTCTATCAGGTTTTTAAAAACCTCGGTCTTCGGATCGTGGCCGATGGCCACGAAAATTCCATCGCAGGAAATGCTCTGGGTGGTCCCGGTTTCGGAATTCTTTAAGACCGCACCGGTCAGTTTCTCATCACCCAGCAGATCCTCAATGACCCAGGGAATCATCCACTGGATCTTCGGATGCTTGCGTAGTTTTTCAACCTCAATGGGCGCGGCACGCAAATAGGACCGTCGGTGAACAATCGTGATTTTCTTGGCAAATCGAGTCAAAAAGAGGGCGTCTTCCATGGCCGTGTTGCCGCCGCCTACAACCAGGACTTCCTTGTCCCGGAAAAAAGCCCCGTCACAGGTGGCACACCCGGAAATCCCCCGACCGTAGAACTTGGCTTCTGACGCAATTGGCAATCGCCGAGCTTCTGCACCTGTGGCAATGATCAATGTTTGAGCCTCTATGGTTTCCTCACCGACCTTTACGACATAGTGGTCTTTTGCGACACCTACGGCATCGATACTGCCAGGATGATAACGTGCACCGAATCCAGCAGCCTGTTTCCTAAACACATCCATTAACTCGTAACCGGATAGCCCCTTGGTAAAGCCCGGATAATTCTCCACCTCATGGCTGACAATTAATTGGCCACCAGGGGCGTGGCCCTCAAGGACCAGCGGCTCAAGTTCTGCTCGGGCCGCATAAATCGCAGCCGTCAGCCCGGCGGGTCCTGATCCTGCAATGACTACTTTTTCCATACTCACTCCTTAATTACCTTTAATTTATCACATGGCATATTTGTCTCCTTGTCTATGGTTCCAATAAACCGGCCAAAATGGTTTTTTCGTTAGCTGCAACGTGACCGCCCATGACCTTCTATCTATCATTATGATCCTTTGATTTGATTTAAGCACTGGCTTCTTGAATAGCGGTGAGTATGTCTTCTGTGGTTTGTACCCCTATGAACCGTCGGAACAGCACACCATGATGAAATAGCAGGATAGTAGGAATCCCCTCAATGTGATAGTCTCTCGCCAGAGACTCATATTCTTCAACATCCACCTGTGCCAACGTCACAGGCAGGGGTGACTGTTCAGCAACGCTGTGTAAGAACGGCCACTGTATCTGGCAGGGGTGACACCAGGACGAGCCAAACACAACCAAGGCAATGTTCTGGCTTGTGTAGTCACTCAACTCTCTCTGACTAGTCAACTCAAGTATGTTTGAGCCATTATGGATGCTCATGGGTTATTCCCTTACTCATGGCTTCGGTGTCTGGGTGCCAACACGACGCTATAAACCCTAAATAAGCAATCAATGTGCCAGCAGGGGAATGCCTAGACGTACTTAATACTTAACCTATTAATTCAAAACGACTTAAAACATCAGAATAGAGTGTGGCCTGGGAGTGAAGGTAGAATAGCCTAAGCGGGAGTTAGCGCCAACGTATGCAAAGTAGGCGCCAACGCGGCGGCGTGGTTTACAGTCCGAGTCTTCGCAACTTTTTGTAGAGGCCCGCGCGAGTCAATCCAAGCATTCGAGCTGCTTGAGTTTTGTTACCTTTGGTGGCCTTTAGGGCCCTGAGGATCTCGGATTTGTCATCACGCTTGCTAGGACTCGTGGGTTTTACGGGGAGACAAGGAGGCTCATTCGAAAGCAAATCGGGTGGAAGTACCTGTTCTGTGATGACAGATTGATACGCAGGGCTGACCACAAAAGCGTGCTCAATGGCATGCTCCAGTTCACGTACATTGCCGGGCCAGTGATGCGTCAAGAGACATTGCATGGCCTGGGGCGTGCAGCCTTTGATCTGACGATCATACCGTTTGTTAAAAATCTCGATGAAGTGGTTTATCAGGTCAGACACATCTCCCTTTCGATTGGAGAGGGGGGCAATTTCAATGCCTACCACATGCAGTCGGTAGTACAGGTCCTGGCGGAATTGCCCGGATCCCGCGAGATCCGAAAGGTTGCGATTAGATGCCGCAATAATACGAACATCTATGTCACGAGGCCGGTTCTCCCCCAAACGGACAATTTGGCCCTCCTGCAGTACGCGTAACAACTTGACTTGAGACGGCAGCGGCATCTCACCAATCTCATCCAGGAACAACGTGCCTCCAGATGCGGTTTCAAAACAGCCGGCACGATCTGCAATCGCTCCGGTAAAGGCCCCCCGTTTATGCCCAAACAGCTCTCCTTCTAAAAGTGACTCAGGCAAAGCCCCACAGTTCACGGCCAAAAAAATCCGATCCGATCTGCGACTTTTTTGATGAATCGTCTTGGCCACCAACTCTTTGCCTGTGCCGGTGGCCCCTTGTATCACTACAGACGCATCGGTCTGTGCCACAGTCTCGATCATGTGGTACATCTTTCGCATGGTTTGGGAACTGCCCACCAGATCTGCATAACGGCCCCGCTCAGCGATTTCATGGCGCAGCACACGAATTTCCGTACGGGCCCGTTTGATCAGACTGACATCCACCAGGGCCTCAATGGCACCGATCAATTGTCCATGATTATCGTATACGGGTCGACTCCGCCTGACCACAGGGATCACTGCTCCATCTTTGCGTTTGATCTCGCACTCCACCTCTCCTTGTTTCCCGCCGGACAGCAGAGGGCAAAAGGTCTTGCGAATGGCATCATCACGTGTCATACAGATTGTCATTTGTAATTTATTGCAGGTTAGCCCAACGATTTCTTCAGCAGTATACTGCGTTAATTCTTCAGCCGATTGATTCCAGAAGATGATTTGATTCTGGGCATTTACCATAAAGACAGAGCAAGGCACGGTTTCCAAAAGGGCCTCTCGAAAATGTTTGTTCGTATTGATCATGTCTTATCTTTCATGGGCAAGTCGCAAAGTTAGTTGCACATCGCCGAATCCTTTGGTTTTTCCTTATAAAGTCCAACGGTTCATGATAACCGGTGGCGACGCGAACTTGCGTGACCTACCGCAATATGTTGATGAATTAGTCATTCGCAACCTCAATCACCAGTTTGCCGAAGTTTTTTCCTTCGAGCAGGCCGATGAAGGCTTGCGGGGCATTTTCGAGGCCGTCAACAAGATCTTCGCGGAACTTGATCTTCCCCTCTTTGAGCCAGATACTCATCTGACTGAAAAACTCGTCGTAGCGATGACCGTAGTCGTCAAAGATGATGAAACCCTGCATCTTGATCCGTTTGGTGAGCAGTGTCCGGGTCAAAAGGCTCAGACGGTCCGGCCCTGCTGGCAGCGCGGTGTCGTTGTAGTGGGCGATCAGCCCGCACACCGGAATACGAGCGGCCGGGTTCAGCAGGGAGAGGACGGCGTCGAACACCTTGCCACCGACGTTCTCGAAATAGACATCGATCCCTTTGGGACACGCCATCGTTAATAGTTGGTGAAGATCGGCACTGTGGTGATCGATGCAGGCGTCGAATCCCAATTCTTCGGTCACAAAGCGACACTTCTCCGCACCACCAGCGATACCCACCACGCGACACCCCTTGAGTTTGGCGATCTGACCGACCACCGAGCCGACGGCCCCACTGGCCGCAGCGACCACGACCGCTTCACCTGCTTTCGGTTGGCCGATGTCAAGTAAGCCCATGTAGGCAGTAAAGCCTGGCATGCCGAGAGCGCCGAGTGCCAGCGAAGGTTGTGGCATCTGTGGGTCCAGCTTGGTGAGGCCGGTGCCATCAGAGAGTGCATAGTCCTGCCAGCCATTGAAACTGAGCACCAGGTCGCCCGCTTGATAATCCGCATGAAAAGATCTTTCGACGCGGGCGATAGTGCCGCCGATCATCTCGGCCCCGATCTCTACTGGTGGGGCGTAGGACAGTGCGTCGCTCATACGACCACGCATATACGGATCGAGTGACAGGTAGAGGGTGCGCAACAGAACCTGGCCGTCAGCGATGGTCGGGGTTGCTGTTTCTTCAAGCCGGAAATTCTCTAAAGTCGGTGCACTGACAGGGCGTGAGTTCAGGACGATCTTGCGGTTGACGTTCTTAGTTTGGGTCATGATATTTGTCTCCACTAAAAGGCGAATAGGATTCCCTCTTGAGTTTTCGAAACCTCATCACAAACTAAGCTCCAGAATCGTTCGGCTGACCTCTGGAGTGATATTTTTCTTCTCTCCCAACTTGACCATGCCGTGCTGTTCCAACTGGGCCACCAGCTTGCTGATGCTCTCTTGTTTAATCCCGTAGTCACTCAAACGGGTCTTCACCTGCATGCTCTCGAAAAAGGACCGGGTTTTTTCGATGGCCATGTCGATTCGCTTGGCGTCGTTACCATCGATAATCCCCCAAACCCTCTCAGCGTACTGCAGAAGCTTAGCAGCTTTTTGCTCCTTTTTAACGGTCAAGACAGAGGGCAGAACGATTGCCAGGGTTTGCGCATGGTCAAGGCCGTGCATCGCCGTCAATTCATGACCGATCATGTGGGTTGCCCAGTCTTGAGGCACTCCCGCCCCAATCAAGCCGTTGAGGGCCAGGGTTGCGCACCACATAATATTGGCCCGCACATCATAGTTCTGGGGATCCTGTAAGGCGATCGGCCCATCTTCGATCAACGAGAGCAGTAACCCTTCAGCGAAGCGATCCTGAACCTTGGCGTTCACCGGATAGGTCAGATACTGTTCAACGACATGAATGAATGCGTCGACCACCCCATTACTGATCTGTGCGGCTGGCAGGGAGTAGGTCGTGGTCGGATCGAGCACTGCAAATTGGGGATACAATAAAGGATTGGAAAAAGGGAGCTTGGTCTGGAGAGAACGCCGGGTAATCACCGCGCCACTGTTCATCTCAGAACCGGTCGCAGGCAGGGTGAGGATGCACCCAAAGGGCAAGGCACTCTCAACGGCAGCCTGTTTAGCCAGCAGATCCCATGGGTCACCACGAAAATTCACCGCCGCAGCGATAAATTTGCTGCCGTCGATGACAGAGCCCCCGCCCACAGCAAGGATGTAGTCAATCTTCTCCTTTAATATCAGTTGGACGGCCTGCATAAGCGTTTCATAGCTCGGGTTGGGTTCGATACCTACAAACTCGAACAAGGTATAATCAGTCAGTGCCGCTTTCACTTGATCAAGAACCCCATTTTTTTTGATACTCCCGCCGCCATAAGTAATCAGCACCCGGTGGTTCTTGTCGATTTCCGCCGCAATATCGCCGATGCGTCCTTCGCCAAATAAGATTTTTGTCGGATTTTGAAAGTCGAACTTAAACATTGATATAAACCTTTCAATTTTGAGTTGCGTAGCCATCGACCTTCAGCAACAGCAGATGCTTTGCACATGTCACAGGCTCCGTTTATTTAGGGCACCCCCTATTTATATACGCCACTCGCGTAATGGAGTTCATAGCTGTGGCTGTATATTTCCAGGATATTACCGAACGGGTCTTCCATGTACATCATCCGATACGGATTTTCTCCCGGATAATAATAGCGTGGTGCTTTCATGTAACGCTCCTATTGATTTCCTAACACCAAAACCTAGCTACATGGCACTCTCATTTAACCTTATAAACAATGGCATACAGCACCGGTACCACAATCAAGGTCAACACGGTGGCAAAGGTCAGCCCGAACATGATGGTCACGGCCATGGAGGCAAAAAAGGCATCCACGACCAGGGGGATCATGCCCAGTACCGTCGTTAAAGCGGCCATGGACACGGGACGCAAACGACTCACGCCAGACAATACAATGGCGTCCATGGGATCTCTGCCTGCTTGAAGCTGCAAACCGATCTCATCGACCAGTACAATGGCATTCTTGATCAGCATGCCAATCAGACTCAGTAATCCCAGGAGGGCCAGAAAACCAAAGGGCTGATCACAGACCCACAGGCCGACAGTCACCCCGATAATGGCCAGGGGTACGATCAGGAAGATAATCAACGGCTTCTTAAGGGAATTGAAGAGCATGATGCAGATGAGCACCATAAAGATCACAGTCATGGGCAGTTTGGCGGTCAGTGCTGCTTGGGCGTCACGGGCGTTCTCATATTCGCCGCCCCATTCCATGGTATAGCCGATGAGGTTCCACTCTTTGACGAGTTGGTTAAAGCGTGCTTTCATCACAGGCATGAGTTTTTTCAATACGGGCGTGGCTTCGCCGACCTTGGGATCACACTTAACGGTGATGGTGGGCCGCTTATTACGCCGCTGAATCATGGCGTCCTCGGACGTCGTCTCGTAACGAACGATCAAATGACTTAGAGGAATGGACCGCTGCGCCACCGGACTCCAGACCTGCACGTATTTTAGGGCCCCAATATCGTGACGTTCGACAGCCGGACTACGCAACACCACAGGCAACAGTTCATCCTCTTCACGGTAGACAGAAATGGCCACGCCCCCATAGGCACGCTGCAGGGCCTGGGTGATTTGGGCCCGGGTAATGCCAACATTACGGGCTTGTTGCTCTGAAATAACCGGGCGAACCACAGGGACACGCTGACGCCAGTCGTCTACAATGTCGGTTGCCATCGGTTCCTCTTCGCAGATTGTGCGTGCCGCATTTGCCAACTGGCGCAGTACCTTGGGATCGTCGCCGGAGAAGCGAACCTGGATCTTCTGCGCGTCGCCGGGGCCTAACACAAAATGCCGGGGAAAAACCTGCGCATCCGGGAGGTTTTTGTCCGCAAAGGCCTTGGTTGCCGCCATTAACCCCTCAATAGCACTGCTGTCTTTCACGGACACGAGCAGTATGCCGTAGGCACTATTCTTGTTTTCCGGGGTACAGGTCAATAGAAAACGCAGGCCGCCTTGTCCCACGATACTGGCCACATTTCGGACGCCTTGCTGTTCAAGCAAGAAGTCCTCCATCTCGGCCATGTCCTTTTCAGTGCGCGTTATATGCGTTCCCTGGGGTAGCCAATAGTGGACCATGAACTGAGGACGCGTCGAGGTTGGAAAAAAATTCTGCTTAATCTTGCCGAAGCCAACGATGGCACTGATCAGGGCTGCGAGCAGCAACAGTACCGTCACCCAGCGAAATTTAATGCAGGCCTGAAGCAACCGTTTGTAGGCCACATAAAAAACGCCGCCGTAGGGGTTCTTCCTGTCGCTGTCAGTGTGATCAACTTTCAGGAACAAAACACTCAGCAAGGGTGTGCAGGTAATGGCCAATACCCAGCTCAACATCAGCGAATAGAGGACGACCTGAAACAGTGAGTGACAGAACTCCCCGGTTTTTTCCTGTGATATGCCAATTGCGGCAAATGCGAGCACGGCAATGACAGTGCCGCCCAAAAGTGGCCAAGTCGTCTGTTTTACAATATGGGATGCGGCTTTTTCCTTGCTTTCACCCTTTTGGACACCAATGAGGATACCTTCGACAACCACGATGGCATTATCCACCAACATACCCAGGGCAATGATCAAGGCGCCCAGGCTGACACGCTCCAACATAACCCCCTGTATGCTCATGACGATAAACGTGGCCATCACCGTAATCAGCAACACAGCACCAATGATCACACCACTACGAAGTCCCATGGCAACGATCAATACACCGATGACAATGGCAATCGCTTCAATCAGACTGATCACAAAACTGTGGATGGACGCTTTAACGGAATCGGATTGTATCGATACCCATCCAAACTCGATACCCAGTGGCGTCTCTGCCTGAAGTTCGTGCATGCGCTGAACCAGGGCATCCCCCATGTTTACAACGTTGCCTCCTTTGACCGTAGAAATTCCAATACCCATGGCAGGGTGTCCGTTAAACCGAATCATGGAATCCGGTGGATCAGCATAGGACCGGTCGATGCGGGCAATATCTTGCAGGCGTAACTTGGTGGCACTGCCGTCAGGCTGCAGAATCAAGGTGTTGCCAATGTCCTGTAAGGATGTCACGCTTCCCGTGGGGTGGATACGCAGATATTGACTGCCCACCTGGACCTGTCCCGCAGGAGCCACCAGGTTCTGGCCCTTCAATGAATTGGCGATTACCTCCATGGAGAGGCCCAACTGGGCCAGCTTGGCTCGTGATATTTCTACATACACGGTCTCTCGCTGATCACCGAACAGAACCACTTTGCCCACGTCTTGGACTTGCAGCAATTCACGCCTCAGCATCTTGGCATAGGTTTTTAGTTCCGCATAGGAATAACCGTCGCCGTAGACACAGAAATAGATGCCATACACGTCGCCAAAGTCATCAAAAACCAGTGACGGCTGCACGCCGGGCGGAAGCTTGCCTTGACAGTCGTTGATCTTGCGGCGCAGTTCATCCCAGACCTGAGGCAGCGCATGCTTGTCGTATTTGTCTTTTATCTCCACCATGACAGTGGATAGCCCGACTTCCGAGGTGCTGGTGACTTTCTTGAGCTGCCCCATCTCTTGTACGGCGTTCTCAATGACCTCGGTCACTTCCTCGGACACTTGCCGCGGTGTGGCGCCCGGATAGCGAGTAAAAACCTGCGCGTTCTTGATGGTGAATTCAGGGTCTTCGAGCCTACCCAAATTATGATAGGCCAGTGCTCCCCCCACGACCAAGCAGGTTGTGATCACTAAGGTAATAGTCCGTCGCTGTATCGAGATCTCTGCCAGATTCATTGCGAGGCCTTCCCGTTATCAAGCAAACGAACCTGCTGTCCTTCTTTCAGGATATGAACGCCTGCCACAGCGATCCGATCCCCTTGTAAAACACCTCGAGTGACGACAATGCTATTGCCGGTTATCTCTCCGACTTCAACGTCTCGACGTTGCGTTGTAAAAACACCCTGCTGTTCACCGGTCAATCGCCAAACAAAATATATCCCGGCCGTGTCGACCGGGACAGCATCCATGGGCAGCATGAAGCCTTGCACCACACCCATGCCGATCGGTTTTGTCTCCGTGACCGTTGCCGGCATGCCGGGAAATAATGTGACATCTTCCGGACGTGGCATGGTAAAGGTCACTTTGTAGCTGAGAGTGAGACGATCCGCCTGCGTACGGTATTCCTTGGGCTCTATCGCAAAGACGCGATCGGGAAAATAGTCCAAGCTCATGGAGAAGCGGCTTAATGTCTCCCTCTCACGCAGCCGTTTGGGATCAATTTCTGCGATCCGGGATTCAGGCACATCCACCGTGACATTGACATAATCCGTGGTTTGCAGGACCATCACCGGCTGTTTGGCGGTGATGTTTTCGAAGTTTTCCACGGATATGTCGGCAATCACTCCGCCAAAAGAAGCCGTAAGTTGGGTATCGGCCAGGGCCTTCTCCTGAATTTTCAGTCTCGCCGTTGTGGTTGCGAAAGCGGCTTCGGCTCCCGTTAACTGCTGCATTTGCACCGCGCCTGTCTGAGCCGCAGGCCTCAAACGTTCCAGATTGATACGGGCCTTGTCAGCCTCCGCCTTAGCCACGGCCAAGGCATTTTCAAAATCCTGAGGATCCACACTGGCAAGTAGCTGGCCTTCCTGGACTCGGTCCCCCTTGTTAACGTTCAAGGATATCAGAGCCCCTGATACGTCAAACGAAAGCGCCGCCTCCTCTGCCGCTTCCACGAGGCCCAAATATTGATACTGTCGTTCAGAGATCGTTCCCGTAACGACCATAGTCTTCAAGGGCCGGATCAGGGCCTCTTCCGGTGGCGGTTCTTTCTTCCAGTCAACGAACAGGACCGAATAGAGGGCCGCACCCAGCATCAGTAAACCTAGCAGACTGCTCACGAGTTGTATCTTTCTTCTCTTGCCAATTGCCATGCGTTTCACTCCCTGTCAATAGTATTACCAGCCGCCACCAAGGGCGTTGTGCAGGTTAACTTGATCCAATAGCAACTGAGTGTATAAGTCGAGCTGACGTTGCTTAACGGCCAGTAGATTTAGATCGGCACCCAAGAGTTCCACCCGATTGGCCACGCCGGCATCCACCCGGCCTTTTACGGCACTGCGGGAAGAGCGATATTCACTAAGGCGTTTTGCCTCATTCGTTAACTGTGTCTCATGCTGGCTCAATGTCACCACCACGCCCGCCACTTCGTTTATAGCCTTGAGCACCGCTTTCTTATACTGTTTCTGAGAGGCTTCAAGATTGACTTCAGATAACTGCAGACGAATCTTGGTTTGCGGATCCAGGTTGGGGAAGGCGATCTGGGGTACGATCATGGCAATCCATTGTGAACCCAGAAAGGCTGTCGAGAAGGTCGATCCGGTCGCCCCAATGGTGACCTGCGGCCAGCGTGCCGCACGTGTGGATTCCTGTAGATGATACGCGCTTTTGACCCGCAACTCGGCGGCGATCAGGTCCGGGCGGCGCTGCAGTAGATTGGCCTGGATCTGATCCGGGAAGGCAATTAATTGCACGGTGTCCTGCAGATCAGCCGGTTCGATGCTCACGCTGCCAGGTTCTCTGCCCAGGATCAAAGCCAGTTCATTCAGCAGTAATTGACGACGTGCGTTGATGTCCTGCAACTGACTCTCCAACCGAATGATGTCGGCGCGCTGCTTGGACACAGTATCGGCAGTGCCTACACCAGCGGCCTGCTGCTGCTCGTAGAGTGTCAACATCTCCTGAGCGATCCAGAGTGTATCCTGATGCAGATTGTGTTGTTCATCCAACTGACGAATGAACAAATAGGTCCGGCTGACACCCCCGACGACAACCAGGTAGCCGGCACGCCAGTCGGCTTCCGTGGCCTTGTATTCCAAACGTTGCGCCTGCTTCCTTGCCTTCAAACGTCCCCAGACGTCTACCTCCCAACCGAGGCCGGTCCCGAGCGAGTAACTGTCTGTATCGAAGTCCTCTATGAACAGTGCCCTATATCCAGCCGTCGCACTCAGCTTGGGCCATTGATCCGCTTTGGCACCCTTGAGTTTTATTTCGGCTTGCCGCATTCGATCAATTAGAAGACCAAGATCGAGGTTCTGGCTCGTGGCGTCCTCAATCAGACTGTCAAGCATAGGATCCCCCATCGCGGTCCACCAGGCTTTCTCAACGACAAATGAGCCATCTTGTGGGGTTGTCCATTGGCTGGATTTGACAGGCGGATCCATCTTAAGTTCAGGAGACAGTGGTTTACAGCCGGCCAATCCGCATGCCATAACCAGCAACAGTAAAACATAGGATTTACATTCCCTGCAATTCATAGCATCCTCTGAGTGAAGTTAGCATTCGTTTAGCTGACTAACCACGGCTAATAAGAGCGGGGCATCGTGAATCAATGTATAAACTAGTTTCATGATCTGCAATCCCTAACTCCGGCCAACGAGTGAGGCTTTCTGGTTTTTAACGATATCGCTCTCACCGTTTGCCACCTAAGGGCCCAAAAACAGGTACCCCGATCATTTTGTGTATGATCGCCGCTGTGCCCAAAGCCGCTTCGATGATCTTGTCAATCTCCACATATTCACCAGGCCCATGAATAACCGCTTCACACCCTGGCCCATATCCGAGTGTCGGGATACCATACTCGTTGACAAGTACGCCTCCAGCCGTACCTGTGTGCATCCGTTTGAGTTGCCACTTTCCCGAACGCACATGACAACCTGCCGCGTCCAGGGCGTGACGAGATTTTGCCATAATCGGATGAAATGGATTTGTCTCCCAAGGGAGTGCCTTCTTTTCTACTGTGGTTCGAATGCCGGTGTATGTCTCGTGAGTCTGCTTGCATAGGCTTACCGATATGGACGCCTGTGTTGACTGCTTTGTTGCTAACAGTGCTTCATTCTTAACATTGGAGATAACCCTGTCGATCTGTTCGGAATCCCAAAAACGTTGATAAACAGAAAATCTTGCCCTTCTAAGCCCGTTTTCTTCACAACTTGAAATTGTTTTGGGGCTCAATTTCCCCATTTGGGCTCCCGAAGTATGCGAGCGAAGCCTCTCAAAGACCGCGCCAACGGTA
>Ga0307990_1003207_pt1 | contig 12619 bp, 6 predicted proteins | sample EllFjometagen129_FD_203168 | JGI IMG/M metagenome (GOLD analysis project Ga0307990, IMG submission 203168) | Marine microbial communities from Ellis Fjord, Antarctic Ocean - #129 | ecosystem: Environmental > Aquatic > Marine > Unclassified | place: Southern Ocean | collected 2014-10-08
TTTCTGAGCCTGCGCAGATGCTTGGCGAGGTTGATTCGGAGTTAGCCGATGCGGTTATGTCCGATGTGGTATTTTTAGCCGGGCCGACGAATGTGTTTGGTATTGAGCAGGAAAACTGGAAGCCGTGGCGGACGTTTGACGGGACCGATGTGCTTGTGCCGGGAAAGTTTAATACGGAACCGGCTGAGGACGGTAGTATTTTGATGTATGCCGAGGGGGATAAGAGTTATCCGCCGAGTGCCAGGATGCCTAAGGGCGGGTTTTATTTTGACGCGATCATTCGTCAAAAACCTATCGTTGAATCTGAGCTTAAGGCAGAGGACAATCTTGAAGAGTTTACGATCCTTGACGATGAGACTTTGGCAAAGTGGCAGAAGAATGCCGACGAGCTTTATGCCACTACCGATCGTGCTATATCGACGGGTTTTCCGGGTACGGGGTTTGGCGATGTATTTCTTGTGCCTGCTCCTTTTTTGAAGGACCCGAAAGGGATACGTGATCTTGAGGAGTGGTATATCAGTACGGCTATTCGGCAGGATTTGATCAAGGAAATTTTTGATAAGCAGGCTGATATTGCTGTTGAGAATTTGAAGCTGCTTTATCAGGCTGTCGGTGAAAAGGTGCAGATGGTGCTTATCTGCGGTACCGATCATGCCGCACAGGAAACTCTGTTCTGCAGCCCGCAGACTTATGATGACCTTTATGCTCCGTATCATAAACGTCTTAACGACTGGATTCATGCAAATACCGGCTGGAAGACTATGAAGCATTGCTGCGGTGCTTGTGAGCCTTTGATCGGCGGTTTTATCAGGGCCGGGTTTGACGTACTTAATCCTATCCAATGTTCGGCAGCGGGGATGGACCCTGAAATGCTGGTTGAAAAGTACGGCGATGACATAGTGTTCTGGGGCGGCGGGGTTGATACGCAAAAGACGCTTCCTTTCGGAACTCCGGAAGAAGTTTACGAACAGGTCAAACAGCGGATTAAGATATTCAGCAGGAAAAACGGTTTCGTATTCAATACGATCCACAACATACAATGCAACACACCGATAGATAATGTTGCAGCAATGTTCGAAGCGGTCAAGGAAAGCTGCAAATAATCGAAGTTTACATTTGAATTGAGAAAGGGTTTCTAATGAAAGTATTGGTTACTGCATTGGCAATTATTGCGGTGGTTTGTTTGTCCGGCGGTTGCGCTGGTGAGTATCATGTCTCGCCGGCAGGTAACGATGCGAATCCGGGTACTATATCAAGTCCCTTTAAGACTGTATCGGCAGCAGCCGCGGTTGCTCAGCCGGGCGATGTAGTTACCGTGCATGAAGGTGTTTATCGCGAGCGGGTTAATCCTCCTCGCGGCGGAACTTCCGACGACAAGCGGATTGTGTACCAGGCCGCGAAAGGCGAGAAGGTTGCGATTAAAGGGTCCGAGGTGGTTAAGGGTTGGGAGCATGGAGAAAACGATACCTGGAAAGTTGTGCTGCCTAACAGCTTTTTTGGTGATTTCAATCCGTACAGCGATTTGATAAAAGGCGATTGGTTTAACCCTAAAAAACGTAAACATCACACCGGAGCGGTTTATCTGAACGGACACTGGTTAACGGAGGCGGCAAGGCATGAAGACGTATTGAAACCGGCAGGGGAAAATTCGCTCTGGTTTGGAACGGTTGACGATAAGAATACCACGATATGGGCACAGTTCAAAGGGGTCGATCCGAATAAGGAAAATGTAGAGATCAATGTTCGCCAGTCAGTTTTCTATCCGGAAAAGCCGGGAATGAATTACATCACGGTTTCCGGGTTTACTTTGGAGCATGCCGCTACGCCGTGGGCGCCGCCTACCGCCGAGCAGATCGGTTTGATCGGTACGCACTGGTCGAAGGGCTGGGTCATTGAGAATAACATTATCCGGTATTCGGTTTGTGTCGGCGTTACGCTTGGTAAGCACGGCGATGAGTTTGACAATACTTCCGCCAATAGTGCCGTAGGGTATGTGAAGACCATCGAACGCGGTTTGGCAAACGGCTGGTCAAAGGAAAATATCGGCCATCACGTTGTACGTAATAATCATATTTCGCATTGCGAGCAGGCAGGCATAGTCGGCAGCCTGGGGCCGGTGTTCTGCAGGGTTACTAATAATACCATTCACGATATTCACATCCGCCGGTTATTTGGGGGTGCGGAGATGGCCGGTATCAAGTTCCACGGAGCCGTTGATACACTGATCAGTAATAACCATATTTATCGAACTCAACGTGGAATATGGCTGGACTGGATGAACCAGGGAACGCGGGTTACAGGGAATCTGCTGCACGATAATGATCAGGATCTTTTTGTTGAGGTTAACCATGGTCCCTTTGTTGTTGATAATAATATCATGTTGTCGCCTTTAAGTATTTTAGTCAACTCTCAGGGTTGTGCGTATGTGCATAATCTGATTACCGGCCGTGTGCATGTGATGACCGGTGAAGGCCGCAAGACTCCTTATCTCAAAGAGCACTCTACAGAAGTTGCAGGCCTTGCGGGTAATCTTGGCGGCGATGAAAGGTACTATAACAATCTAATCGTAAATGATGGTCTCGCCGAGTATGACCCTGCTAAGTTAGAGATGTTCATGGGAGGCAATGTTTATTTGAACGGCGATAAACCTTCAAAGTATGAATCTGATCCGCTGATCCAGCCGAATATTGATCCGGGTATTAAACTGGTGGAAAAGTCTGACGGTGTGTATCTTCATATCAATTGTGACAAGGCCTGGCCCCTGCATGAACGCGGGCTTGTAACAGGCGAACTGCTGGGCAAAGCTAAAGCACCGAACCTTCCATATATGAACTATGATGGTTCAACATTGAAGATCGACACGGATTATTTTGGGAATAAACGTAATCAGGAGAAACCCGCGATCGGTCCGTTTGAAAATACGACTGTCGGTAAGGTGATCTTGAAGGTTTGGCCGAAAAAACAAACAGATCTTTGAGTAGTTTGTAATTGATGATGACTGATCGGTTTTTGGGCCAATGCTGTTTTAATATTGAAGGACTGATATGACTGATTTTACACAGGGTAAGAAACAGGGAAGTATTGTGTTTGTGATTGGCGTATGTGTTGTAGCGGCGTTAGGCGGGCTTCTTTTCGGGTATGATACGGGAGTTATTAACGGTTCTTTGAAGTTTGTGCAATTGAAGTTCGATCTTTCTCCGGCTATGAAGGGTTTTGCGGCGTCGAGTGCTTTGCTGGCGTGTATTTTTGGTGCGGCGTTTGCCGGGGCGTTGAGCGACAGGCTTGGCAGGAAAAAGGTTTTGATACTTTCGGCTGTTTTGTTCTTGATATCGGCTGTCGGTACGGCACTTCCGCAGAATCTTGTTCAGTTCATTATATTCAGGGTTATCGGCGGACTTGGTGTCGGAGCGGCGTCGATGACGTCGCCGATGTATATTGCCGAGATATCACCAGCGAGGATTCGGGGCAGGATGGTTTCGCTTAACCAGTTTGCGATCGTAACCGGAATGCTGATTGTGTATTTTGTGAATTTCTTTCTTGGCGGTCATGGAGTCAAGCTTAACAATGAAGCGGTTACGGCATTACTCGAAAAAACTGAAGTGAGTATTGCTGATGACAGCGACAAGGCGGCTGTTAAGGATGCAATGGCAAAGCAATTAGTCAGTCAAGTTGCCAACTATAAAGTCAGGATCGGCGCTGAAACACTCGAAGCTATCAGCCTTGAGATAGATAAGCGGTTGACAGATCAGGGTGTATTGGTTGGCGAGATGCTCTTGAAATTTATCGGCAATGAAGCGACCGAATTGAGCAAATATGGTGTAAAGTTAGATGTTAAAACCGATGAGTCGTTTGTGATGGATATTGCCGGGCAATTGGCCGGGCAGGTTCCCGGCGGGGAAATTGAAACTGAAAAGCTTGCGGTTTCGATAATGACACATGACGTTATCGCCGATTTGGCAAAAGATGGAATTGTTCTGGACCGTACTGTTGTTGAGGAACTGGCCGGTAAGGTGGCCGGCGATGTCGAAAGTTTGAGCCTGGATGCGTGGAATGTTATGCATGGCTGGCGGTGGATGTTTGGGTCGGAATCTATTCCGGCGGTGCTGCTTTTGGTGTTACTGTTTTTCGTTCCGGAAAGCCCGCGTTGGTTGACAAAACAAAGCCAAAAAAATAAAGCTCTGGAAATTCTTTCGAGAGTTGACGGTGAAGATTACGCTAAAACAGAAATGCTGATGATCGAAGAAAATCTTTCGCATGAAAGCGGTTCGTTGTCGCAGTTGTTTAATCCGAGGATGCGTATTGTTTTGGTTATCGGTGTTGTTCTTGCTGTTTTGCAGCAGGTTACGGGTATTAACGTGTTTTTGTATTTCGGCAGTGAGATTTTTGAAAAGCTTGGCGGCGAGTCTATTGATGCGGCACTGCTTCAGCAGGTTGTAGTAGGTGCGGTTAATCTGCTGTTTACTGTGATCGCTATCTGGATGGTTGATAAGCTTGGACGAAAGCCATTGATGATCGTCGGATCTATCGGGATGGGCGTTGCTTTGTTTGCGATGGGGTTTGCCGGTATGAAGCAGGCGACCGGGATGTGGCTGCTGGTGTTTGTTTTGGTGTACATTGCGTCGTTCGCTCTTTCTGTAGGGCCTGTGGTATGGGTTATCCTTTCGGAGATTTTCCCGACGAAGATTCGCGGGCGGGCAATGGGTATTGCTACAATATGCTTGTGGATCGCAAATTCTATTGTCTCGCAGACTTTTCCAATGATGGACGAAAATGAGTTTCTCGTTGAGAAATTTAATCACGGATTCCCATTCTTTATTTACGGGATAATGTGTGTTCTCATGGTTATATTCGTCGCAAAGGTCGTTCCGGAAACCAAGGGGAAGACCCTTGAGGAAATCGAGAAGATGTGGATGAAGAACTAAAGCAGAATGAATAGATTTGTGAATCAGATTAGTATATTCAAAAATAAGGCCCATTCCCTTTTGTGAGAATGGGCCTTTGTTTTTTTGGTACTTCGTTTTTAGCTTAGATGCTCCATGGTGATCTGTATTCTTCTGTTAGCCATTTTGGGTTTCCTGAGCCTGGCGCGAAGGCGAGTTTTTTGGGGTCCCAGTTGATTTTCTGATTGTTGTAGTAGGCCTGGTTCATCAGGTGGCAGCAGATCGCCGAACGGGCTCCTACGATTTCGTTTGTTATCGGTTTTTTGCGGGACTCAACGCATTGCAAAAAGTCTGCGATATGGTTATTACTTTTGTAAAGTTTAACCTTTGCGTTTTTCAGGTATTCTTTTTCGGCTAAGATTACTTGTGAGTGAACTGATTTTTTTCTGTTGCCTTTTTCATTTCCGGCTGCGAGTTTACCGTCGAGGATTAACTCGAAGCGTCCGCGGTTTACTTTTACTTCGCCTTTATCGCCGAAGAAATGTGTTCCGTAGCCGTCCTTATGGTGTAACGTTATACCGTTTGCATATTTCAGTATGGCGCCTCTTTTTGTATTTGCCTGTTCGGGCGGTAGTGCCTCGACAGGTCCGCTGTTGTCCATGCCGAGTCCCCACTGTGCGATATCCATGTGGTGCGCACCCCAGTCGCAAACCATTCCGCCGCCGAATTCCTTGTAGTTTCTCCAGCGTGGATAGTTTCTATGGATGCCGCGCGGGCTCAGTATCGAATTGTACGGACGCATCTTAGCAGGGCCAACCCACATGTTCCAGTCGAGGCCGGGTTCCATCTTCTCTTCTGGTAGATCACAAGGTTTGCCCGGGTCACCGAAGCTGCATTCCACGTGGTCGATCTTGCCAATGATGCCATTTCGAACCAGTTCGCAGGCAGTGCGGAAACCTGTCATAGATCGCTGCATCGAACCGGTCTGCAGAATTCTTTTGGTCTCTTTGGCAACTTTCATGACCGTAATGGATTCATGGATGTTATGTGTCAGCGGTTTTTCGCAATATACATCTTTTCCTGCTTTCATGGCGGCAACTACCGGGTAGGTGTGCCAGTGGTCCGGTGTCGCGATGCAGACAGCGTCGATATCCTTGCGTGCGATCAGTTCTCTGAAGTCTTTATATGCCTTGCAGTCAGCGGTTCCCTTTGTGGGATTTTTGGTGTAATATTCGTTTACTTTTTTTACGGCGTTATCGCGGCGGGTCGTGTCAACATCGCATACGGCGACTACCTGGACATTCGTTTGTCCCATGAAGTTTCTTATAAGCATTGAGTTTTGCTTGCCCATACCGATAAAGCCCATGACAATGCGGTCACTTGGCTTGTTGGCTGCCGAAACAAGGTGTGACGGGAGGAATAGCGGTGCTGCAGATAGAAAAACGGTCTTTTTAAGAAAACTTCTGCGTGTGTTGTGCATGTTATTACCTTTCTGTTTTGTTTGTTGTTTTTTTGGGTCCCAAATCAACCTGGCATATTATCCAAAACGCTTTACAAGTCATAATTGTTGCATTTACTTTGACAATTATGAATAAAAAAGTCACGTTAGATGTTGGTCGGGTGCTGGTATTACTGTGGGGTTTGCGTCCTTGACAATATTTTTTCGGATTCCATGGGGTTGTCTTTCAGGATTTTGCGGTCGTTGCTTTAGCAGCGTCCGGGTCAATTGCTAACTATTTGTTTGCTTTCTTTGTAATTTCGTTAAGCCGGCGTTCTACCTCGGCATTTTGTTCGAGTTTTTTTACTCGCTGCTCGTCGAATGAAAGGCCGAGGGTTTTTGATATTTCGTTTCGTATTTCCGTTTCGGCCTGATCGACGTCGATCTTCGCTTCCATCCTTGTTACCGTGTCAAGAATGTCGCCGGTTACCTCAAGAGATTGAGATTGAGTATTTGTATTTCTCGATTTTGCGATCAGTTCGTCCTTACGCTGTTTCAGCTCGTTGAGATTGTCGGTAAGCTGTTTTCTTGCATTTGATGCATCGGTGTAGGCATGCTCTGCTTTTTCCAGGTTCGCCCGGCATTTTTCCATGTCCTGTTCGGCCTGCATCTGGGCGGCGATGGCCTGTCTGGCGAGTTCTAGCTCGTTTGCCTTTGCCGCAAGTGCTGCGCCTTCGGTAAGTCGGTGGAGTCTTCCGGCGGTTTCGTCGAATCTTCGCTGGGATCCTTTGACGGCACCGAGTGCTTTGGCTTCGGCGTTAGCGGCGGCGGTGATCTGTTCTGACATTTCACGGATCAGCTGGCCGAGGATTTGTTCGGGCTTTTCGACGCTGTCGAGAAATGCCTCGATCCGCCCCATCGTTATTCGTTTAAGCCGTTCAATTAGCTTCATCTGTTTATTCCAGAGTGTTTAGCTCAGGTTGATTGTATGTATCGCCTGCTTTTATAGGTTTGTTTTCGTCAGTTTTTTCTGTTTCGTTCTCATCGACCGGCTGTGGATTAATGAGTTCCTCTATCACATTGCGGGGTTTTCCTTCCGGTGCTTGAATAGAGCAGGCTGTTATGAAATCGCATAAGGCGACGACGGGTGTGACGGCGAGTTTGCCTGCGGCGTTTTCGCCTGTCAGGGTGTTCATGAAAGGTTTTTTCGCGAAAGGCATTATGCAGATCATAAGGAGGACAAACGAAGAAACAAACCAGCCTCCGATAAAACCCAGTGTCGCTGATCCGATGGTGTCGAAAAGTTTTGGGAATGTGATCTCGCAGTCGGTTGTGATAAAGTTGACCGTGATTGCCTGAAGGATGCCGAAGACGAGTACCGCTATTGCGACGATGCAGGCGACTTTCTGGTATTGCAGGCCGGGTGTGCCCGATGGGATCATGGAGATTATCCACGGCGAAAGCATGATGGACAGGTATATTGCGATAAATGTATTGAAGAGGATGGCCCACATTCTCAAGAAGTCGGACTTCTTGTATGCAAGTGTTGCCCCGCCTGCGGCGAATAATATTGATATCCAAAATGCCATATCTAAAACTTACACCTTTCGATTTGTGTTTTACCCAAGATTCGATGTTACTCTTCTGACTTCGTCGAGGGTTGTAAGGCCCGCGAAAACTTTTGCCAGTCCGTCGTCTATGAGCGTAGTTTTCCCTTTTTTATCTCCGAATTTTTTAAGTTCTCCGATTGAGATATTTGCTTCGGTAAGCAGGGACTTGATTTTTTCGTTTACTATCAGTACATCGGTTATCGCCATTCTTCCGAGGTAGCCGGTTTGGTTACATTTGTTGCATTTTCCGGCTTGCATGATAACGGTAGGGTCGACGCCTCTGCTTTTGAATCGTTCGATCTGGCCCTGTGACAATTGAGCTGGCTCTTTGCATTTGTCGCAGAGTTTTCTTACCAGTCTTTGCGAGACGATCATGCTAAGTGCCGACGCCAGCAGCAGCGGTTTTACGCCCAGGTCCATCAGTCGTACCAGTGCCGACAGGTTGCTTGAACTGTGCAGTGTTGCCAGTACGAGGTGGCCGGTCTGTGAGGCTTGCAGTGCCATCGATGCAGTTTCGTTGTCCCGGATTTCGCCGACGGTTATAACGTCGGGGTCCTGGCGGAGTATGCTTCTCAGGGCACTTGCAAAAGTGATGTCGGCTTTGACGTTTACTTCGATCTGGCTGGCTTCGGGAAGGACGTGCTCGATGGGGTCCTCGACGGTGATGACATTTCTGGAATAGAAGTCCATCGTGCTCAGCATTGCGTAGAGGGTGGTGGTTTTTCCGCTTCCGGTGGGGCCGCATACTATGATCATTCCCGATGGCTGCTTAATCGCGTTTGCGACGGCCTGGTATTTTAACTTTGCAAGGCCGATGTCTTTAAGTTTAAGTACTCCCGAGCTTTGATCGAGTACTCGGATAGAGAGTTTCTCGCCGCCTAGTACGCCGGAACTTGCTACCCTGAACGAGACTTTACCGTTTGCTACTCTTGCGACAAAGGCACCATCCTGGGGTCTTCTCTTTTCGGAGATGTCCATTTTTGAGAGTGCCTTGATGCTGTTGACTATCGGGACGGATTTTTCGGTTTCTATTTCCTGGACGGTCTTAAGGAATCCGTCAACGCGGTACCTTACCGAGTGGAATCCGTCCGTCTTTGGGTCCATCAGGATGTCTGTCGCGCGGTCTTCGAGTGCGTCGAGTATTAGGTCCTCAAAGGCGTTGAGTGTTTCTCTGTCGGCATCGGTATTTTTAGAGTCGTCGCCGGCGAAGAAATCTTTGCCGGCCGAATCGAGCAGTTGGATAAAACGCCTGCCAGAAGGTTTACGCCGGGGTTTCAGTATTTTCCTGTTGAAGATGATCTTTGGGATGTCGGAGTAGTCGATCTCGCCGGCCTGGATCCTTTTTACGATGTCCCTTACGAAAAGGACGAAGAGGATGAACGGGGCGATGATCAGTCCGAAGGCGTTTGCGACGGGTTTGAAGCGGTCGGTGACGAGGGGGCCGTACTCGATCCGCTGGATGCAATGCATGCAATAGTAGATCCAGGCGACCAGCAGGATCGCTCTTATGGGACTAAAGTGCAAATCAGATGCGTTGCCGCTGACCTGGTGCAATGCCGCCGGCAGGTCGCTGCTGATCACACTAATAATATTTATTATGCTTCCAGTGAAGGTCATATTGCCTCTCTCTTATAACCACTGGTTATTCTATGTTATTGCCGATATAATTGCAAGTGAAATATTTATAGAAAATTAGTGTTATTTTAGAGTTGCAATTAGCCGGGTATTTAGAAAAAGAGCTTCGCTTTACCCGGTATTCTTTGGTTAAAGCGAAGTTCTTATTTGTTATGATACGGGTAAAACAGGCACTACTGGTTATTATTCATCATGCCTTTCAATAGTGCGTCATTGAGGCTTTCTCTAATATCCTGCAATCTTTCAGTCGGATTGCTGATGTATTTTGTTTCCATAAGAGATTGGCCTTCGTTACCTGGCCCGATAATGAACTTTTTTGAGGCGTTGGTTTTTTGGTTAGTGACAACGTGGGGCGTCAGGAATATCAGCAGTTCGCTATTTCTAAGAGATGTGTCCTCGTGGCTAAAGACGGCACCTACGATCGGTATGTCTCCCAGCAGTGGTACTTTGGATTTGATTTTGCTTTCATTCTGGAAGAGTATTCCGCCGAGCATGATCGTTTCGCCATCTGCAATGATCAGGTTAGTCGAGGTGTTGAGTTTATTGATTACCGGCTGGCTGTTGACCTCATCGCTTGCCAAATCGGAAATCTCAAGATTGACCGTAATGTCAACGTCTTTTGCCGGCGTGATATTGGGCCTTACCCTTAAAGTTACACCGATGGGTATCTGTTTGTATTCGGTCTTTGAAGTTGCCCCGGTATTGTATGTCTGGTCTGATGTTTCGATTGAGATTTCTCTTCCTTTGAAGAATACGGCTTCTTCGTTGTCCTTTGTCCAGAGGTTCGGTTGATTGAGGACTTTCGCGTTGACGGTCTTTGCCAGCATATCTACCAGAACATCAATATTTGTACCAGCTGAAAGGGTTAAGCCCTTTGAGACCGCTTTGGAAAAGTCAAAATCTGCTCCCAATCCACCGAAGGAATTCAGTCCTAGTCCAATGGGATTAAATAAATTTGGATTGCTTGAGAACTGTACTCCAAGGCTTGTCATTGACGAGTGGTCGACTTCTACGATGACCGCTTCTATCATTACCTGCATTTCCGGCTGATCGAGTTTTTTGACCATCACTTCTATATCGTCATAGTACTCAGGCGGAGCGATAACGAGAATGGCCTTGCTTCTGTGGACCGGTACGAATCTGATCTTGCCGATAAGATTACTCAGCGGCATTTCTGTATCGTCATCTCTGCCGGAATCCCACCACGGCCTTATACTGCCAGGGTCAACCTGCTGATCATTATTATTACTGCCGCTATTACTGGACGCATCATCGGTGCTTTTGTATCCGGTCAGGGTCAGTCCCTGCTGTTTTCTTTTGAGCTCGGAGACTGTTCCGCGTTCGTTCAGGATCGCGTTAAGCTGGTCGGAGAGTTCTTCCGGGTCTGCGTAGTTGAGCGTTATGACTTTTGGTGCCTCGCCTTTTTCCTGGCTGTCGAGGTCTTCGACGAGGGCTTTGATAACAGGATACGCTTGTGGAATCTTACTGATTACCAGGATTTTTTTTGTTCCCGGAACCGCCTCGAATGTCAGCATCCCGTACAGTGAACCGACGATCTTTTTCTTGTTGTCTGCATCATCGCCGCCGAACATTCTTCTGATCCAGTCGCTTCCTGAGTTGTCGTCTTCGCTGAACAGAGTTGAAAGCAGTTCGACCATCTGAACGGGGTCCGAGTTATTGAGGGTAATAAGGAGGTACTGGTTTTCCTTGACTTCCATCGCGATGTCCCATTCCTTGATCTTTGCTTCGATTATGGCGAGTTTTTCCGGTGTAGCCAAGACGCTGATCTGCTTTAAAGAAGGGAAGGACATGACCTTGACAACGTCTTTTGGGTCGACTCTTTTATACCTGGAACTGGAACGACCTCGATTATAGCTTGAACTTGAGATACTGCCTGACTCGCTCTCATAGAGGGATTCCAGGTTTGTCTTGATCTCGTCGGGGTCCGCGTGTTCGAGTTTGAAGTCCTTGTTTTCGTAGATGTCATCGATCGGCAGGTCGATATCCATGATGAGTCTTTCGACGAACTTTCTGTTTTCTTCGCTTCCGAATATTACTATCTGTTTCGAATCCTGCATTGCCTTTACCACGACGGAAGTCTTCAACTCCGTACCGGGCATATTATCGAGCGCGTCTTCTACCAGTCTTTCAACTTCTCTAGGGTCAACATGAAGTATCTGAATAATAGTCTGTTCCTGCGGTGAGCTGTCTGCGATGTCCAGTTTGTCTATCCAGAATTCAATTTTTTCCATGTCATCGGCTGACGCTCTTGCGATGATCCAGTTGTGTTTAGGTATCGGAAGAAGGACTATTGGAATCTCCCCGGCCTGGACAATTACCGATGTCGCCGGTGCAGAGGCACCTTTGGCAGCGGGTGACGAAGGTCTGGGTCTCGGCGTGTAACGGGATCTACTGCCATTTGTTTTCTGGAAGATCAACTCGAATACCTGTACGATTTCAAGTGCGTCTCCGTTTTTGATCTCAAATATTTCTTCGGTAACCTGGTCGGATTCGGGGATGTCAAACTGGGCGATGGTTTGTTTGATTCGGAGTAAATTTTCGACAGTGTCGATGACGGCAAGGATGTTGGAACTTTCATATGCCGTTACATGTCCGTAGCTGGGCGTCAAAGGCGCAATTACGCTGACAAGCTTTGAAGGTGATGTGTGTTCAAGCCTGAAGTATTTTTCGACCAGCTGGGATTTGTCCTTGACTCTGGCAAGCGGTTCATCGGCCGTAAGTATCGGTACGTATCCGAGCTTTGCTTCGGCGATGGGTTTGAGGTAGAGCTTGTCATTGCTTACTTCGGCGATGATGCCTTGGTCTCTGAGAGCGTCGAAGATCAGGGAAATCGCCTTGCTTCGCGTCACTTCCTTGTGGGAATAGATAGTGATCTTTGCTTTCATTGCTTCGTCTGTAGGTATTATCACCTTGCCTGTCCATGAGGCGAGTTTGGGTAGGATATTCTTCATCTCAATTTTGTTGAGATTGATGGCCACAAGAGGATCGTTAGGGTCTTCACCATCTTTCGATTTTCGTATACCGTCGCTTTTGTC
>Ga0307990_1003210_pt1 | contig 12612 bp, 14 predicted proteins | sample EllFjometagen129_FD_203168 | JGI IMG/M metagenome (GOLD analysis project Ga0307990, IMG submission 203168) | Marine microbial communities from Ellis Fjord, Antarctic Ocean - #129 | ecosystem: Environmental > Aquatic > Marine > Unclassified | place: Southern Ocean | collected 2014-10-08
CACCGTAATTGGTTTGATGTCCCCGTGGGCTCTGCTCAGCGGGTTTGTGTTCCACCGTATTTTCGACATCACCAAGCCGCCGCCGATCAAGCAGCTTGAGGATATCCACGGTGGCTTCGGGATTACGATTGACGATTTTCTGGCCGCATTGATCGCACTCGGTTGTAATCATCTTTTATTCCGTGTGATCATTCCTATGGTTGGCTGATCGGGGCTGGTCTGCTACAACATCGCGCCATGAGTACCACCGACACTATCGCAGCTATTGCCACGCCGCCCGGAGAGGGCGGCGTCGGCATCGTACGCATCAGCGGTTCCAATGTTTGGAAAATTGCTGACGAAATTTTCAAAACATTGCCTGCCCTGAGCGGAGCCGAAGGGGTAACTCCGTCCGCCAAAGAGGGCGGAACTTTCGTTTTCGGAAAGATCGTTGACGCGGACGGTAAAGAAATCGATGAAGGGCTTTGCCTCATTTTCCGTTCGCCCAAGAGCTATACCGGTGAAGATACCGTTGAAATTCAGGGGCATGGCGGTTCGGTGGTGCTTCGAAAAATTCTGCGTCGTGCGCTTGAAACCGGTGCACGTATGGCTGAGCCAGGCGAATTCACCAAGCGCGCCTTCCTCAACGGCAAGATGGACCTCGTGCAGGCCGAAGCCGTCGCCGATCTCATCCATGCCCGTAGCGATCGCGCGGCCAAGGCCGCCTTCGAACAGCTCGAAGGCAATCTAAGTGGACAGTTCAATACACTTTACGACCAGTTTGTTGACATCGCCGCCGACCTCGAAACCACCCTCGACTTTGCTGAAGAGGAACTGCCCGACGAGGTGTTTCCAATGCTTGGAAAAAAACTGGGCGAAAGTTTCCAATGTTTGGAAAACCTGCTTTCCACCTGGGACGAAGGCCGCCTGCTGCGCGAGGGCGCGCAGGTTGTGATTATGGGCCGTCCTAACGCCGGCAAATCCACACTCTTCAATACCCTGCTCGGTGCCGACCGCGCCATCGTCACCGAGTTCGCCGGCACCACCCGCGATATCATCGAAGAGGGCCTTGTTCTCGACGGTATTCCGCTGCGTATTCTCGATACCGCTGGACTGCGCGAGGCGGAGTGCGAAATTGAGCGCGAAGGCATCCGCCGCGCCCGCGAACATTCCGCCGCTGCCGATATCGCCATCTATCTCATCGATTCCTCTGTGCCGTTTTCGACAGAGGATGCTGAGCATTTGAGTCGTTTGGATATGAATCGAACGATTGTTGTTCTGAACAAATTTGACCGGCGCATTGCCGACTTCAGATTGCCGATTGCCAATTTAAATACAGTGGATTCTTCTCTTCTTTCAGGAACGGGGATTCCTGAAATCAAAAAAGCCATTGCCGTGAAACTGGAAGCCGGTATCGATTTGCATGTTCCGGCGCACGCCGTGATTTCAGAACGGCATCGTAACCTGCTCGAACTCTCCCGTTCCGAGCTGATCCGTGCCCGCGAACAGTTGACCGGCTTGGAGGACGAAGGCGTTGTGCTGGCGGCCGAGCATTTGCGTTCCGCGCTCGAAAACCTCGGTCAGGTCACGGGCCGCATCTATCACGACGAACTGCTCGACAACATCTTTTCCCGCTTCTGTATTGGAAAGTAGCCATTGCGTTTCATCCTTCGCCAGAGGTTACGGCGGACACGTGCGGCACGGCGCATTGAGCATGGACGAATGCATTCTTCTCTTGCGATGCGAAGCACTGTATTGCAACCTAGTTACATGAAGAAAACAGATGCTCCTATTTTGAAATACAGCGCCAAAGGGCGCTCAGTTAAGATTGAAGATTTTTTACTGCGGCCGCCGGTCGAGAAGGGCGCGGATAAAATCGCAGCGACCGTGCTGGCGGATATTAAACGTCGCGGTGACTGTGCCGTGCTGAAATATGCCCGGCAATTTGACCGTGCCCCGAGCACGATGGTGAAGCTGCGCGTCAGCAAATCCGAAATTACAGCTGCCAAAAAAGCAGTCGATGCGGACTTTAAGAAAGCGGCCAAAGAGGCGCACCAGCGCATCGCGCAATTTGCAGTGGCTGGCTTGCGCGAAGACTGGCGGATGCCCGCCCCGCAAGGCGGATGGCTCGGCGAAAAGTTTGTCCCGCTCGATCGCATCGGCGCCTATATTCCCGGCGGCACTGCGCCGCTGGCCTCCACCGCACTGATGACACTCACGCTGGCGCAGGTTGCCGGCGTTCCTGAGCTGGTTGCCTGTACCCCGACGGACAGTGAAGGCAACGTGAATCCCTACGTTCTGTACGCACTCGATCTGGCTGGCGCCACTGAAATTTACAAGGTTGGCGGCATTCAGGCCATCGGCGCGATGGCCTACGGAACCAAGACAATTCAAAAGGTGCAGAAAATTGTCGGCCCGGGCGGCCCGTATGTGACCGCCGCTAAGCGCCTTGTTTACGGTGAAGTTGCCCTTGATATGGTCGCGGGTCCGAGTGAAATCGCGGTACTGGCCGATGAGTCCGCCAATCCGGCGCACGTCGCCGCCGACCTGCTTTCGCAGGCCGAGCACGGTACGGGTTCAGAAAAAGCACTTTTGGTGACCCCCTCCGAAAAACTGGCCAAAGAAGTTCGTGCGGAAATCGACGCGCAGGCCAAACTGCTACTTCGCAAAAAGCCGGTTGCTACGGTTCTGGCGCGCGGTTGTATTCTGGTGGTGGTTGCGGATATTGGGAAAGGGATTGAACTCTGTAACCGTTTTGCTCCGGAACACATGGAAGTGATTACCAGGCGCGCCGAAGCGGTCGCTAAAAAAATAACCCGGGCGGGGGCGATCTTTATCGGTCCGTGGACACCCGAGGCGGTTGGCGATTTCGCCGCCGGCCCGAGTCACGTGTTGCCGACCGGTGGAACGGCCGCCTTTTTCTCCGGCTTGACCGTTGAAGACTTTCGTCGCCGCGTCAGCCTGATCCACTTCACCAAAGGCGACCTCAAAGAGACCGCCTCAGTGGTCGAAGCCTTCGGCCGCGTCGAAACTCTCGATGCTCACGCCCGTTCCGCAAGCATCCGGCTGGAGAAGTGATTTGTTGAAGCCGAATAGCTGATTTTGCACGCAACGTGTTCTGTTCTTTTTGTGTGCGGAGGCGGTTATGACAAAAAACATCACATTACGAATGGATTAGGATCTTCTGCGGGAGCTAATCCATTTAATAAATAATTTTGCTGTTCATGATTTTGTAAATAGGCACAATTTCGCGGTATGAAAAATTTAATTCGAAAATCTGTTCAGGCGCTGGATGGCTATGTTCCCGGAGAGCAGCCCAAGGGCGATGATGTGGTGAAGCTCAACACCAACGAAAACCCGTGGCTTTGTTCGCCGGAGGTGCACGATGTTCTGCACGAGATTGATATCTCCGTGCTAGCGAAATATCCCGATCCGCTCTGCACTGAAGTGCGTAAGGTGATTGCGGATAAACACGAAGTCGGTATCGGCAATGTGTTTGCCGGTAACGGATCGGATGAAGTACTCGCGCTGTGTATTCGTGCGTTCGTGGAGCGCGACGGCGGTTCTGTCGGCTCGTTCGATCCGTCCTATTCGCTTTATCCGGTGCTGGCAGAGATCGAAGATGTCGAAATGCGCCTTGTGGCACTCGATGAAAATTTTCAGTGGCAGATGCCGGACGGGTTTGAAGCGTCCCTCTTTTTCCTGACTAATCCCAATGCTCCGACCAGCCTGCTTTTCTCAAAAGAAAAGGTCGAAGCCTTTGTGAAGGATTTCAAAGGTGTGGTGGTGATTGATGAGGCATATGTCGATTTCGCTTCCGAAGACTGTATGGAACTGGCAACCAAATACGACAACGTGCTGGTCGCCCGTACGTTATCCAAAGCCTACGCGCTGGCGGGCATTCGTTTTGGCTATTGTGTCGGGAATAAAGAGCTGATTGATGCGCTTTATAAAATCAAGGACTCTTATAATGTCGACATGCTGACCCAGGAAATCGCGCGTGTCGCGTTGATCGACGAGGGCACCATGCTGGCCATGGTCGCTGCCGTAAAAAGCTCACGTGCCATCATGACCAATGAGCTGGTTGAACTTGGTTTTAGTGTTTATACGTCGGAGACTAATTTCCTGTGGGTGAAGCCGCCCGCGCCCGGCGCACAGAAAATTTTTGAAGAACTCAAAAAACGCAATGTATTTATCCGCTGGTTCAGTGGGGATCGCATCAAAGATTATCTGCGCATCACGGTCGGCACCGACCCGCAAACCATGTTGCTGGTGGCGGCGCTTGAAGAGATTCTCGGAAGAGAATGATGAAGTATGAAAGATGAATCCGGATTATTTCATAGGGTGAAAATAATGAGTTCCTGTCCGAATAAAGAAGAGAACCTGAAGAACTGCACTTGCACCTATTCCTGTGAGAAAAGGGGGATGTGCTGCGAATGCGTCGCCGCTCATCGCGGTAAAGGGCAGGTTCCCGGTTGCTTCTTCACCAAAGCAGGTGAAGCCACCTACGACCGTTCTATCGCTGCTCTTGCCCGCGATCACGGAATCATCTGAGTTGCAGGGAGGGTCGCCGGCCTCGGCGACTGTTCTTGGTTCACCGGACAGCGGTGTCGCTGTCTCTCCCGGCCAATTCCTTGGATTTTTTTAACCGCGAATAACCTAGCGCAGCAGAACCGCAACAAAAAATATTTTTTAACAAGATGATGGACAGCAAGATTATTGTTTCGAATCCAATCTCATCATCTTGTTGTCAATTATCTTGTGAAAAATATCCAGTGTTTAGCTGTTGTTGAACAAGGGGTTGTGGAAGAAAGCATGTCGGGAAACTAAGAAAAATAACGGATAGTAGTGCGAAGGGTCCAACCCTTGGAAAAATACAAGAGGCAGACAGGATGCTCCGAAGCATCGCGAGTTTTCAACCTGCGGTACCGTATCGCAGGCATCCTGCCTGCTTTGCAACGTGACCGGCTTTACGCGGCAACCTGAGCGGAAACATCCCATGCGGGGAATACCAGAACCGCCGGATGGCACTTCAGAGCGCGGGCCAGCGTTTTGGCTCGCTCAACTCCTAGTTGAACACGTCCATTTTCGATGGCCGAAATCGTGGACTGAGGAATACCAGTCAGTTTAGCCAGAGCATTTTGACTGAGTTCCTGCAGTTCGCGGATAATCCGCACCGATTCCCCCACCGAAACCTCGATTGTTTTCTTTGCTATGCGGTAATCTTTCATCTCACTTCCTCCGGTAGTCGTGTGCTGTGATATCAATGACCTGAATGTAAATTTTATCTTTCTCGATCTTGTAAATTGCCCGGTATTGCAATCCCAGTCTGGACGATCGAAATCCTTTCCAGTCTCCTCGCAGGGCTTCGTCGTGAAACTCTTTGATTAACCGCAGGCCTGCCGGCCCAGAGAGGGTTGCGATATCTTTCCATTTCTCATATCGCTTCAGAACCTCTGCAGGCATTCGCCCGAATTTTCGGCTCAGACCGCGGTGTTCATAAATCGTCCACATAACAAATAGATACTATACTATATTTAGTATGTACAGTTCCGTTTTCCCGAACCTCGGAAGCCTGTTGAATAGGCGCGCATAGAATTTTCCAAGCATTGGAACCGACGGAGGCGGGGCGCATGTTTTTCTTCCAATAATTGGGAAGCTGGAGGGGTCAAGGCTCAGCTTTGTTCCAATGGATGGGAAAATGTGCCGTCATGCTATGGCCGGTCGGTGCAGTAGTCGGTGCGGCCGCAGGTTTGGCAGGGGGTGCCGATCCAGACGTCGTCGAATTGCTGCATGGCGGCTTCGACGAGTGCGGGGTCGTCGGTTAGGATGCCTGCTTCAAAGTTGCGGCGGCGCGGGCTTTTCATTCCGAGGCCGGCACCGGTGAGGTTGGCGGAGCCGATGTAGGCGGTTTTGCAGTCAATGATGATCAGTTTGAAGTGCACGCGCGGGCAGAGCATCCGTTCGAGGCGGGTGGCGAGCACGGGGTTTTTGTCAAAATCTTCACGAAAGCGCGGGCCGGGCTCTTTGGCGTGGATTAGCCGGACTTCGAGGCCGTCTTCGATGCAGTCGGCGAGGGCCTGCAGGAAGGGGATGGCACGGTTGCCGGGTTTGATGTGCAGGTCTTTGATGTCGGCGGTGCCGATCCATAGCGTACGCTTCGCTTTGAGCGCTCTGAGCAGCACATCCTGATAATGCTCTTCGTTGGCGATGTAGACGGTGTTCATAACAAAAAACCGCCCGGACAGGGCGGTTTTGCATTGAGGGGTTGCAGGTTATTTGGCCATCAGGGCGGCGGTCTGCGATTTTTTGTAGGCTTCGTATTCCTTGATTTCGGAGTCGAGGTTCTCGAAGGCTTTGGTGGCGCGGAAGCGGGTATAGAGCTCTTCTTCTTGTGCGAGTTGGTCCATGACTAGTTTGGGGTTGAGCTCCATCAGGGCGTAGGCGGTGACGGTGCCATCGATGATTTCATATTTCAACTCCTTGGCGGCGCTACCCTGGATATTCTGACTGGTGATCGCCTGCGAAGTGCTACTGAACTGGGCGAGGAGCTGCGCATCCGCAGCCAGGCCGACTTCTTCAACGAAATCTTTCTGTATGGATTCGATTTTGGTTTCGAGCATTTGTGCCAGTTCGACCCGGCCTCGGGTTTTGGCTTTGTTCAGGGCGAGTTCGAGGCTTTTGGATTCGCCGATCCCCACCACGGCGATTCCGCCGGATTCGAGAACCTTTGTGGACATTTTCTGAAAATCGTTGAAGAGTGGACGTTGCGCTTTGGCTTTGGAGTCGGGTGTGCTGGAACACCCGGCGAGCAGGATGGCAGTGATGAGACAGGTGATGGTAAACAGTAATTTTTTCATAATCGAATCTCCTACTTTTTAACTTGCGTCTTAACCTTTTGAAAAATAGTGAATTTAGCGGGAGCAAGCAATCGAATAAACAGGCATGGAATACCGGATCCCTGGAGTTTTGGATGAATGGAAAATGAGTTTTCAACAATCCATGATTCTCTTGTTTCCTCCCTCCGCTTGCAATTTAGGGGTTTCAGCTTGAGAGCTGTGTTCTAAATCACTATAACGACTGCTTATTTGTACACTTCGAAAGGAAGATTTATGAACATAGTGGTCTGCATTAAGCAGGTACCCGATTCGGACAAGGTCACCATTGACCGCGAGACGAACCGTCTCAACCGCGCCGGCGTGCCGAGTATTATCAACCCTTTTGACGAAAACGCCCTTGAAATGGCGCTGCAGCTCAAGGATAAACACGGCGGAAAAGTGACCGTTCTTTCGATGGGGCCGCCGCAGGCCGAAGAAGCACTTCGTACCGCCCTTTCATTAGGTGCAGACGAAGCGATCCTGGTTTCCGACCGTAAATTTGGCGGCGCGGATACCTGGGCAACTTCCTACACCCTGTCGCTGGCGCTCAAAAAGATCGAAGATCCGATCGACCTGATCCTCTTCGGCAAGCAGGCCATCGATGGCGATACTGCGCAGGTTGGACCTGGCGTGGCTCACTTCTTCGGCGTGCCGATGATTACTTATGTTAAATCATGCGAAGTGATCGACAGCGGCTTTAAGGTGCAGCAGGTGACGGATCATGGATACAACGTGTGGGAAATTGAAAAACCCGCAGCGCTGACGGTTGTGAAAGAAGCCAACGAGCTTCGGATGCCTAACCTTCGTAAAAAACTGGCTTCAAAAAAGGCAGTGATCCCCACTTGGGGCTACGATGATCTCAACCCGGAAGACGAAAAGATCGGGTTGAGCGGTTCACCTACCAAAGTAAACAAAGTGTTCGCTCCGCCGATTAAATTGAATAAGGAGATCCTGTCCGGTGAGCCGGCAGAGATGGTTAAAGAGCTCATTTTCAAATTGCGGGAGAAAAAGGTCATATGAGTACCAAAAAAGAAATCTGGGTATATGCGGAACAGGAAAACGGCAAGTTGGCCGGAACCGTGTTCGAACTTCTTTCCGAAGGACGCAAGCTGGCCAAGAAATCGGGCTTCACACTGTGTGCCGTGCTTCCTTGCGCCGACGGCAAACCGATGCATCAGGAGCTGTTCAACTATGGTGCCAAGAAGATCTACAATGTTGAAGATCCCAAACTGGACACCTACCAGAACGACTACTGCGCTAAAGTGGTTCATACATTGATCGAATCCGAAGAGCCGGAAATTGTGCTCTACGGTGCCAGCACCATCGGCCGCAGTCTTGCGCCGACTGTTGCGGTTATGGGCTGGGCCGGTCTCACCGCAGACTGCACAGAGCTCGACTTCGACACCGAGCGCGAAATTTTACTGCAGACCCGTCCCGCTTTCGGGGGAAACATCATGGCTACCATCATCTGCCCGGATCATCGTCCGCAGATGGCCACGGTTCGTTCCAACGTCTTCAAAAAAGAGACCGTAGGTGACGCGGAAACCGGCGAAGTGGTTGATGTGACGGTGGATCTCTCGGGTATTCGTGAGCGCATGAAGCGCATTGATAGCGTGGTTGAAGAAGTGAACACGGTTGACCTGAAAGCGGCAGACTTCATCGTCTCCGGGGGTCGCGGTGTGGGCGGGCCGGAAAACTTTGACAAGATCAAAGCGTTGGCTAACGTGCTTGGCGGCGCCGTGGGGGCCTCGCGCGCCACGGTCGATGCGGGCTGGATCTCCCACCACCACCAGGTGGGGCAGACTGGTAAAACTGTTTGTCCTCTCATTTACATCGCCTGCGGAATTTCCGGAGCCATCCAGCATCTGGCCGGTATGCAGAGTGCTGACCTGATCATTGCGGTCAATAAAGATGCAGACGCACCGATCTTCGACGTGGCTGACTTCGGCCTCGTTGGTGACCTGCATGAAATTGTACCGGAATTCACCAAGCAGATTCAGGCGCTGAAAGCGTAGGCGTTTTGCCATCTGTTTGTAAAAAGGCGCTCCAAGCATTTGGAGCGCCTTTGCTTTTATGAGGAATAGCTAGTCCGCCGTCAGGGATTAAATGTCGGGTGTATGACCGCAAAGACGCGAAGACGCAAAGAAAGGAAAATTGGATTTTAAAAACTGATTTCCCCATGCTTGAAATGAATCAGGTTGCTTGTTTCCAATGTTGAACCCACTCCCTCTGGTCATTATTTTCCATTCAGCAAAAAACTCTATCCCTACGCTTTCGGGGACCTGAGGTGTTCCGGAAGTGCTTTTTGGTATTTCAAAAAGAAGCGTAGCGTCACCCTTCGCGTCTTTGTGGTCAAAAAATGATGTTGAGGTTCTGTCCGATAGGGCAAATATTTCATGATGCAGTACTAGCTGTTAATCGGCGGCATTTCCTCGGCGTCTGGCATCTGATCAGCGTCCGGTGGTGTTTTATCGTCGGTCGGCGCTTTCTCCTGCAGATGTTCAGCGAGCAGATCATCCATTTTCAGGTCGGTCAAATGGGTCAGTGTTTTGATTAGCGCAAGCAGCACCAAAATCATCACTGCCATACACGGCAGCATCACCACAACATAGCTCCATCCCGTCATTTTCCCGATTTCAGCCGTGTAGGCCTCAAGATCAATGTGGGGGTCGGTTTTTACAATAAATCTTGCCAGACCGTAGTTCAGCGCGGAGGAGAGAAAGAACGACGAGGCCAACCCCCAGGTTAATCCGACCAGCCTTTTCTCGAATTTAGCTTCGGTTCCTTTTTCGCGCAGTTTTTCGTGAAGCAGATCCACGTTGAAAATCTTTTCGCTCATTAGAATTTTTTTAATCAGCGGAACGGGAGTCCAGAGCGAGATGATGATAACGAGGCCGATGATCAGTGGAATGGCCGCTTCTTTAACGGCCAGCCATATCGGCGCAAGTTGGAGAATACCGATCACGCCGGTCAGTAGAACGCTCACGATTCCGATGATCGAAATAAAGTCGGCTCGTTTTTCTTTGAGCAGTGTGTGCAGTCCGTAACCGATTGGCAGAATCAGCGCCGTAATCAGCCCCCACAGTGGACCGAGATATTTTTCCTTGCTCAGGCAGGTCAGGATAATAACGGGGACCACCACGTTCAGCATGATGCTGATCATTGGGTTCTCCTCTTTGCGCGGCGCTTTGCTCATAATTCTCCTTATATAAAAGTGAATAGCATACCCCAATTTCCAAACATTGGAACCCTATTGCATAGGGACGCACAGTTTTTTAGAAAGGGGAGCACTAATCGGGGGCAGGCTCAGTCCGCTTCCAAGGGTTGGGGGAATCCGGTAGGTTCAGAGATTCAGCAGGAGATCAAAATGATGAAAAATCTGTTTTTACTGTCGGTCGCTGTGCTTTTGATTGCGGGCTGCAAACCGGCGGACGAACCGAAAAGCGAACAGCTCGGCAAAGAAATAGCGGAAAAAATGCGTAATCCAATCGAACAAACCCGGGCCATTAGCGAAAAGATTCAGAAAACCCGCGAAATCGAACTGCCGAAATAAGGCGGAATCCTGTAAGGAGAACTGTGTCTATACGTGGTTCTGACCGCGCACCTCTTCACCAGACTCGGTGTTACAGGTGATAAATCAAAGGCGATAGAAATGACCTATGCGCTGGCGACAACAGAAAAGATCATACGGCGGCATCGCAGTGAAACATTAAGAACAAAACAAAATTAACGCCATTACCAAAAAATAAATCTCTTTGGCGGATCATTGGTGTACTCGATTTTTTTATCTTTAAATTGTTTACCCAAAATCAACACTAAATCTGATTGTTCCTTCTGCCCATTAGTATAATAAACCTCATATATCCCCTTACCTAGAGGGATGTCATTCACATCATAACGTTGTAACAATAAAGTTTTTAGTCGCTCGGCATCATTTACATTTTTCACACTGGGCTGTTGATAATAAATCGCTAAATTTTCCCTTGGCGTAAACCCCGTAGATTGGGAATCCCGATTAAAAAGAGTACATGGTTGATTCGAATTTAGAGAGGAGGGCCAGCGATCGCGATAAACATGAACTATACATCCTAAAGATTGGAAATAGTACTCTAAGTTTGTAGCCTCTAGATCGTTTACTTGTGACGCAAAGATGCAAATCATATTGTCCTTCAAGTTTTGATGATCAGCCTTACTCAAGACCAACTGTTGCAATGGTTTTAGAATCGTCGATGCAGATCCGTTTTCACCCGCGATTCTCTTCTGAAAATCATCGTAACAACGCGTCGTTTCCGCCAACTGACTTTTCAATGATGACACAGCGCTTTTAAGCTTTGGCACCTCTTCTGCTTGCGCCTCGAGCAATTCCTTTCCCTGCACCAACGAATCAATTTTTTACTGGTTTTCTATCCTTTCCTTTTCACAAGTGACACGAGCATATTCTTCCTTTTCCAGTGATGCTTGGATTGTTTTCAGGTGGACCCTAAGCGTCTCTATTTCGGTCTCACCCTCCTGTATTTTTCGCTTTAGGAAATTTATCTCTTTAATTTTATCAGCAATGTCCTGCGATTTAATCGCCAATGACTCCCCCTGGATTCGTTTCAAATCCTCCTGCTGCTGAAACAGCGCTTCCTTGCGCTGTATTTCCTTATCTTTTATTTCAACAGTATATTCGAGTGCAACTATTGCAGCCCTGTCATTTGCCCTAGTTTTATCAAAATTATCGATTGTATTGTGTGTGATCTCCAGCTCGGCTTTGTGCAAAGAAATCTGTTGCTGAGCCGTTTCATTCCGGTTCTTATAAGAAAAGTGGATCATAAGTACTGCAGCGGCAACCACAGGAATGAACAATCCAAGAAACTTCAATATAGTGGAAATGGATGTGCCATCTCTCTTATTCATCTCCCCCTCCTTTTTTTCTTCAAGATGCGGCATAATCTTTCCCTTATTCCCTGTTCCATAAGAGGTTTCTTTCAAAAATCAGTTTCTAAAAATAGTGTAGTGGTCGTTAACTAGAATTATTGGCAGGGACACTCTCTCTCATTTTGAAATGAGGGAATGGTGAGTTTGATATTATCGCCATCATTAGCATCACTACTTCCATTGCTCGGGAGTTGTTTGTAGGTTTCTTCGAATTTAACGAGGAAGTTCATCAAGACCTCTCCATAAAATTCGTGAATCTTAGAAACAAAGATCTCATCCTCACAAACACCTTTGGCGAGATCAGCCAGCTCCTCCAGCAACCCATGAACCTGCAAGACATGATTTTTTATTCGCGCGGCACGCGGGAGATTTTCATTATTAAAAAATAGATGCATGTTTAATTCTAAAGCATGTATATATCCAACGATATCGCTCCACTTAAGGGTGTCATCAGATCCGCTCTCAAGTTTTGAAATCTTTGACTGAGTGCAGTTCATTTTCTTTGCAATATCAGCCTGAGAAAGCCCTGATTGTGTCCTCATTCCAATAAGCACATTAACCATGGCGCTTTTATTGATTAGTGTTTGAACGCGACCCTTTACCGCTTTATCACCAGCAAGAGCAGCCGCAGCGTCTGCAACATTGTTGTATTTTGTTTTCATCATTTTACCTCAATTTCTTTATAACTTTTTTTGCGTCATTTATATCGTCTTGCTGTGTTTCTTTTGTCCCGATTGTTATGGGATAAATAACGCCATTTTCTTCCTGATAGAAATATACGTACACACGCAACTCTTTTGCGGATCGAACTCCGGTTTGACCCACTCGATAGAGT
>Ga0307990_1003211_pt1 | contig 12609 bp, 6 predicted proteins | sample EllFjometagen129_FD_203168 | JGI IMG/M metagenome (GOLD analysis project Ga0307990, IMG submission 203168) | Marine microbial communities from Ellis Fjord, Antarctic Ocean - #129 | ecosystem: Environmental > Aquatic > Marine > Unclassified | place: Southern Ocean | collected 2014-10-08
TGGCATTCGTCTCGAGTAAGCTCAACGTTGAGTTCGGGGAAACGGCCGTCATTGGCAGTGATGTCCGTATGTACTCCGGAGTGGTGATCGGCACTATCTCGCATCTTCCAGGGAAGCGTCATCCGACGATAGAAGACGACGTGCTGATCGGAGCCAACGCACTTCTGCTTGGGCCGATCCGAATAGGCAGAGGAGCGAAGATCGGCGCGGGGGCCGTAGTGCGCCGCGACGTCTCACTAGGTGTAGTGATCAGACTGGTTCAGGCGAAGCTGTATCGCCAGCTGCAAAGACGCGTCTGTCTTGCCGCGGACGCAGGAAATTAGAGATCGTTCATGTGATTGTGCGGAGGCCGACTGTCAATCTTGCTTGATTGACGGTTGCCGATTCATTGTATAGGATTGGGTGGTGTGTCGTGCGTTGTGCTCGGCATTGCACCGTGTTCCCGTGGGAATTGAAGATTGAGGAGGTTGTCGATGGCGAATGATTCGGTCCGCGAGTACGGCTATCGCTGGGTGATGCTGGTGGTGTTCATGCTGGTGGTGGCTGCCAATCAACTTCTATGGATTTCGTTTGCGCCGATCACCGGCACCGCAGCGCAGTTTTACGGCGTCTCCGATCTGGCAATCGGGTTTCTGTCGATGATCTTCATGATCGTGTTCATCATCGTCTCTATTCCGGCGTCGTGGGTGATCGACACGTATGGGATTCGGGTCGGTGTTGGAATCGGTGCCGTTCTCACCGGGGTGTTCGGGCTCCTGCGCGGTGTCTTCGGCGCCGACTATACCGGTGTCTTGATCGCCCAGATTGGGATTGCAATCGGGCAGCCATTTGTACTCAATGCAGTTGCTAAGATTGCCGGCCGCTGGTTTCCGATTAGCGAGCGGGCGACGGCGACGGGGCTGGGATCGCTTGCGATCTACGCGGGGATCTTCGTTGGCCTGGTCCTGACGCCATTTGTCGTCATCAGATTGGATATCCCGACGTTGCTGTGGATCTACGGCGGCATCGCTGTGCTGATCAGTTTTCTTTTCCTTGCGCTGGCACGCGAGCGTCCGCCGACACCGGTTGGGCCGGAGGAGCGCTCTCTGGTCCTCGATGGGCTGAAACGCCTGTTCCATCAGCGCGAGTTCATCTTCCTCTTCCTCCTCTTTTTCATCGGCCTCGGTGTATTCAACGCTGTCACAACGTGGATTGAGGAAATCGTGCGCCCGCGCGGTTTCTCCATCGATCAGGCTGGCATCGTCGGTGGGTTGATGGTGCTTGGTGGGATCGTCGGCGCGATTGTCATCCCGCCCATCTCCGATCGGATGCGACGGCGTGTGCCGTTCATCATCCTCGCCCTTCTGGGCGCGATCCCCGGCCTCATTGGGGTAACATTAGCGTCCAGCTATCCGCTTCTACTTGCCTCGGCGTTCGTCCTCGGCGCCTTCCTCCTGAGCTCCGGCCCGCTCGGATTTCAATATGCGGCTGAGATAACCTATCCGGTGCCAGAGGGGACATCGAATGGTCTTCTCCTACTTGCCGGGCAGGTATCTGGGATCGCGTTTATCATCGGCATGGACGCCCTCAAGTCACCGACGACCGGGTCGATGACGACATCGCTTCTCATCCTCATTGCCCTGATGGTGGTCTGTCTTATCCTCGCCACGCGATTGCGCGAATCGGATCTGATCAGGGATGAGGATGCTTCGAGTGGGCAAGAGTGGTAGAGAGATAGCAGAATTGTTTCACCACGAAGGACACGAAGAGCACGAAGGGTAAGAAGCACTGCTTATAGGTTGACGTTAACAATCCTGGACCCAGTTTCTGGTTTCACCCAATTTGACAGCTCATCGAATGCCATTCTTCGTCTCCTTCGTGGCAAGTTCTCTTTAGCATTCGTCCTGTGTGAGCCTAGATTAGAAGTCATTACGCACTGGAAACGACAGGGAACCAGCAGTGATGCCGGCACGCGTGCTGTCCGATGCCGCATAGGATTCTCTGACTCGAAGCACGACTAGTCCTTATAGGTCTCCCAGTGGATTCTGCTCTCATCGTACTGAGTGCGCGCCGGTTGTCCTTCCGTGGGGACGCCAATCGGGATGAGTGCGAATCCGAATACGTCATCAGGAAGTCCAGCCACGGAATGGACGGCTGCCTCGCGGTCGTCGATCAAACCGCACCATGTGGCGCCGAGGCCAAGATTGGCGGCGGTGAGGAGCAGGTTTTCAGTGGCTGCGGCCATGTCCTGATCGAACCACTTGTACCCTTCCTTCTTGCCGAATGGAATGATCACTGCCCCGGCATTGACACCGAATTTAGCGTAAGGATGCGCGCGGCAGATGGCGGCTACCGTTTCTTTCTCGGTGACAACGAGGAACTGCCACGGCTGGGTGTTGTTCGCCGATGGCGCGGCCATCGCCGCTTTGAGGATTATCTCCAGCGCTTCGCGGGGAACAGGCTCTCCGGTGAATTTGCGAATCGATCTACGCTTTGTGATGAACTCCAGTACTCTCTCGCTCATGAAATCCCTCCTTTGTATTTACGATGCGTAACACTCTACGCGACGGTGCTTGTGAGTACCAACGCCTTTGACCCTGCAACTTACGTCCCTCGCACAGGTGTTAATGACGATAGGACGAGGTATGTTTGTAGCATTGCAGCTTGTCTGCAACGTTGAAGTCTGAAGCATTGCCGACACCTGCCTTCTTCTCATGGTAAGCATTCCACTTGCCAACTGCATGTCCATCACCCGCAAGACACAATGGTAGAACTGCCATGCTGTCTACCACGAGAGTGTCATAAAGGCAGGTTCTTGGCTTTCCCATGATCTAGCTTTCAGGATGAAGATCAAGTACATCAGAAAAGGGGGTGCGTCCACCGCATCATGTGGATCTGATGTGTCGTACCCTCCGCAGCAATGGCAGCTTTGTAACCGCAAGCAATGTCAAGATCGTAGATCTTCCAATGAAGCGTGCCGCCTGGATCCATTGAGTCAGTCAGAAGCATGGCGCTCTGCTCCGGATCGATCGAAACGCTGAAGCTTCGGAGCCGATCAGCAATTCCGTCTCCGCGAGCCTTGACATAGGCTTCTTTGCGGGTCCACGCGGAGAAGAACGCAGCTATCCGTTGTTCCAAAGGCACTCTTTGAAGGGCCTCGAACTCGCTACGAGAAAAGAACCGCTCGGCGATAGCTTCGACTGAAACGTCCGGGTCGATCTGCTCGATGTCGATGCCCACTTCTGTGGAGAGGGCAAGCCCTACCATTGCCCATTCCCCAGAATGGGAAAGGTTGAATCGAATGGGTGATGCGCCTCCTTTATTGGTCAGGAAGGGTTTCCCCGTCGCTGTGTAGCCGAAGGATATGTCACGAGGCATCTGCGCTATGTAATCTGCGAGCAGTTCACGCAAGGCACCATGTGCAACGATATATCGAGACCGATCCCGCCCTTGGCGGTACCGATCCGCGCGCCGAATTTCATCCGTGGAGAGGTGCTCTTCAAGCACATGGACAACATCATCAGATTGACTCAGGAGGATGCACCATACATGAAGAGCGCCAAGCGTCAGGACACCCAGTGGAGCTCTCACGGTTAGTGTTCCTTCTTGTGAGCAGTCTTGGATGTTTGCTGGCGTGCTTCGTAGATTACGTTCTCCAGTTCTCGCACCAGCGTTTGCAGATTAGGGCTTTGCGACATTGTGCGATGAGTACCGGAGATAAGATGTAATTCGAATCCGCCACTGGTTATGTTTTTCCAGAGGGGGCGAGGACCGTCAGGAGTGTATTCCTCCTGCGGAGCGAAGAAAGTGATGGTTCTGGAGTAAGTGCCCGGCGCATATGTCTTCTGAGCTTGCAGATGTGCTTCGAAGGTGTTCCGGATGTTTTGTGTGCGCTGGCTTCCCAGATTATGCAGAACCTGCAATCTCATCACCTGACCGAACGTTTGGCGCATTCGATGTAGCACGGCACGTATCAATTGCCTGCGACGCCTGTAGTACCTAACTCTTCGGACGTAGTATCGAAGGTCCCGTCGCATTCCAGGAGGAGCTGAGGGATCAATTAGGGCCAACAATGCTACCCTCTCGCCGCTCTCGGTGAGCTGCAGAGCCATTTCGAAAGCGATGTATCCGCCGAGACACCGACCTCCGATGAAGTAGGGACCGTTTGACTGGACCGCTCGCATGTCTGCGATGTACCGCGCTGCCATGTCCTTGATGCTATCTTGCGGCACCTCGCCTGGTTCCAACCCCAGTGCCTGCATACCGAAGAACGGAATGTCCGGAGATAGAGCTTGGACGTATTGTGCAAAGTGATTCACGCTGGACGCTGCCGGTGGAACACAGAAGAAGGGAGGACCGTCATTACCCTTCTGGAGGCACACGACGGTCGATCGGTGCAGAAGGGGACTCCGTTCCTCGACGGCCTGGCTCAGAGCTTCAATGGTCGGGTAATCAAACAGCACGGAAAGCGGAAGCGAGCACCCGAACGTCTTCTCAATCCGTGCGATCAATCGCACCGCGAGCAGGGAATGACCTCCTAAATCAAAGAAGTCATCATGAACTCCGATTTGATCGACACTCAAGACATCCTTCCAGATCTCGGCAATCAATTTCTCGATTGGAGTCTCTCTTGCCACGAATGCTTTAGCCAGTGAACGCTGCGTGGGTGTTGGAAGCGGAAGAGCCGCATAGTCCACCTTGCCACGAGGAGTCAGCGGCAACTTGTCAAGCACGATGAACTGGCTCGGAATCATGTAGCGAGGTAGACGTTCCGTAAGGTATGCTCGCAGGGACGCGGACGGGTTACGTAACGGCGCGTCCGAGACCACATATGCCGCGAGACGTCGCTCTCCAGGTTCGGTCTCATAGGTCGTGACAACCGCCTGGCGGATCGCAGGACATTCGCCAAGAACAGCTTCTATCTCGCCCAATTCGATCCGGTATCCACGTATCTTGACCTGACGATCTGTGCGACCCAGGAATTCGAGCTCTCCACTTGCCAGCCATCGGCCACGATCTCCTGTCTTGTAAAGAATGGCACCTGAGTCGAATGGATTATCAACAAAACGATCGGCGGTCAGTTCCTGATGGTTGAGGTAGCCGTTTGCCACCCCGGGTCCGGCAAGACAGATTTCGCCTGGGATCCCGATTCCTGCTAAGTGCATGGAGCGATCCAGCACATACGCGCTAACGTTAGGGAGAGGACGTCCGATCGGGATCGAGGTTTGATCTGGCGGCAAATCCACGATCCTATGGGCGGTGGATATCCCAGTAACTTCTGTCGGACCATAGCAGTTGTACAGGCAAACCTGCGGACCGAAGGTCGCGAGCATCCGCTGCGCAAGGTCCCTGGAGTAGGTTTCGCCGCCGGCAGCAACGAGCCGAAGGGCTGGAATGCTAGTCCCTTGGGCAGAGACGGCATCGATCACAGCCGTGAGAAGCGACGGCACGATTCCCAGTATTGCTGTGACATGCTGCACTTGCATGACCGAGACGATCTCAAGAGGGTTCTTGACCTGCCACTCGTTGAGTAAGACCATGCGTGTGCCATGAATGAGCGGTCCGATCAGGCCCCGAAGCGACATATCAAAGGCAGGCGAGGAGATCTGAAGGATGACATCGCTTGATTGAACGCCCAGCGTGGCGTAGGCCCCGACGAGGTGGTTGACCACACCCCGATGTGTGTGCATGACTCCCTTTGGCTTCCCCGTCGAACCGGATGTGTAGATGATGTAGGCTGGGTCATCCGGGAGCGACTTCTCCGCTATCGGAGTGTCACCATCCGCCCGTGCCTTCACCGCGGGCTTGCCGTCGAGCACAATGCGCTCACCCTTCCATGTGCTCAGGTCGGTCTCGAGGCTCCGCTGAGTGATCAGACAACTCACGGCCGCATCCTTCAGCATGAAGATCAATCGCTCTTGGGGAACCGTTAGGTCTATGGGGACGCAGGTGCCGCCGGTCTCCAGAGCCGCGAGCAAACTCACCAGCAGGTTAATGGAGCGTTCAAGCCGGATTCCTACCGAGACATTCCTTCGGACTCCGTGTCGCTGTAACCGTGTTGCCAGACGCTTCACGCGTCCGGCTAACTCGTGATAGGTCAGCGACTCGTCACCAAAAACCACCGCGACCCTGTTCGGTGTCCTCTTCACTTGCTCTTCGAACAGCTCGTGGATGCATCGATTCTTCGGATACACACGCTCCGTGTTGTTCCATTCGACCAGCAAACGGTGCCTTTCCGTGGCTGAGAGCATCGGAATCTCCGAGATCGGCCGGTCCGCATCCTCCACGATACCTCTGAGAAGCATCTCGTAGTGCACTAGAGCACGTTGAATGGTCTCAGGCTCGAACATGTTGGTTCGATAGGCGAACTCACACGTCAGTGTGCCATCGGCCTCGTTGTGAATCTCGGCTAAGAAGTCGGTTCCCACTGCGATGACATCTAGTGCGTACGGCTCGACAGTGAGTCCAGCATATGATGCTGAGCGATGGGGAACGTTCTCCAGGTTGAACATTACGTCGAACAACGGGGCACGGCCCAATTCCCTTTGGGGATGCACAGCTTCGACGACCTTCTCAAACGGAGTGTCTTGGTGCTCCAGCGCATTGAGAACTGTCTCACGAGTTTTCCTGACGAGTTCGCGACCATTGGGGTTGCCGGACAGGTCGTACCGGAGCACAAGCGTGTTAACAAAGTGACCTATCAAGTTCTCCGTTTCGATTTCCCCTCTCCCAGCTACTGGTGTCCCAATCAGAAAGTTCTCCATCCCTGTGTAGCGTTGGATGAGGACGGCGAATGCCGCCAGCAGAACGCTGAACAGCGTCGTCCGCTCGGATCGTGCCAAGGCATTGAGACCTCGTACAACGTCCGGGTGCAAACGCACCCGCTCGCAAGTTCCATCGCTTGTTTGCATCGCCTGCCGAGGCCGATCGACTGGAAGCTCCACCCGGTCCGGCAAATCACGTAATGTATCGGTCCAATACTTGAGCGAGTCGTCAAGAACCCCATCCTCAAATTGCTCTCTCTGCCAGCGTGCGTAGTCCGCATACGTTATGGGAAGTGCAGGGAGGTTGGGCTGGGATCCACGGGCGAGTTGCCCGTAGACTGTGAACAGTTCATCGATCAGGATCTCGGACGACCACGCATCGAAAACGATGTGGTGAGTCACCAACAACAGAATGTGTTCTTCCATCCCCCATCGTACAAGCGTTCCGCGCAGGATTGGCCCGGTGCTCAAGTTGAAGAGCTCACGTACGCTTTCCTTGAGGATGGCGCACGTTCGTGATTCGCGATCATCGGCTGGAAGGTCGGAATAGTTCTCCATACGTAGCTTGATCGGACGAACTGGGGCAATCTGCTGCTGGGGGGATCCTTCAGCACTATCGAAGGTTGCTCTGAGAAGCTCGTGTCGTTTGGAGATCTTGCTGAGACTCTGCTCCAGCAGAGCCACGTTCAGCTCACCGACCAGACGAACAGCAACCGGGCGGATGAGCGATCGATCCGTAGGATCAAGCTGTTGCAGAAAACACACACGTTCCTGGGAGAATGAGAGAGGCGTGGTGGCTGCCGTCGGCTGCCGCCGGATTCCACTTGAGACTTGTGCGTCGTCATTCTCGCCGCGTATGCGCTCAGCAAACTGCTGGACTTGCGCAGGCGTCAGGTGGGCCTTCCGGGCGGCCAGCTTCTCTTGCAGCGACGCTCTTGCGTCGGAGGGCTTTTCGTTGGAGGCTGCATCCAGATTACGTTCAGTCATTGGTCTGCTCTTCAATCGAATCGAGGATCTGTAGTTCCACCTGGACCGCAAGGTCCTCTATCTTTGGCGACTCAAATGCCTGCCTCAGCGTCAGATGAACGCCGAATCTTCGATAGACTCGCGCCAGAACTCGCGCCGTTGAAAGTGAATCTCCGCCCAGCATGAAGAAGTTGTCGGCAGCGCCGATACGATCGACATCAAGAATCTCCTGCCAGATCTGTGCTAATGCGATCTCGACGGGGGTGGTCGGCGAACGGAACGGTTCGGCAAGCTTGGTTGCCAGCGTGTTCGCCAGCCCTATCCGCTGGGGTTTTCCAGTAGGCCCGGTAGGGAGTTGATCGATGAACACGAAGCGACTGGGCACCTTGAACGACGCCATCTTGTCGAGCAGATAAGCTCGCAGTTCTGCCTCCGATACGTCCATGCCATCACGAAGGACCACCGCGGCGGCCACATCCTCGCCCAGGGTGCTGTGAGGTACGGCAAACGCGATCGCCCGAGCCACTGCAGGATGCTCCAATAGGGCTTCGTCGATCTCCCGGGGAGCGAGCTTCTCCCCTCCTCGGTTAATTATTTCCTTCATGCGTCCGGTGAGGTAGATGTATCCATCGCTGTCGACATATCCTGTGTCTCCCGTGCGGAACCAGCCGTCGATGAATGCGTATGCATTGGCCTCGGCGTTGCCTTCGTAGCCGGACGTGACAGTCTCCCCGCAAATCATGATCTCACCCTCGGTGTTCGCGGGCTGCAGGGTTCCGTCCGGAGCCAAAACGCCGACCTTGACGCCCAACGCGCGACCGACGGAGCCGGGCTTTCGGGGATGCGGAGGAAGCGGGTTGCTGGCAATCTGATGGGAGGCCTCCGTCATTCCATAGGCTTCGATAACGGGAACGCCGAGACGATCTTCGAGTGCCGTCATCACGTGCGGCGGCAAGGAAGAAGAGGAGGAGCGAATCAAGCGAAGAGAGTGGCTTGTGAGTTTTGCGATGCCACGACTATCCATCTCGGAGAGGAGAGACTGGTGAATCGTGGGCACGGCTGTGTACCACGTCGGATGGTGCACCTCCAACCAATCGAGAAACTGTGAACCGTCGTACCTCGGTGCACAGATGGCGCTCCCCCCTGAAACCAAAGAAGACAGAAGTCCAGCGACCAGCCCGTGAATGTGGAACAATGGCATGACGTTGAGGCAGCGATCGTCCGAGGAGAGGTTAAGCCCCGATGCGACGTTCCTTGCGGAAGCAATTAGATTGTCGTGCGTCAAAGGCACGCGTTTTGGAGTCGATGTTGTTCCCGACGTGTACAAGATCAAGGCGACATCGTCACCTGCTGGCCTGCCATCGCTTGCCACGTCTTCCGTATCGCGCTCGAACCGCGCAGCACGTGAGGGGAACGGATACTCGATGATCTTCACTCCGCACTCTTCCGCTGCGGCGAATGCTGCTGAGTTCAGTCCTCTGTCAATGACGAGGCTATTTGCGTTAAGGTCCCGGAAGCAGTAGACAAAACCAGTCCGATTGAGATCTGGATTGAGCGGCACCGCGATTGCACAGCTTGCGACACCAAGGAAACCAACAGCGGCGGGAAGACCTCTGGGAAGAACAGTCACGACCCTGTCCCTTCTTCCAATGTGAGTCGCGCGAAGCTCGGCTGCGATCCGCTCTATCTGCCGCTGAAGCTGTCGGTAGGTGATTGTTTGTCCGTCTACATCAAGCACTGCGGTAGCTTCAGGATAGCTTTCAACATGCACGCTGATTGTATCCAGAACTGTCTTGGGTCGATCCATGGGTTCCGCTCCCCTCTCTCGTTTTGTAGGGTCTCTCGAAGAGACATCTTACCGGAAATGTCTTGGCTATGCCGGCTGATTGTTCGTGCGAGCGCGGCTTGAAAGCAGGATCAGGATTGCGCCCGCGGATGGACGTACGGAGGGCTGTAGTGCGAAGATCGTCGCTTTGTCATGCAAGGCAGGATGCGGTGTGGATGTCAAAGCGAGGATAACAGAAGTCGACATGTCGGACGATGATGATGCAGCGTTGATGCTAGAGGCCTATGATTCGACTCACGTGTCTGTCCGGTCACTTCCCCTCCCGTCATACGTGTTTTGTATGAGACAATTCTGCAAGAGGCGTGCACAGATCTGCCGACCACAATAGGAGTCATGGTCCTCTGTGAAGCCTGGGAGACTGATTGTAGGGTGCCTGTCTCGTGATCCTGCGCGCTGTCGTGCTTTGCCCCGTGGAGAGCAGCAAGCAGCTGTGCCGGCCTGCCGCATCAATGTGAACAGCAACGCTTTTGCGTCAATCAACGAATTGAGACGATCAGCCTGTTGTGTCTTTCGCCCCGGCGACATGCACTCGATTGCGTCCCGCTTTCTTGGCAGCGTACATTGCTTCGTCAACGCTTCGAATCACGGCGTCTTCAGTCAGTCCGTGATTGGGGCAGGCAGCAACACCTCCAGAGAGCGAGGGCGTTTCGCCGTTGTCCCCGCCTGGAAGCACGCTGGACAATAGGTCACTGAATGCAACACGGATCTCATTGGCACGCACCACAGCGGAGCTAATCGGCGTTTCGGGCAGCACGAGAAGAAACTCGTCTCCTCCGTACCGACAGGCAATGTCTCCCGGGCGTGTTCGTTCGCGAAACAGATGCGCCAGAGCTTCGAGAAGCCGATCGCCTGTCTTGTGACCATAGTGATCGTTGACCTGCTTGAAGTTGTCGATGTCAAATAGGATCACCGATACAACGCCGCCATCATGTTGGGCTCGCTGCAGTTCGCGCGGTAGTACCTCGTCAAGACGCCGACGGTTGAACAACCCGGTGAGTGCATCGTTGATCGCTTGCTTTCGCAGCTCCACCTGTAGCGTCTCGATCTCTTCAATCTGGGATTCAAGCCGTTCGTTCGCTTTTTGCAGTTGCGCCTCAGCAACTCGACGCTTGGTAATGTCGTGAATCATGATCATATATCCCGATGCTTGTCCATTGGGAGCGTTGAGCGGCGACACTCGGACATTGATGTAGCACAACGGAGTCTTAGTGAGAACAAACTCGATTTGTCCGCTATGCCCGCTGTGGCAATGGCCGCGAATTTGGTCCCATAATGCAGAAATCTCCTGGATGCCACGACCGATTGCGGAATTGTCGAGATCGAGCAGCCTGTGTGCCGCCGGATTTAGATCGATGATCCGCCACTCGGTATCAAGAACTAGCACAGCTTCCGGCATTCCTTCAACGAGTGTGTCGCGGGCAATGGGAACGAGATCAAACACACGGAACGGGCCAATGCCGACGAAAAAGACGATAACCGTGAAGAAGAACGAGATTGGGATGAGATTGAGCCCTTGGATCGGAGTGATACCAAGAACGTAAGAAACTCCTCCGACAAGAGGAAAGAACGTTCCGAGCAGCAGCATCGCCGACTGCCTGTGGCGAATCACCCCCGGCTGAATTGCGGACCTTAGGAGCAGAGCACAAGCGGCAAGAACGTACGTGTACAGGGCGGTTATGATGGCATAGAAACCGGGTCCGTGAATGTAGATCACCGCATGACTTCCCATCGGGCCGGGCAGGAAACTGGGCCACACCAAGTGATGGAGCGCGTTAGTGGCAACAAGGACGAAAGCAGCACCGGGAACACTCCATACGGCAAAGCGCAACCATCCATGCATCCATTGGTCGTAACCCGAATACCTAGCGGCAAACATCAGGAACAAGGTAGCGACGAACCCAGAGCCGATATATTCGAGCGTGGACCACAAGATCTTCCATCTTAGGGCAACGAATGTTGCCTCAAGGCTGGCAGCCAGCGCGTATCCTGCTATGGCCAGCAGGAGCAAGAATAGCAGATGTCCCCCGATAAACACTCGGCGTTTCCACACGAACCACGACACCACGAGTGCCATCGCCGTGACCGAGAAGAGAATTCCACCTGCTGAAGTGAGTACCCAATTCATGTCAGCCATTCTAGTGCTTCGGCCTCATGCGAACAAGCAACGCAACAGGCGTCGACCTTCATCACATGCAAGAAAACAAAAGAGGCTCTACCCATAGCCACATAGTTTTGCCATGAAGTTCTTGATCGTTGATCCCTTCCCACTCAAATGGATCTGAAACTTCAGGACCAGTAGCCGGCGAATACAGCGTTGAGGGAGAAGATCATACCGGATAGCAGGCCTTGCTGATTGTTGATTGGAGTCACCGTCAGGATGACGGCGGTGTCTTGCGCATTGAAGTCTAGGACGGTGAATTAGCTCTCGGAGATGGGAGCGTCATCCTCGTACCTGCTTTGGCAAGAAGAAGTTGCGCCGAGAGATCCCTTGTGGCCAGCCTACGGAAATCGTACTCGAAGACGACCGTACCAATAGGGTGGCCTTCCTCTACACGATATCCAACAGCGAGTGCTCGATAGGGAACAAGCAGGTCTCTGTTCAATCATCGCCTTCAACCTTGACGTTTGCGTCCCCCTCAGAGGTCTAAATGACAATAGGATGAGATCTATGCTCTTGTAGCATTGCAGGTTGCCTGTCGTGTTCACCAAGGGCAGGCAGTACAACATTGACTGACCGAAGCAAGTCTGGGAGTTGGCATCCCTTTCCGCGAAGTCTTTGAATCCCTGACGGCTCCATTTCGCACTGCCGCATAGAACTTGATTGAAGCAAGAGACCCAAGCCAATCATCCAATCGACGTTATGCTTAGCCGAGAAGCCAACGTGATCTCACTGTCGAGAGGGGATTCCGCAGCACCGTCGCTTCATAGCTTGATTCGAACTGATTCCAAGAACCGGGTAATCTCTCCGTTCCATGACCGCCGCACACTGGGGAGAGATCGCTGCATTGGCCACGGCTGTTCTGTGGACGATGTCGTACCTACAATTCACGGTTG
>Ga0307990_1003212_pt1 | contig 12609 bp, 9 predicted proteins | sample EllFjometagen129_FD_203168 | JGI IMG/M metagenome (GOLD analysis project Ga0307990, IMG submission 203168) | Marine microbial communities from Ellis Fjord, Antarctic Ocean - #129 | ecosystem: Environmental > Aquatic > Marine > Unclassified | place: Southern Ocean | collected 2014-10-08
ATCAGATCCCGCAGTCTCTTAATATAGTTATCCAACATGACCTCGCTTACGGTCTGGCGTAGATCCCAGAGGAAACGCTCGGTGGTATCCACGCTTTCTACGGCATTTCCGGTCAGGACGGGCAGCCAGGGTCTGATGTCGTAGCCTCTCCGCTTCTGAAATTCTTCGGCAAAGCCAGCACTCCAGTTCTGGCCGTGGGCCTCCCAGCTATCGATGTGTATGTATTGCAGCGTGCGCCCCGCCATCTCTCCGGCAGCATCCAGAATCGGTTTAAGCCGGTGTTCAAAATGCGCGTCGATCCCACGCTGATTGAGACGGTCACACTCCAGCCCTACGGCCGGATTAGGCGAAGGACGGGTCATCCTGAAATTGCTCGCATACCCAAGCCTGATAATGGTCCAATCTCCTTTAGGAGCCTCCCAGTGAAGTTCACCGTTGGCATGCATCCGTTCGGAAATGTCTATAATATCCTTGCAGCCCAATGAGTTCAGCTGGGAATGGTTACTCAGTGCTGGCAGATGGGTCTTCCAGCCACGACCGTCATACGCCATGATTGGATCACTCTTAAACCCGTGTATGCTGGGGACGGTCCTCAGGTGCTTCCCGGCAGAACCCTTCGGCGTTGAACGCAAGAGTCGTGATTCTTTCATCCTGGATGATGGTAATGCAAAAACACATACATCCCGATAGGAGTCGATCTCTTTCAGCGCCTTTGTGACCACCGGATTCATTGTCTCTCCGGGACGCAACCAGACCTTCTTCAACCCGGGTCTATAATCTATGACCGGTTTTTTTAACTTCAAAATAACGGGCTTTCCTCCCTGAACTGCAGTTTTACTCCAGACCAGCCTCTGCATCGAGATATCAGGTGTAATGTGTGGTCCTCCGCTTCCATATCCGAAATCGACACTCAGTGCGAAGGCCAGTTCAAGCCGGTCTGCTTCCGAGATGGCCCACTGCATGGCCTCCTGCCACTCTTTGCTGCCTGCTTCAATCGCTCCCTGTGGAGCCCACCACGGACCGCTGACCTCCATCCATAATACGCCACCGATACCAACCTGCTTCATCGATTCCAGATCCTTGGTAATCCCTTCACGACTGATGTTGCCGTTCATCCAGAACCAGAACACCCAGGGTCTCGCCGTGTCAGGCGGATCACGGAAAGAGTCTTCAAGGCTCTGCCCGCCGACGTTAAAATGCGTCAGCACAACCAGCATAGTTATCAGAATAATGTTTTTCATAGTAACGCAGGAAATAAAACTGATCTAAAATTTATATTGTGGAATCTTTAGCGACTCCCCGTCCTGGAGGGCCGACTGGTGAGCCACGATACCGGCCACCGTCATATTTAGTGCCTGAGCCACGTCTACCCACGGCTTGCGGTCACGCAGGATAGCATCCACAAATTCGCTCATGAGGTGGCCGTGCGAGCCACCGTGCCCTCCGGCACCAACGCCTGGAGGAAGGGGAGGCCTGTTTATGTTCACCGCAACTTTGTCGTACTTCTGTCCGTAGATCCGTCCGCGTTCACCCCCGTGTGTCGGGATATCCCAGGCAACCGCCATGCGCGACATACCGCCTTCGCTGGTTCGGAACAGCGCAACTTCACTCCCGAATGGGTTCTTGTAGTCGTTGTTTTCCGGGCGCAGGTGCGGCACAATGCTGGGCATACCCATGCACGCGACCTCGGTGAAGCTGCCTCCGCTAATGCCGATGCCATAGGCATTTGAATGGGTCGGATACCATTGCGGCGGTAATCCCTTGCGCCAGCCGTTGGTATCCACCTTGTTCGTCTTCGGGTTGTATCCCCCCAGCGGGGTTCGGAAATAGTGAAAGTACTCGCCCTCGGAGTAGATAATCTTGCCCAGCGCCCCCGCCTGGTAACGCTTGTGCCATGCATACAGATCCGAGTGAAAGTATGAAGTTTCAAACATCATGTACGTCAAACCGCTCTTCTTGACGGCCTCGAATAGACGATCGGCATCCTCAAGCGAACCCCAGACCGCCGGCACAACGGAACCGACATGCTTTCCATGCTGCAATGCCGCAATGGCCAGACGTGCGTGACTGGGCGCGTCCGTGGCTATGAATACGGCTTCAATCGTGTCGTCCATGATCATTTCTTCGCACGACGGATAGGTCTTCTTGCATCCGCAGGCCTTCGCCAGACTGGCGCATCGGGATGGGATCAGATCGCTGACGGCGACCACTTCGACGTTGGGATGGTTCTGAAAACCGAACGCAGCTCCGAATTGACATAATCCATATCCGGCAATGCCGACACGAATCTTCCTGTCGGAAAATGGCTGCCAGATCTTCTTTGCGTTCGATGCAGCTGGTGTCTGTTCAAAACCGGGGATGAGCTTACCTTTGGTATCCCTTGGTATATCAGCGGCATCTGCTCGACTGACCACTCCGGCCACACCAATGGCTGCCCCTGCAATCCCGATCCCATGTAGGAACACCCGACGCGACATATTGATTTGTTCGTCTCTCTGCATATCTTTTCTCCTATCCCTATCTTAGGCTCTTAACCGAAGGACAATATCCCGCTTAGCGCATACGCGCCAACCTAAGCGGTTCTCTGTTTACTGAGTTTCTTAATGTTATGCGAAGCAGTAGGTGCTGCCGCTACGAGGCGCACCACCAATAGGCACAGCCATTCGCATGCTACGGCGCATCTTTGGTGCGTCTCATAGCGACAGCATCTACTTGTGCTATCTTAAAAAACGTTGGTCGTTTTTTGTGCATCAACATCCTACATCCCACCGTCCACCTCTTGCATCTTACAGAGCAAAGCGACTCACTCTCACTTCTTGACCCTCTTCCTCTTTTTCGGGGTGCGCTCGTTGAAACCGAAGTATGCTTTCATGCGGACCACATAACCGCCATGACTGAAGTTACAGGCGATGATTGACTTTTTGTACTCATCCGGACCTTTTCCAATCCAGTCGATCATGTTCATGATCATCAACGATGCATAAGAGCTGTTCTCCAGCAGCTCCTTAAATGCGGCTTTGGCGGTCTCTGTGTCACCCTGTTTATACAGGGTGTAGGCGGCCATGGCCCGAACCACATGGGAATCGTCAGTTAGTGCCTGCCTGATGCGGTCCTGGGCCGACTTGGATTGATCTGCAATAAGGTAGCAACCGACAATACCCCAGTAGCGGACCCCTGAATCCTTATCATCCAACAACTTCACGAGCGCCGCCAAGTTTCCCGGGGCTTGTTGCAGTGCCAGATCGGAAGCATCCAGATATGCTTCCAGATCGTACTGCTCCGGGTTGCGCACCATCTCGTAGATCGTGGTATTGTAGTCCGCGGCACGTTTCACCCGTTCGGCTTCTGGGAGCAGCCCGGAGTCATGGATCTTCATCTGCCACTTACGCAGTTCTCCACGCAGCTCTTTGATCACCTCTTTGTGCTCCGGGTTATCAATCAGGTTGACGACGTTGTCCGGGTCTTTGGCTGTATCGTAGAGTTCTTCCATGGGTTTGGTTCCAAACCAACGACCGGTGACAGCATCGGTCTTACCCGCCTTGTGCCAGGCCTCCCAGGCCTTGGTGGCTTCCATCCTCCACAGGTAGTTCAGGTGCTGCCCCCACGGGGCGAAAGGCATGTAGTTGCGGATGTAGAGAAAACGTTTGTTGCGGATAGCGCGAACGTTGTCACAGCGTTCATCCATACGTTCGCGGAAGCTGACATGGTATTTACGCTCTGGGTCGGCATCAGGACCGAGGAAGACCTGCCCCTGCATGACCTCCGGGAGCTCGGAGCCGGTGATCTTCAACCAGGTTTTTGGCATGTCAATGAAGCTTACCAACCGGTCGACCTTGGTGCCTGGTTTCACGGCCGGCCATAGCTGTTTGTACTTCTCCGGAATTCGGATTATCAATGGGCAGTGGGTGCCGCTGTCGAAAAGAAAACGCTTGCTGCGTGGCATGACCCCACCGTGATCGGAGTTGTGGATAACGATCGTGTTCTCGGCCATGCCGCTCTGCTTGAGAGCCTTAAGCGCGGCACCGATCTCGCCGTCCATCTTTTTCATTGCGTCATGGTAATGCGCGTAGTTCTGGCGTATTTTCGGTATGTCAGGATGGTACTTGGCCAGGCGCGTATTCTCCGGTTTATGGGTGGTGTTTTCAACATTACCGAAGGCTCTGCTCTCGTGGGAGCTGGTGGAGTTGATGACCTGGAAGAATGGCTGCTTCTGTTTGAGTACTTTCCAATCGACCTTACTGGAGTCCCAGCACTCGCCATCCTTGCGGCCACCAATGTTGTAATCGGTCTTGCGGGCGTTGGAGCAGTAGTATCCGGCGGCCTTCAGGTAATCGGGGTAGTATTTTATCTGGTCATGCGGAATATCGTAACGGCTGCGCATAGGCAGAGTGCCCATGGAGACAGCATGGATACCGGTGATCCATGTGCTGCGGGAGGGGGCGCAGACGGGGGCGTTGGCATAAGCATGCATATACTGAAATCCCTCGGTCGCCAACTTGTCGATGTTTGGCGTGTCTGCATGCGGATTGCCGTAGCATCCCACCCAGTTCACGTTATTATCTTCGCAGGTCAGCCAGAGAATATTTGGACGGTCAGCTGCGCTACACTGCAATGCTAGGACAACAAGGGCTGTCCAGATAATTCTAATCTTCATAAGTTCTCCAATTTGTTATACGTATGTTACGGTGATTAAGTGCTAACGTCCAGCAACTTTATCTGGAATAAATGTTGAAACAAATGACGCTGTTGGATCATAATTCGGATTAGCAACAGGTATCGCCGCCCCTACTGACTCATGCCATTTATGCAGGCGCTGCAATAATTCTTTAGTCTTTTCCGGCATCTGAGCGGACAAGTCATTACGTTCAGCCAGATCCTGCTTAAGATTGAAGAGCTCCACCTTGGGCTCAGGAATATATTTAGCCAGATTGGGATTAAATACCAGATTGTTCTTATTGGCATCTGGCGGATATTCAAAATAATCCCCAAAAAACTCTATCAGCTTATAATCTCCCGAACGAATAGCACTATGAGGAGTGGTTCGAAAACCACCTAAAGGATAACAGATATAATGAGGGATATGCCAAAACAAATCCTCGCGAGCCAGAGAACCGGTTCCCTGAAGAACAGGCACCAGACTCTCTCCATCCAGATGTTGACGCACTGCAGTATTTGTCAAACCAGCCAATTCCAAAAAGGTAGGGTATATATCAATAATATGAACCGGATCATCACATGTCTGGCCAGACCTGAGCATTCCTGGTTGACGTATAATTAAGGGAATACGCACACCACCCTCATAACAAGTAGCCTTACCTCTGCATAGAGGGTCATTACGTGTCACACGAGTAACACCGCCATTATCCGACATAAATACCAGTACCGTGTTTTTATCTAAAGCCAGGGACTTGACTTTGTCCAGGAGCCTTCCTGTCTCATTATCAAGATGCTCAATCATAGCTAAATAAGTGGCGGAAGCAATTCCTTCGTATGGATAATGTCCTGTGGGAGCAAACCCTTTATTCAGGTATTTTTGAACAATAGGCTCTGGAGCCTCGCAATAAGTATGCACAGAGTGATGAGACAAAAAGAGGAAAAAAGGCTGCTCCTGATGGGTCTCAATAAACGCAATCGCACGATCGGTCAAATCCGTCACGCCCTTGTCTATATCATGTTGTTTGGCATCACCCGGATCAAAGATATCAAAACCATAGTGTTCTTGTATTGAGGCAATATTCTTTGGATCCTTGATCATATACCCACTGCCCCCCGCTTCTGTACCGAGATGCCATTTCCCCAACAAAGCCGTAGCATAACCGGCTTCTTTCAGGGCTTCGCCCAGAGTAAACTGATTAAAGCCCAGCATAGGACTCGGAGGCAAGGGTTGCAGCTTCTTCCAAGGGGCTCGCGATGCAATATCATCTCCTTGCAAAGCCCGTGTAATACGCACACGGGCAGGGTACTGTCCACTGAGCAGTGCAGCACGAGATGGTGAACACATCGGAGCCGCATAGGCACTGGTAAACCGAATCCCCTCTTGTGCCATTTGATCGATGTGCGGTGTCTGCACATGAGGATTCCCATAACAGCTCAGCCCCTTCCACCCCATGTCATCCGCAAAAATAAAAATAATATTCGGCTTATGAGCCGGTATAGAACTCTCATCGAAACAGTTGCATCCTGCAAAGAAACTCATCACTGCAAGGCCTATACCCATAAATAAAAAATTCTTCTTCATCATAAAAACACTCATAATCTCCTCCTTAAATCTCAGGTCTCTACTTGGGAACAGCAGCCTTCCAGCCGCCTTTGAGTTTGGCGACTTTGTCCCACCCCACGCTATAGTCACTGTGGTGGTGGTAGATCTTGCCCACGGCGACGGTCTCATAGCCATTGGCCTTGAAGTGTTTGTTGATCGACAATGCATCTGGAACGTGGGTATAGAGCGCTTTGTTGCCGTAGATTTGGCCTTTGTCCGGGCGGTAGCCGCTGAGCAGACTGGCGCGTGAGGCCATGCAGATAGCTTGCTGGCAGTAGGCACGGTCGAACACTAGGCCTTGTGAAGCCAGCTTGTCGATGTTTGGGGATTTGATGTTCGTGCTGCCGTAGCAGCCAAGCTCCGGTCGCAGGTCATCAACAGCGATGAACAGGACGTTCTGTTTTTCTGCGGCAGTTGCACTGAGGCTACATGTGAGCCCCATTGCGACAAGTGACAGACTGAGCAATCTATTTGATTTCATAGTTTTTATCTTCATTCGACAGGTAACGTGATAAATTGCGCATTAAAACTCAACTCTGAAAATCTTGCATTAAAAAATGATATCAAAGGAACTTAACGTGAGTAAAGTTATAAATCGCACCCTAAGTAATTGAAAGTGATGGTAATATTATTACATGCCTCTGTCGGTATCCGGTGGACGAAACGGGTAATTAGCTTGCAGGAAATTTTTCTCCTGTTTTATAAGCAGCGGCAATAGCGCATCCATCCATTTGACGGCCATCTTCTTCGCTCCGGAAGCATTGGGATGTACCTTGTCGCTGATGGTGTCAGTTTTCCAATCAAATCCGTCAGCCTGATTGACAAGGATGACCTTAAAATTTTTCGATATCAAACGCTGTGAAAGCACTTTCAATTCCTGGTTCAGCTCCGGGATATACGAATACTTGGGAAGCTTTCCTGCCGGAATTACTTGTGCCAAAAGGATTGTGACTTTGGGATTGAGCGCGCTGATGGTTTCAATCATGGCTCTTGTATCACGGATGATTCCCTGAACAGGTTTATCTTTGCTGAAGCTGTTGTGCCCCGAATGAATCAGCACGATATCAGCTGGATACTTGATGTAAACATCTTTTGAGATGCTGAGCAGGTACTTCGTGTTTCTGCCGCCATATCCCGCATGAGGGGAGGTAGCATCTTTTGTCGGTCCAATGAATTCAAACGCTAGCCCTTGCTTAATTAATGCGGGAATCAGAACTTGACGATAACAGGAAAAACTCTTCCCGCCTTGCGTAATTGAGTCTCCAATAGCCAGAATAGTGGTCTTCATTGTGCCCTCTTGTGCGTCTTGATGTCGATTGGCATGTGGATTCTCATACCAGAACACGCCCATTCCTCCATTACCCTCACGCTCCTCACAGGTGAGTAGATCGAGATCTCCGTCTCGATCCAAGTCCAGCATTTCGATACGGTCGTATTTGATTCCCTTCTCGGTTCCGCTGATTTGGTGGGGCATCCATTCCTTGTCCTCCGGCGTATACTTATACTCCAGCCAAAGCACACCGTGCTTGGCCTTGGCGTTCCATGTTGTCAAGACCAGATCCTTCTGCTTGTCGCCATTAACGTCCGCCACCACGACAGCACGTGTATTCCCCGCCTTGAAATCGGCGGAGATCACGTGAGTTCGCCATTTCAATCCCGCTTTGTCGAGTCTCTTTAGAAAGAAGAGCTGCATCTCTTTAACCGCCACTACCGCATCCTGCAACCCGTCACCATCCAAATCTGCGAGCACCATGCTTAGGACCTCTTTGCCTCCTGCACCCATCAGATGATTTTTCCATGGTTTTGTCTGCATCGGACCGTATCCGGGATTCTCAAGCCAGCGACAGCCGCAAAGCGGACCCCTGCGGTCCGAGACCACAACATCGATGTCTCCGTCTTCATCCATGTCACGTTTCCAGATCGACATGATCCAGCCTGCCTGGGATATGGGATGCCACCTGTAACCGGCTAAGTTGCGTCCGTTCTTCGGCGCCGCAAACCAGCCGATCTGTGCGTTACGTCCCTTCGATCCTGCGATGAGGTCAACCCCATTCCTGCCATCAACCTGCATTGGCCAGGCAAACATCCACTGCTGTGAGTGCATCTCGGAGTCGGGTAGCACAGCCTGCTGCCACTTATTGGCGAACAGGAGATCAGCGTGGTTGCGTGGTGACCAATGAACATAGATCTTCTTCGTCCCTCCCTCACTACAAGAGACGACGTCCAAGGCCCCATCGCCATCCAGGTCTGCAAATACAGCATCTTCCACTGACGGAGTTTTTCCGACGGTGGCCATAGGCCAGTGCGTCTTCGATTTATCAGGACCGGGATTGAGATAGATCCGTGTCACGCCGCCTTCTTCCCAGCCTGTCGCGATATCCATCAAACCATCGCCATTGATGTCTGCCAGTTTGACACCGTCTGCACCCCGTGAGGATTCATCGATGATATGGCATGCCCAAGGCTGACCAGCTGGCTCAGCGGCCATAAGTCCCTCAACCTGAGTTAGCACAACAGCAACTAGTGCCTGACATACTGATATATATGTTCTGATTTTCATTTTCTGATTTATCCACATTTTTTATCTCTCACAGAGGCACAGAGATCACAGAGTAATAGTCTTGCCTTCATTAGCGTCCCGTCAGTCTTCGCCCCGCAGGGCGCATAAGCGTCAACCTAAGGGACTCTTTCCCCCTGCGTTACTCAATGGTGTGCGCAGCAGTAGGTGCCGCCGCTATGAGGCGCACCACCAACAGGTACGGCTCTTCGCATGCTACGTCGCATCTCTGGTGCGTAGCGACAGCACCTACTTGTACTATCTTTGAAATTTGGCCCCATTTTGTACCTTAACGATGATCTTTAAGCACAGCATCTGCCCGCGTGTAAATGCTCATAGCACACATAAGCACCACCGCTGCAGCGGCAGTCCTGATACCAATGGACTGCGAATCGTACATAATCATCCTCTCAATCTCTTCCGTAAATACTTCGCTTCCTCGCTCTAAAGCAATCTCATCAATTGATTTCACCGAGAATAGCGTTTTATATAAATTTTCTTTATCCAATACAAAATATCACATTAGAATAGGCGGGGTCCACCATGGAATAAAGCCTAAAGCTGCTTTCAGCCGCAACCAAATTGAGCTCTTGAGATGGTGCGAAACCATATTCTCTACATCGGTATAAAAGTATCCAAAAACTTCTCCGTGACACTGTGCCTCAGTGTTAAAATTATCTTTCTGCCCCGAAATGCGGCTCACATTAGGCCCCTTCGGCCCATCGGGCCCATAACACTATCAGTATAGAGTACCCGCGAAGCGTACCCGACACCTGACACCCGACACCCGACACCTTTCACAGAGCGCAGCGACTCCACTCCGACACCCGACACCCGACACTTGACACCCGACACCTGACACCTTTCACAGAGCGCAGCGACTCCACTCCGACACCCGACACCCGACACCTTAAGGACGTGTCGTCGGTGGATTCTCGAGCAGGCCCTGCAAGGCGTAATAAGCCGGTTTCGCTTTGTACTGGCGGTCAAACAGGCAACCTTCCTTCCGCTTTTCACTCTGCCATGCGTCGGCATCACTGATATTCCACACATTCCAGGTGACAACTCCACTATTCCGCATCTCCAGAAGTACCCTCATGATGGCAGCAAAAGTTTCTGCCTGTGCCTTGAAATCCTTTTCTTTGGCCTTGAGCCAGGCATTTTGTTCGGTTACATGGAACGACAGCTTGTTCGTGTGCGCCCAGCTGATTAAGGCACGCAATCGCGCCATGTTACCTTCATCTTGCTCCCAACCGACATTGATGTGCGTCTGCCACCCAATGCCGTCCACGCGCAAGCCCTGCTGGCGCAGGTAAGGGACAAGGGCCTTGACCTTATCCCACATTTTCTCCTCCATGCCGCCATGCTGGTTGATGATCAGCTTTTTTTGTGGGGCGTGCCTGTTCGCAATCTCGAAGGCCAGCTTGATGTAGAGCGGTGGTTGTAAGGGATGATTGTTGTCATAACCAAGTATGGTCCAGGGACACTCCCATTTGTCAATGCCCTGCCGCGGCCCATGCCAATCTCCGTTGCTTAGGACCGTTTCGTTGACAACATCAATCCACTTGACGTGCTTGTGTGTATTGTAGCGTTTGTAGAGCGCCGTGGTGTATTCGATCAGGTTCTGCTTCAATTCCTGCGGCGTACGACTATCGTCTTTCGCCCATTTGGAGCACTGCGGGCTTATGGGTGCATGCAGGCGTAGGATCTGTTTCTGCTCCTCGCAATGCCTGATCCATGCATCAGCATAAGTCCATTTCCAGATACCGGGCCTGGGATGAATTGTGCTCTGCTTAAAATCATTTTCGGGAGTGACATAGCTGAACTCGCGGTCCATAATTACCCCGGACCCATGCGGTCTCTTCCGCCACCCCGTGGTGCCACCCACATAGACGTTTCCATCGGGATATTTATCAGCCACAATAGCACGCAACCGTCGCCCCTTAGGAACTGGAGGCTCGGATGCATCAGCCCGAACGGACAATAGAAGCGCAAACACAATAAGTATAGCAGATCTCTTCATATAACCTCTCCTCTGCGCTGTAATGTTCTGTCAGGCCTAAAACCAATCTCATTCTTTTTTAACCTGTTAACTGATGACAGTTAAAATCAAGTCAGTTTTGTTCAGCAATTTTGCGCAATCAACCCCGACGGGGTGTCATCAGCTGTTCCGGATGTTTAGGGGCGTCTCTCGGGTAGGAATCGAGCTCCCATGGCCGTTTGCCTTCCACTTGTGGCGGATTCCTGTTCATGACGACCGCTCGCATCTTATTAAGAGCAAGTGCCTTCCAAAGCCCGCCGGTGCCCGAGTACATGCCATCCACCTTCTCTTCAGCGAGGATGTCACCAATCCACTCTGCCCGGCAAACCTTGATATACTCTTCGGGATAATCGCGTGCCATCGCTCCCAGCTTGAAGATTACTGCGCGCATCGACCCAGGCTTGTCGGCTGTCCAGAATCCATTCCTCCATGAAACACCCAGAATCGTCGTCCAGCCTTTGGGCGTCCAGTAGGTCACTGCCGTGTGGCTCCTAAGACGTGCGCCCCATACCGGGCAACCGAAGCTACGGCCGAGGCAACGACCGAAAAAGGCCTTCGGCCCGCATTGCCCACCTTTATCGATGATCTGTTGCATTCTGGTCTCCGGCGCATTCTCGTCGATTTCGGCTCGTTTATGACCAAATTCGGAATTCATCAATCCGACGTAATGCGCTTTATACTCCGCTGGGGCTGTAATCTGATCGGGACGGTAATTCCACAGCATCTCCCGCATCCAGGCCATATCGGCATTCGTGTGTGGGTCGTTGATGACCTGTCGATACTGCCATGTCGTCAGCTTGTCAAAGGCCGGATCAAGCTCTTTACCGAGATATGATTTTTCGAAAAACTGATAGCGCTGCACCGGATCAATCCCGACGTAACCGCACAACTCAGGTGCGGCCAGTTCGAGGCTGGTGCCGAGCGCCAAGCGTCGAAAATGGCCCTCCCTTGCGCGGTCGCTGGCAGCCAGTATGCTACCGAAAATCTGGAGTGCTTTTCCGTATCGTCCCGCCTTCGCACCTCCGGCGTAAAGCATCTCCTTCATCAGCTGCGTGTTGGCAAGCAGTCCGTCGACCAGCCTCCTCTGTTCAGCTCCCTGCTGGGTGAATTCTGCCAACCCACGCGGAGTGGCGCTTGCGAGAACTGCGCATTTGACGAGTTGGCTGTCGAGGGCATCGCTGCTTAAAACACTATCCAGATCCGAAAGGATAGGGCGTGTCGCAATCAAAGAGGCAAATGTCGCCTTGGCGTTGTTATAGGTGTTGTTCCTGATCTCCTCTCGCACCTTGCCCTTCTTATCCTTGCTCTTTTTGATAGTGCCTTTCTCCGCTTCAAAAGCCTTGATGAACTGAGCTTTCTTTTCAGGATTGATTTGAGGAACCTTTCCTTTCAAATTGCCCCGTAAGCTTGCAAGCATTTTGGAATATTCACTATAGGACTGCTCTCCCGCTGACATCAGTGGGGGACTTTCGATCACTTTCTTTGGTGCCGAAAAACTGTCTGTGATCATGCCAACAGAAATGCCAAGCAGACATGCGAGGGATAATATTCTTCTTCTCTTCATGGGTTCTCTCCAGGATAAGCTGGTTAAAAGCGGGTCGCTCTGTTTTGCCCTTATGACAAATTTAAGGGTCTTCCGCAGAATCTGTGGGTACATTGTGGTCTTCTCCCGTATTCAGGTTGTCAGCTCTCCTGGGCAAGGAAACAGGCTCGCAACTACACAATCCCGTGAGAGCACGCTCAGAACTCCCA
>Ga0307990_1003213_pt1 | contig 12608 bp, 13 predicted proteins | sample EllFjometagen129_FD_203168 | JGI IMG/M metagenome (GOLD analysis project Ga0307990, IMG submission 203168) | Marine microbial communities from Ellis Fjord, Antarctic Ocean - #129 | ecosystem: Environmental > Aquatic > Marine > Unclassified | place: Southern Ocean | collected 2014-10-08
TGAAATATCAGCAAAAAACTTTCTAAATTCACCTAGTTCTTTCCCTTGTCTTCCGACGAGAGATTCCAATTCACCGAACTGTTCTTCTGAAAGTTCTGATTTGGACTTATCTTCAACTTTAACATCGCTGCCTGATGTCTCCCCTTCTCCTCCTAAGTTATTTGGATTAGGAACATCTGTTTCTATAGGGCTCCCCGAGTTATCGGACCCTTCGAATGGATTTTTAGACATATATTTTTCTTCATAATTAAATTTATAATAATCGGCTAAGCTTAAGCGATTCTTACTTTTTCTTACCAAACTTCTTCTTAGTAAGTTTTTTAGTAATACTTAATAAATCAACTCCTTCTCTTTTATCATCATCATTAGTTTTTAATTTACCAACGATTTCTGATATTGAGTTATTCATTCCACCTGAGAACTTCTCAGCTGCTTCTTTATAATTTATCTTCATAGTTTTATTTGCATTTCTTAATTAACAATTTTAATTTCTTTCTTTTCTTCTTTCTCATTACTCCGTCTTTTAATCGACCTTCTATAGCGGAGGTTGCTGTTGTTGATGGACCTGAATAATTCTGTGTTTCCATATTATTATTTTACTCCTATTCCATATTCATCTCCTTCTTTTATTGCTGGAATTTTATAATCATTTGCTGGACCATTCCTATTCTTATTTTTCTTCTTAGCATTTTCTCTAAGTTTTTTCATCAGAGCAATTAACTCAATTTCTTCTTCTGTTTTTTTTGTTTTTTCTTCGTACCTCTTCCTTAACTTTTTTTCGTCTGGGTTAAGAGTTTCTCCTATACTAGCTAAAACTTTTTTTAATATTGACATGATTTTTTTTAATTATTAATAAAATTATATATTAGTTTCTAAATTAAACAACACCATATGCTCCACCTAAATCTTCTTTCTGTTTTTCTTTCTTAGCTTTAGGATCAGATTTTTCCTCTAAATTAAATTTAAGAGTCAAAACAACGTCCTGGAAATCTAACATACCTGTAATCATTCCCTGATAACGTGCAATCTGTGTTGGTTCTTTAACTGGGTCTATAGATAGTAATGAATCTTGAACGATTCCAATTCTATCTTGTGTGTACTTCAACATGGCGAACCATAATGGAGTACCTTCAACGTCTCTAATAAGATTCGCCATATCTTCACTAGACATTCCTTTAATTTGTTTTTGTACGTCTGCTGTAAAATATTCCTTAATTTTTTGTGTATTTTTATTCATATTTTTTTATATTATCTTTGGAGACTACTTGCTTGATTCATCAAGGCACTCTCCGGATTACTATTACCTCCTGTTGATACATTTGTATTAACTCGACCAGATCTATTTAGACCACGCGGATTTGTTGTTGGCATAGGTATTCTAGCCGCTGTTGGTGGTGTTCCAGATGCGTTTAATAAGTTAATTGGTGCTGATGCTTGACCCATACCACCTTGTCCTTCTTCTCCTAACAACGCTAACGCTTGTTTAGCAACATCTGGTGATATGTTTTTTGTCCCTGGTGCTTGTGGAGCTTGTGGAGCTTGTTGTTGCATTCCTTGTGCTTCCATCATAGCTGCCATTTCTTCTGGTGTACCTTGTCCTTGTCCTTCTATAGGATTACCTTGTTCATCAACTTCTGGTTGTGGTTCTTCTTCGCCTTTAGCTACAGAATCTAGTGACCAGTTCCAATCTGCTAGAATCTTCTGTGTTAGTTTCTGTGGGTCAACAAACGGTAAGTTGATTAACAATTGGAATAGATCCATATCTTGTTTCTTCTTAATATCTTGTTGTCCTGCGATTGATGGTAATACACTAGCTTTGTAATCAAACAATCCCATAAGATCATCTTTCTCAATAAGAGGGAACATTTCCTTTCCGTCATCACCAACTATTCGAATAGTCATATCATCTGTAAAGAACTGACGTGACATATCCATCCAGTATCTCATTAATATAGAATATCCTTCACCAAGGTGATTAACGAATAATCTAACTCTTTCTAACGTCGACTCTCTTAAGTGCCTTACTTCTGTAGCTGAACCAGCTCCTCCTCCAACTCCCATTGAGAAGTCATCAACTCCTGAAGCATAACGCATGTCAGCCTTTAGTAAATCTTCTTCTTTATACGCACTAGCTTTAATATCTGTAAATTGTACTTCTCGAACTCCATTAGGGTCAACAGAATAAATAATACCGAAAGGTCTTGTAACGAGTTCGTCTTTATTAATATTTGCAAGAGGATTAACAATCCACATCTTGTGGATAGAAAGTGTAGCTGAATCAAGTCTTTGGTTCTTAATCATATTCATCATTATCTGAGGATTCTCAAGAATCATTGGAAGACCATAACCTTCAAACTCTCCTGGTACTTTTAGATAAGGGAAATCAATGAAAGAAGCTTCTTTGTAGTCATAAGGTATAGGCATCTTTGCATCAGGTAAAATAGGTGTGTAACTTCCACCAACGTGAACTGAATAACAGTCTTCAAATGGTTGTGTCCATTCAAATACTTCATACATCTGTAAATCATTAGTACCACTTGAATTATATTTATCTACACCTGTTCCGAAATTACTAATACTATAAGATTGTGAACCTTTAACAATTAGTTCTTGGTTTTGTTTAACCTGACTTCTGATAGAAGCGTAATCTTCTAAATCACCCCCTGGGCTATTCAAAGCTAACGCTAATCTTTTTGGGTCAGCTCCTGGATACTTTCTTGTGATCTCAGGTTCTGTCATCACTAATCTTTTCAACCAATACTGCTTACTCTCACGTTCTGTATTATGCCAGTCATACCAAAGAGAGTAGTTATCTACCCACTCAGCGAAAGGTGCATCATAAAAAGTTCTTTCTTCCTCTTTCCATTCTAATTTATCTTTAGAAATATCTTTTGTTTGCAAAAATTTCTGTGTCCTTACATCTTTCTTCCAAGATGCTTGTAAGAAACCTGTTCCATAGACCAATGAAGATCTAACAACATCTTCAGTTACTTTATCCATTCTAGAAAGTTCCCATAGATAATCAGTTAACTGTCTTTGCTTTTCTGACTTAGCTTGATCTTCTTGATTTCTTCCTTGCACAGTAAAATCAGGTCGTGCGTCTAATACACGAGGCATTAATGTTTCTACTACTGCTTGTACGTAAGGGACAAATATGTTTGATTGCCACCTTTTAATTTGTGTTTGTCTATCACCGTTATAAGCGATATAAAGTTTATAAGAACGATCTAAACGAGGTTTAATAACGTTTAGAAAATATTGACGAGCATCATCCATTTGTAAATGAAAGCGTGATAAAAACTCTACTTCATCATCGCTGTAATCAGATGGATTATATGTATCAAAACTCTTGTACTTGTTTGTTTTATTTTCTTGCATAGTATTTCTTATAATTCTAACACAGTCCTATTAATATCCAGAAGTAGGAAGATGTTGTGCATAATTAATTTGATTCATTGGTTTATCAGAGATTACTTTGAAGCCTTGGCAAGCAATTGCTGTACTGAATATACAATCATCGTGATACGAATCCATCGCCACCATATTGTTAGCCTGATTAAAAATAAACACAGTCATCTCATCAACTGTCTCTTTGCTATGTATAATAATATTACTCTCACGAGTCATTTGTTCAAACTCATCAATCAGAATAGGCCTTGTAACTCTAGTTGTTTTCCAACCAAGTTTATCTGACCAAGGGTTACCTATTGTATCAAACCGAGATGGTCTAAAATAAAGAGAAGGATAAAGACAGTTCTTAAGAACATTCAAGACAACGTTACCATGAGCTTCTGCTTCAACTACCATTAAAGCATTGTTATAATGCCTACCCCATTTATCTAAAATCTTAGCAAACCTGTCTGGGGCTATATGACCTCTCCAAAAACCTACCTCCTCTCCATTTGACCTATCAAGAACAGAACAAACAGAATAGTCACCACCTGTAACACCTTCTGCACAGTCGGCACCAAATACATAGAAATGTCCCTCTTCTACTGGTTTATATATTCTGAAACCTTCTTCCTCACGAACTGTATGTTCTGAACCATCGTCTAATTCAACCTTATCACCTACTTTTAAAACAGTTTTTCTTTGTTTAGCTATAGCCTCTTGTGTAAATACAGATCTACCAGAGATTAAGAACTCTAACGCGTAGTTGTTATTAAACTTACGAGGGTTAGCCATTCTTTTTCTAATAATATCGATTTCTTCTTCTGAATAGTTCCACCACCACCCGTATTCCTTCTTTTCATAACCGTTATCAGATACCCACATTCTATGGAAGTAATCACCAACAGCACCTGGAGATGATTCAATAATTATCTTTCCATTAACTGGGACAGAAGCTTCTAGCGTCACCATCTTCTCTTCTGCTTTTTCCCAGAACGGAAGCTCAGTAAGCAAGCAAAAATTAATTGTATATCCCCTACCTACGTTCTCAGTAGAAGGTAAAACTAAAATTTTTGAATCTACTTTAGGGAAAGAAATTTCATACTTGGAGTTATAGTGAATTGTAGGTTTTAATGAGTCAGGAGTTGTCCTATAGAAAGTTTTAATCTTATCAAGAAGTTCTGTTGTAAGGTCATTGTTATAACCTACGATAGCTGTAGTTACACCTGGTGTAATAATTGTTTTGTGATAGAGATAACCAGTTACGATTGTAGAGTTATGCGAAATAAGTCCATTTGCTATGAATGTCTTTTCTGATGTTTGAATATCAATCATCTTCCTTTTTCCTATATTTTCGATCGAAGAAATTTCTTTCCAACCTCCATTAGGTATTGTTTTTCCATTCCACCAATCTCTATTTTGAAAACGAGAAGGTTGTGTTTGACCTAAAACTCTAAAAACATCAGAAATATTTCCTATAATAATTTTACATACAGGTTTACTCCCAAGTTTACTAGAGTCTCCTAATTTACGTTTATCCCACTCAATACGATAGTTATAACCCTTTCTTTCAACATATTTAATCATTCTATCTAATACAGGTCCTTCTACCTGACTAACAGACACTAGAACACCAGTTCTTGTTTTTTTAGCTAAAGAGCCTTCTCCATCTATCATTCCTGAAAACCAACCATCTTCGTAATCTGGTTCATCCCAAGTATTAACAATTGATCTCATTGTATCTCCGACCTTCATTTCTGAAACTTTTTTCCATATAACATCTGTAGATTTTCTAAATTTTTTACCCATGAAACGATGATCTGAAGTAGCTATAATGTTTGTTCCATCTTTAAAGTTAATAATAAAAGCCTCTTCAAAAATTTCTCTTTTTTCCTCAATAATAGAACGTAACATTTTTCTTCTAGATTTTCCTCTTCCTCCACCAATTCTCTCTTCTACTGAAACTATTTCTTGTCCAACTTGTATTTTTTCAGCAGTAATCCATTTTAAATTACTAGACAATATTTTTGTATCTTTGTCAACGCAAAATCCAATTTGACGGGCTTTCATGATAATGATACGGTTACTCTTTCTAATTGTATTAATAATATCAAGTTGAGCAGGTTTAAAAATAAAAGGAACTAGACCTTTTCCTTCCTTCCCTTTTATCCTACAAAAATTCTCTATATAAAAACGAGGATCAAGAAGTTTTTTTGCTTTTTCTTCCTGGTCTTTAATCATATAATTCTTTTGTTTCTAAATTAGATTTTTCTTTTGCCTTCTTAACACTTTCTGGCATCTCTGGAGGGACAACTTCATACTCTACAGCTTCTTCCATCAATTGTTCTTCATCTTTCTCTTCTCTTGCATCTTCTACTAGATCTTCCCATCCTCCGCCACCAATAGCTGTTTCTTCATACTTATCTAGGCCAACGGACTTAAGTATCATGTTAAGTGCCTTAAGTTTATCAGAAGCTTTTCCTGCATGATCTATTTCATCTTTAATGTTATCAACAACGTAATCAAAAGTTATACCTTTCTTTACAAGAGCATTATGGTATTCCTTCCTCATTGCTATCTTATCTAAAGTTCTATAAACATCAGCTACAGTTTTTACACCAATTAAATCTTTTAACTTCTTAGGATCTTGTGTAATTCTAAGAGCTTTAAGCAACATTATTTGCTGGGTAGTATTCTGTGCGTTATACGCATATTTCCCTTCTACAAAGACAACAGGTTTTAATTTACTCATATTCTTTTTTGACCTTTCTTAGCTTTTAATTTTTTATTATTGTCAGTTATATAATACGGGAAAAGTCTACTATTATTTTGCTTTATTTCATATCTATCCTTTTCCAATTTCTCATTTTCACAATAAACGTGATTGATAACGTAATCCAAAAAAACAGCGAATGACATATCTTTTTCATCAGCTTCTTTTAATAAACCCAACCTATCATCTAGTTGGTGGACAACAATTAAAAATTCTGAAGTTATATTCTTATATGGGAACTTATAATAATCAGGGTTTTCAAAAGGATTGTTTTCTTCAAAGTCAGGAAAGAAATCATCGAAATAAGATTCCAATTTTTGAAAGAAAATATTCTTAGTTATAACCTGTAAATCATTTCCAACGTTTCTTCTCACTAATTTAACAAAAGCACTATTTAATAATAGTGAGTTTTTATACATCGGTAAGATAGTCTTCTTACCGTAATATTTAAATTTTCTTCTCATCCAAGAAAGCTTCACGGAATATAAAAAGAAACCTGAGTAAAAATCTTTCAAGAAATCTTTAAATAAATCTATATATTCGTTTAACTCCATACCGTCAACGGAAACTTCGTCTAAATTTAATTTAGATCTGTTTCCTTTACGATCGCTAGAGAAAACGTCCTCATATGTTTTCTTGTGGTGTTTCATTATTTTGCATATTCATATTTTGTCCAGGCCTTGGTGGTAAACCACCCCCACTGCCTCCTCCCATTCCTTGTCCCATTCCTCCTCCCATTCCTTGTCCCATTCCTTGTCCCATTCCTTCTCCTCCCATTCCTTGTCCCATTCCTTGTCCCATTCCTTCTCCTCCCATTCCTTGTCCCATTCCTTGTCCCATTCCTTCTCCTCCCATTCCTTGTCCCATTCCTTGTCCCATTCCTTCTCCTCCCATTCCTTGTCCCATTCCTTGTCCAGGCATTGGTGGTAAACCACCGCCTCCTTCCATAGGGGCTTCTTGTTCATCTCCTAAAATTTCAGCTAGAAGAGCTTCAATCTTCATGGCTATTTCAGGATTTTTTGTTTTCATTTCAGCTAAATAAGCTTTTACTTCTTCAGGATTACTAGGGTCAACTCCTGCTTCAGTTAACACATCGAAAAGTTGTCTTAAACTTTCACCTTTTGCTTCTTCTATTTGATTATTACCCATAGCTTTTTGAGCATTCATTTTCTGCATCTCACCATCTACCTTCCCCATCAAGCCCTTAAGATTATCTCGTTTTTGTTCTTGTGTTAAACCAGAGGACATTGGTGCTCCTTGACCACCGGAGGGCATCTGTGCTCCTCCCATTGGTGCTCCTTGACCAGGTGCTCCTTGTAAATTTAATTCATCCATAATTTTATTTATTCATTGCTACCCTTACACTTTCATAAGAAGTTTTTCCACCACTCCAAAGTCCACAAGCTGATAATGCTACTATAATACCTTGTAACAAAGCATTAACATCAAAACCACCAAGTGCTACTGCTAATAATACACCTACCACTAACGATGCTAACGGTACAAAACGTTGTGCTAAAAACTTAGTTGTCTTTAATACTTGAACTATACCTACTACAACTGGTATTAACGCTAAAAATTCTCCTGTTATTTGCATGTTTTTATTTGATTAAATTAATAATTATTAATAATTATAACACATTAACTATAAAGTTCATTCAACTTTCTTCTTGTCTTAGGACCAACTCTACCGAACCCAGGAGTTGTTGCATCTGCTACTGAATATCTTAATTGGAATTCTTCTACTGATTTTTTTGTAATTGCTCCGTAATATCCTGTACTATCAGTATTAAGAGGGAATAAACCTTCATACTTCAGAACATCTTGTAATACCTTTATTTCGTCATTAGTTTGTCCAAACTCTAAATCAACATTAAATGTATGTTTAGGTTTCTGTACTTCTGCCCAATCATCAAAGTCAAAATTCATTGTATAAGCTGCGAAGAAGTTTCTTTTCTTAAAGAAGTCCTCTGTAATTATTCTCTGTCCATTCATTCCATATTGTGGTCCCCACGAATCTTCAATAATAAGAGCTTTCTTACCCTTGTATAGAGTAAAATCGATAGCTGTAACAGAGTGCCTATTTGTTGTAGGAGCATATATATCCACATCATTATTTATTGTTGGTAATGGTTTATTCCATTCATTCCCTTCAAAGAAAAACCAAACCATTACAGGTTTCTTTGTTACCTGAATAACAGACGCTACAGATTCAATATCTTTAGTTGGTAAAGTTATGTAATTTCCTATCTTGAAAATTTTACCTACATCATCTTTATATTTATCTATTTCAACAGCATCCATTTGTGAGTCATTCATGTTTTGAGAAGGAACGAGTTCTTCTAGAGTTGCGCTTTTTTGTGCAACAGTGAAAGCATCTACACCAGCCATTCCAGCTTGTGGTTTATTAACTCTCCTTTGATAAATGTGTGTAGCTGAAAAATGAACATAAAGATCATTCTTTAACCAATAAAGTATACCCATCATCTTTGCCATTGTCTGTGCTACGCAAGAACCACTACCGTCTTGGTTAAAAATTGGAAAACGTCTCCACTCTGATTGTGCTTTCTCCTTCCAATCAACTGGTGTAGCTGATGTAACTAATTCTTCAAATTTATAATCCTTCGCTTTTTCTTCATCTGTTCTATCATCAATAATTGCACCTGATGTGAACACTAACTCTTTCTTCTTTCTAAAAAAACTAAATATTTTATTCATCATATCTTTATTAATTTTTAATCTTTGTTCTTGTAGCATCTAATGTGTATAGGGGAACTCCTGAACGACTAAATAGAGATCTAAGTGTCTTCCTAACAGCATCTTCCTTTGTATCTTTCCCAACGGTGCTTCTTCCTTGTGTAGCATTAGCTAGATTTCTGAAAGCATAACTTGGTACGTGATCTAGAATCTCTCTAGGAACTTTTCCTGCTAACAGTCCAGCATAGCCCATGAATCCAGGTATTAATGGTTCTACTAACGTTTTAGCAGCATAAGGAGCTATATCTAAGAAGCTACTATCTTTTTGTTTACCTGTCTTTGGATCATAGGCAGGATAAAGTGGTTGTCCAAATTGTCCTTGTGGAATTTGGTCTGTACCTGAAAGTAACCATGGTTGGATGATATAATCTTTTAACATCTGTCCTGCTGGGTCTTGGAATAATGGTACCTTATCTGTCATTTTTAATATTTTCTCTCTATTACTATTTCCGTAAGTCCTATCAGAAGGATTAAACATGTTCATTGTATAATAAGGAACGAAGTTTTTAACATTTATATTCCACATACCGAACATCTTTGCTACTGTTGGTGAATTTAGATATTTATTATATTTATTTTCCATAGCAGCTTTTTCTTGTGTTGTTCTTCCAACGTTCATCTCATTTAACATGAATGAGATTTTATTAAATATTGCTGGATTATTAAGTGCTGTTTTACCTGTTTTTGCAGCCATAGCATATGGGAATGAAAGGAAAGGTGCACCTGCTACTGGTAAAGCTCTCATAACACGAACAAAATCAGGCATAGCTGAATAGTTCATGAATGCTTCAACAGCTACTTCTGTAGCTTTATCTGCTTTTAGTTTATATAAACGTTCTCCTCCCTTAATCACAGACTTAGGCATTAGATCATCCATAGTTATCTTTACAGATCTATTCAATATTTCTAATGTTTTTGCATTAACACCTTCTGTCATTAAGAAATTAGTTGTTCCTAATTTAAAAGTCTGGTCAATTCTTTCATATGCCCTAGGCATTTTTTCAACCAACAATCCTGTAAACTTAGCAATAAGATTATAACCCTCTGGATTATTATCTATAGATTTATTTATTATTTTTGCAAGATTATCAACATAATCATTTCTTCCTAAAACTAATTCACCTGGGACGATACCACTCCCTTCTTCAGATCTCATTACAGAGTTATTTACTAAGTTCCTTTCTACATTTTCAGCAGGTGTATTATATTTTCCTAAATCTTTACTTACTTTTTTATTGAAATCAGAAGAAATATCAGTTAATTCACTTGTCCTTTTCATAAGAGCAGCGTCTCCTACTTCATCTCCTATATTAGCTACTGTTACAGCAGCTTCGTCAGAAGCATCTAAACCTTTCATCATTACTTCTTTAACTTTTTTAAATGAATCCTTCTCACTCAATAAATCAACAAGCGCTCTCTTTTCAATACCTAACTTACGACTAATCTCCTCCATAGAAATACCAAGAGCTTGTTCAAATTTAGCTGGATTCTTTTTTGCCATACTTAACAACGAACCAACATCAGCTGTAAGTATATCTCTCATTCCAGCTGCTCCTGTTTTTCCTTTTAAAAATTTCTGAGCTCTCCACATAGAGTTTAGATAACTAGGTTTCCATACAGGTAATCCCATCATTGCTCCCATAAAGAAGTTCCCCCCAAAAGCTACTGTAAATGAACCTGGGTTCATTGCAACCTTTGCTGATTTGAATAAAGAGACTAATTTTTCCTGAGTTTCAAGCATCATTTTAAATGGTTTTAGATCAATAGGTTTCTTTAGTTTTTCTGTGAATTTTACAATATTATTTGCATCTTCAATTACATCATTCAAAACCATTGGTCCTAACCTCTTATTTTTTAGATCCTTTATAGTTGTATTTTTCAATTTATCAACGAAATCATCATAGAATTTAACTCCTGTCTTACCTAACGGAGTTACTTTATGCAAATCTATTAGATGTTGAGTATTATAATCCATTTTAGATGCATTAAGTAAATATTCAGCATTTTCCAAGTTCTTTTCTACTGAAACCTTACCTTTAAATTTTGGTAATATAACATTATCTGCATCTTTAATTCTAACATCCACCATTGCTCCTGCTGTATCTTTCATCTTGATAAAAGCATTTGGGTCAGCAAGTTCTTCATAATTAGCAAAATCTGCATCTCTTTTTCTTATAGCTCCTTTTTCTTTAGATAAATTCGTTGTTATATCATCTAATTCCATCCTTCTTGCCTGTTCTTCAGGTGAATACTTCATAAAGTTAGCAAATCTGTTACCTATATTCTTACCTTCTTCAAATTCTGATGCTGTAACCTTACTTTTTCCTATACTCCTAATACCTTTTTCTAGTTTAGTGCCAATTGTACCTGATTTTAGCCACGGAATAGCACTTCTACTGGCTTTTAAGTCAGCTTCTAGGCTTTTACCTATTAATGCATTATATTCATCTGCTCCTTTTACGGCTTTTTCTCCTAATTTTTCTGCAGCTCCTTTAAATTTAGTAGAAAATTTAGTGAATGGCTTCATACCTGTCACTGTTTTTTTAGCTAAATTAGACGTTAATCCTTTCCCAGCAGCCGTTAAAGCTCCTTTTGCTCCTGATTTCATACCTCCTTTGACCAATCCTATACCAACTCTAGGTATTAAAGCACCAGTTCCAAAAGTCATCCAGTTAATTGGGTCAGCCGTTATGTCTAAAGCATACCCTAGAGGGACTTGAAAAGCTCTTGGTACGTCGTACTGCTTTAATATGTCACCATAAGTTAGACCTGATCTCCTTGCTTCTTCTATGTTATCAAGAAGCTTTGGTTTACTACCTTTTCCTAGTAAAGATTGAGTTGTACCAGCTATAACATTAAGTGGTTGTTGTAACCCTCTTAGAGTTTTCATGAAAAAACCTTCTGATCTTTCAGGTGCTTCATCTGATGAACTAGTATCTCTTCCATACCACTTGTTACTTATCTCTTCACTTTTTAAATCATTAATCTGTCTTATCGTAGCTGATAATTGAGAACTAACACTAATATCTTTATTCGAAGGAGACACATTTCGAAGAGTCGCACTATTCGATGCGGTTAATTGTTGCTCTAGTTTATCTCTCCTTTCTTTTAAACTCTCTAGTCTTGTTGTCATGTAAAAAATTATAACACAGTCCTGTCATCCTCACCCCATTTATAAAAATATTTTTTAACTTTATAATCTGGTTTAAATTTTACTATAGTTTTTGATGGAAGTACACGTATCTGACCATCATTAACATCTCTTGATCTCCTTGATTTAGAAATTAACAAATAAAATTCTCCCCAGTCAGGAAGCTTTATTGTATGTTTATCTTTTAACTCACGTGAAATAGTTCTTACCATTCCATAGAAAACATTTCTAACTGTTTCTAAATCAACTACTTCTGAATTAACTGCAACTTTTTTAAAAAATTCTTCTTGACTTATACTTTTCATATTTATATAATACTACTTGACAAGAGAAAAAGCAAGAGTTAAAATAGATATAGATATTGTTGGTTAGTTCGTTGAAAATAAAATACTTAATATATAGTGGCGAAATAGGTAAATGCTTAAAACCATTACAAGGTTAATTATTCAAAATGGTGCTGTGATTAACCATATAAGGTGACTATACGATTTAATACAATAATTCAAAAAAAGAACGCTTGGTTTTACAAGTTAATGG
>Ga0307990_1003215_pt1 | contig 12599 bp, 5 predicted proteins | sample EllFjometagen129_FD_203168 | JGI IMG/M metagenome (GOLD analysis project Ga0307990, IMG submission 203168) | Marine microbial communities from Ellis Fjord, Antarctic Ocean - #129 | ecosystem: Environmental > Aquatic > Marine > Unclassified | place: Southern Ocean | collected 2014-10-08
CGACACCTGCGGCCACGGCCTGGGCATAGGCATTGTGCGAGGCCTGCCACTGGCTGGTTTTGTAGCACGCACTACCCAAAAGGTAGTGTACTGAGCCAGCGCCTGGATTGGCCTGAGACACAGCAGTCAGAGGTTCTATACAGGCTTCAAATTTGCCCTGAAAATACCGGGACAGGCCAAGGCCATACAAAGGCATCATGCCGCCCGGATTGCCGTGAGAGGCAATGGCAAATTGTGCTTCGGCCTGAGCATACTTGTCTCGCTGAAGAGCGACTTCACCCAAACCAGTGTTGGCAGGCACAAAACGTGGATCTCTCTGAAGTGCCAGTTTATAGGAATTTTCAGCTTGGTTATACTGATTTTGGGCCGTTAGAATGTCTCCCTTCAACTTATAGAATGGGGCCCGATAGGGGTCCATCCTGATCGCCGTATCCACGGCCTTGATGGCAGCGGAATAGTCCTCCTTGCTGTAGAGTGCCGTAGCCTTGTCATACTCTTTGAAGGCCTCGGTAGATTTGTAAAGGCCTGTCAATCGACTTTTCCAACGAGAGGCATACACACCATCACCCTGGACAAGACCTGAATTGAGCAAATTCTTTTCATTGATCACTTTTTTGATGTCCAAAATTCGCTCTTCCATGGGCGGATGCGTAGACAAGTATTTGTCCAGAAAGGAGGGTTTTTCTTCATGGAAAGAACCGAGTAATTCCTGCATCGAGATGGATTCTTTAGGATCCCAACCCGCCAAAGCCATGTAGTAAGTGCCCACACGATCTGCCTGGTGCTCATGCTGACGACTGTACGAAAAGCCCAAAAGAGAAATACTGAATTGAGACCCCATGACCACAACCTGAGACATGGCAGAGTCATCATCCATCATGGTGGACAGCACACCCAATCCAGCAGAAGTCACCATCTGCTGAGTCATACCCTTGGCGGAATGCATGTAAGACACATGCCCCAATTCATGCCCCATGACTGCAGCAAACTGGGCTTCGTTCTTCAGTTCCGCCAGAAAACCTCGCGTGGCATACACATGACCCGGGATGGCAAATGCATTGATCATCGATGTATTCAACACAGTAAAGTCTACAGGAATCTCGCTTCGGTGCGACACCTTGTGCAAACGTGAGACAATCGTTCCCAAATACTGCTTGAGCTCCACATCCTGGTATTCGCCATCGTACATAAACACAATATCTGGATGGTAGGCATTACCCATCGAAATTTCCTGCTCCTGTGAAACCAGGCTAAGCTCCTTTTTCCCGGTCACAGGATTTACTGCGCATCCAGTAAACAAACCAAACACCACGGCAAAACAAACTGCAGCTATACATGTTCTCTTGAACATAAAAGACTCTCCTTAACCGGACAATCAAAATTTACAAATCAAAAATCAAAAATGTCAATCATCCCGTCGATAGTCCGGCTGACCCGCATCCGGGTCCACATAATTCAGATGAGTCTCCAGCTCCTGCAGGGATGGCTGATCCTGGGCAGGGACCAAGTTGACGATTTTCTGGCTGGTAGAACAGCCGTTACTTACCATTGCGACCCCCATCAGACCCCAGCAAACAACGCTTCTTAGTGACTTGAGTTCCATAGAATCCCCTTGTGCTATTGTGATTTCCAGATCCGTATTTCTCAACTTACTTGACTTCCTTGCCGTTTCGATACTCAATTTGTTCAATCAGTTTACCGTCTAAATGGCGTTTGGCAATACCGTGTCTGACAGATTTTCCGTCTATCTGAGTATACGGATACTCAGACTTAAGCGCCTTGCCATCACGTTTTCCAAAAGTCACCATTTTAACAAGATCACCCTTTTCATAGAGGTTTTCCTGGCTGAATACACCATCGCGATAGACCTTGCCCGCACCATGGCTCAGGTTTTCTCCGTCAAAAACCGCATACGGCGTGATGTTTTTATAGATCACGCCTTTATGCTTACTGTAACTGGTCCGTTGCGTAAGCTGGCCATGATCGTAGGTTTCTTCAGACGTCATATCGCCCTCGCAATACTGCTTGACCGCACCATGGCGTACTGACTGATCACCCTGTGCTATATAGGGCGTCCAGGTCATATAGCGCTTGCCTTCGCGAACTGAGCAATAGAATCCAGCAATCAACATTCCCTTGTCATACGTATCCTTGGATTGCAATCGATTGTCCACATAACGCTCAATGTCGCCATGCCGTACACTCTTGCCGTCAATCACAGTATACGCAGAAATCGTTTTACTGAGTTTGCCATCACGAAGATAATACGTGCCCTCTTTGAGCTTATTTTCATTGGCATCATAGACTGTCATTGAGCGAACTGTACCCGTAGCCGCATCATAAGAAACCTGCTGACGCTTCTTACCATTCTCATAGTCAATCGCTTCCTTGGGCTGGCCTTGATCTGTGAAAGAACGATAGGGGCCATGATACTGCCCTGCCACATACGATTCTTCCAATAACAAGACGCCTGCATCATTCCATTTCTTCCACGGCCCATGCTTACGAGACTGGTCATCATACGATTCCACAAGCAAAGGCGTGCCCGTGTCACTCCACCTTTCCCATGTGCCAATTTTCTGCCCTTGACCATAGCTCTCTTCCTTCACGAGCTGATCATTCAAGTATTGACACTGCACACCATGTTTGACCTGCTTGCCATCCTGGTTCATCCAGTTGGATTCATTTTTAAATCGACGCTCGACAGATCCGCTGAATTTCGTAGCACTGATCACCACGCCCTGGTCATAGATTTCCTGGAAGGTTAAGCTTCCGTCTTCATCCCACTTGGAATACTCGCCATGATGCACACCCTGATCATAGGTTTCAATAGACAGCATCTGATCGTTCTTTTTGCGTGTCTGTTTGCCGTGCGGTTTGGTCCGGCCATCCACAATCACATTGTTCTGCTCTGTCACATATCCGGATCGAGACAGATATCGAGCATGAGTTACCAAACCCTTGTCATACTCGCTGTCACGCGTTAAATTACCCTGCTCGTCATACTGACGTTGGTTACCATGCCACTTGCCCTCCAGGTAGGTTCCTGTTTCCTTGGGCTTGCCAGTGTCATAGAACTCGCTGTAGGGTCCATGCCTGACCTTGTCACGATATGTGGTCTTTCTTGTTAACTGGCCATTTCGGTGTATTTCATAAATCCCGTGATAATTGGTTGGTTCGCCACGATACTCAATAAACTGACGAGTCTTTTCAACAGCTTTTCCGTCTATGATGTCATAGGTGGATTTTCTGTAGAACAGTCCATTTTCATTCTGACCGTACTCTTCCTCTTTCGTGGGCTGACCCATTGTATACGTACCGGTCTTGATGATGTGGCCATTTTCATCTCGCAACTCATAGCTGCCGTCAAGCTTTCCATCAATCACACGCTTGGTCTCAGTAGAACCATCTGCGCGCGCTTCAACGAACTTGCCCGCCTGTTTGCCGTCTAGGTAGCTCCCCACAGAAACGATCCTACCATCAACCATTTTCCGGGTCTTACCGTGACGAATGTACTTTCCGTCAACCCGCTTGACTTCCTGCCAGACCAGGTGATCAACCAATGACACAGACTTGTTGTTTTGAATCTCGTGCCTTGTCGTCTTGTACGTTGAACCATTTGAGTTCTTGCCAAGTTCAATACGTTCGCCTGTCACCAAACCGTCTCGCCGTGTTTCACGCAAGAGAACATTGCCATAGGAATCCCATTTGTTATTCTTACCCTCAAGGATTCCCTGTTTATACTCTGTCGACTCTTTGACCTGGCCATTGTCGTACCAGGTCTTGAACTCGCCATCTAGTTTGCCGTGATCCCAATGAGATTCCAGGATCATTTTGCGGCCCACATATCGCCGCTCAAGTCCATGTTTCACGGACTTTCCATTGCTTTGCGTCCAATGCTTCTCCCATCTTGTCTCAGGTTTGCCCGAAGCAAACCTGATAAACGCACTGTACAACATATCTCCTGCGTCATCGTACTTGGCCTCATAGGTCAGACGATTCGAACCGGAATAATTCTTGGAAGTGTTCTGGGCCGCTTCCCACCCCTTGAGGACACCGATCTTTCGACCCTTCATGTAAAGAATCTCTGCGGTCTTCTCGCCCGCCTCTTGATATTGAACCACAATGCCATGGGCCTTGTCCGCGTCGAACGGCGTCACGGACCTCAGATTGGAATTGTCATGGTAAATCCGCTCTTCGCCCTGCTTGAACCCTTGACTGTAGTTTGTCTCACGTGACACATCGCCATTTTCCGTGTAGTAGTACATACACTTGCCGTCCAGTTCGCCTGACACATACTGCTCGTCCTTGACAAGCTTGCCCTCTTCTGTCCATTCCTTACGACGACCATGAAGCACTGTTTGCTCATTTTCGATCGCATACTCAACATAGAGCGCCTTGTGGCCGTTTCCATAAAATGCTTCACGGGGGCCAATTTCGATATCATCAAGATAGGTGGTCTTCAGTGTCGGCTCACCTGTGGACCAGTGAAAACTCTCAAAAACTCCATGTCGCTTGCCGTCCCGAAACGTCTCAATGGATTGCATATGTCCGTTTTGCGGTTTGATCTTGACCTGGCGACCGTGTTTTTTTCCGTGTTTACGGAACCCATCGGTCACCACCTTGCCATCACGAAAGGTACGCTGCGGCCCATGGTTACGGCCCTGCTCGTCATACCAGAACTCGGTGCCTGTCTTTTCTTTCTCGCTTCCGATATCAAGCACCAATCCCTGTTCGCCAAAATCCTGTCTCGTCAGTCTGCCATCCGCAGAAAAACGGCGTTTCCCCAACCTGTCACCCTCACTATAGAAGAAAATTGAAAAACCACCGTCCTTTTCAGTCTGATAGGTTGAGTACAACACAGCAGGCAGGGTCACCCTGTACACCTCGACATCGGCCATGCGACGTGATGGTTCGGGATCAGCACCCAACGCAAGAAAATGTCCTGCCAGATGGGCTTGGAGTTTCTGTGACCGAGCATCATCATTCAGAGACCTGCCATTCTCTTCACAGAGTAGAATATCTGAACCAATGAGGTAGGGACCGCGAGGAAACACGGCGAAGGTCACTTCCTGTTCGGTCTGGCCCAGCTTTTTCTGGGGCTGCCCCTGTTCATCGAACTCACACCAGACCATGTGGTAGAAATAGGATGTGGGCGCACGCAACTGATCATGCATACCCTTGAACGTGTCTTTAAGTGTCACGGTGACATAAAAAAGGGTCTTCTTCTTGTTCATGGGATCCGGTTCGGAATCAAATTTGTACCGACGAGTCTCAGCCTTCGCTGGCTGGATCTCTACAAGTTCGCCATCGCGATACAATGCCATACCACCCGGTGGACGCCTACCCTCAGTAGAAAACACCACCTTGGTGGTCAACTCCAAGGTATCACGATTCAAGGTATAGGCCTGATCGCGAAAACTGATCAATTGATAGGGTCTGGCCGGATTGATATCGTCTTTCCATTTTTGGTGAGCCGCCATCTGTGCTTCACGAAGTTTATTCTTATCAATTAAAAAGCTGAAGCGTGGCTTACTTGCCGAGGCATTGAGCAACGCGACCTTGCGAGCCTGCGGGATGGTCATTCCCGGAGGTAAGGCAAATTTGCCCTCTCTGAGCAACTTGATCAAATCCTGGGTCAGTTTTGCGTCACGCTCTATATCTTCTGGTGTTGTTCCCTCAATGCCATCCAATGAGATGTCGTCCAGCGTCTTCTTCTTCACGATCTCCTTGGGCGGTTTTGGTACACCATCCAGAAAGGCAAACTTCGCCCCTCCCCGGTCGGCATTGGCCAGGACCTGTTGCCGCGCCTGCTGCAGTGTCATCCCCTCTGGCAACGAGATCTCTTCGTTCTTCAATAGATTGACCAGCATCTTCGTAAGATTGGCGTCACGTGTCTGTTTGTCTGCAGCACTGACAAAGAGAGTATTGTCAATACCCTCCTGGGTATGCTCATCCAAAGTTTTGCCGCCGACTTTTACATGAGTCATGATATTACGCGTCGTATCATAGGCGGTATTGTAAGTACTATAGAGTGCAGATGCCGGACCCAGCAAAGGAAAAGCGGCCATGGCACGGTCGGTCAGATTCTTCTGAAACTTGCCAACCAGTCGTTCTTGAACTTTCTCCTTTAGTTCTTCAACTTTCCCCTTTAGATAGTTTTCACCCTGATTTTTGATGACAAGCCAGACACCGCCTTTTTTATAGTTATCGTATATACCAACGGCATTATCGTACATACCAAAGGCACTATTGATTTTTCCGGCGACCGCTTCGACTTTTTGCAGTTTGGCACTCGATTTCATCGCCTGGTCATATTTAACTCGCTTGGTCTCTAATTTTAGCGCCTTAACAAGGGGAGATTTTTTGCCGTATTTCTTCTCAATGGCCTGGATCGTCTGTTTTTGTTGGCCTGGTGTGAGGTGTTTGTTCGACATCTCAGCAGCCTTTGTTATGTACTCGCTGCGTATCTTAGGATCGGACTGTAATGTGGCTATTTCCGAATAAGTCTCAGAGAGATTCTGCATGGACTTTTGTTGAATGAGATCTTTGTTTTTATACAATTCTTTGGCGGCGTCAATGGTTGTAGGACCCCGTTTTTTTGAGACATGGTTTGCCAGTTTGTGAATGTCTTTGGGTTCTGGTAAGTCTGGAAGACCGTTTTGTTTACGAAGTCTGGTATTCAAATCGTCTAGACGGTCCATGTACTTGGCCATATGGGATTGATCAAGCTGGCACTTGGCCTTGTACTTGTTCATTTCCATCTCGAGGATTCTTTTGGCTTCAGGATTCTTTATTTGTTTCTGTAGAGTCGCAATCTCGTGCAATCTGTCACTGTGTTTGTTAAACTTCTGGTTCTTCTTTTCAATGTTTTCAAACATCTCATTGGAATAAGCCTCGGCGCCATCTAAGCTAATTTTGTACTTCTCATCATTTTTACCGATCTCCACCTCAACGGCCGTTCGATTGGTGTACATCAGGCCGCCGTTAACAAACTTGGCGGCAAGTGCGAATTCCCGATCATCAATATTGTCCACGTCCGGCATGAAGTCTGTTTCGGTATTTGCTGCCCAGTTGATATTGCCCTCAGGATGCCGAGTCGGGTCGAGCTCCTTAATATAGGCGCGATACCTGGCATTGTAGTCGTTGCGCGTGTTCTGAATGTCCTTGACTCGAAGCTTTCTGCCGTCCTCGAAGGACACATTGATGTCGGTGTCTGTACCTGCGTTATAGCGGTCCTTGACACCTGGGATGACACCATCCATCTCCATGCCCTTGAGCGTTTCTCGGCCGATCTTATTGTTGATCTCAGCAAAAAATTTCTGATTGGCCTGATACTCCTTGTTGGATATCCCATTGCGTCTGGCACCACCAAGGCCCATGAGATTAAAGGTTTTGTAGTTGGTGAGAACCAGGGCCCTCTGTTCCTTTGAAGCCTTTCCCGCTGCATTGGCTTTGGCGGCGTCGATCAGATCATCCGTAAAGGCATACGCCAGGGACGCCCACAAGAGAAGTATGCAAATAAACGATCGTAGCATGTATTTAGTATTATTCATGATTAGTGGGTCCTCTCAATCGAAGGCGCAATAAATGGGCTGATTTGTCGTAAAGAGGATTGATAGGGCCAGGGGGCCTCAGCGGCCGTTGGCCTGTGGAAGACCACTAGCTGAGCTTGTCCCTCCATAAAGACCAATGTGTTTTGCATAAAGGACAGGCCACTACGATAGCCAATGGCAATGGGCATATCCTCGCCCTCGAAAACGCCACCAAGACTCCAAAAGGTTCTTGAGGAAGCAATGGCACCCTGTGAATCCGTTAAGACCAAAATGGAATGCCTATGATCCCAAAGCGGATACAACACAGTGCCATCAGCCTTAATCACGGCCACGCACTGATTGGTTCCAGGCAGCATGATGTAGCGATCCAGACCGCGTCCCTCCTCTATAACACCATAAAGTTCACCATTGGCATACACATAGTGTTGCTTGTGCTGGACACGAACATCATTGACCTTCTCATCGATATCACTAAAGGCTAAGCGGCCCAAGCCATCATAAACCCACGCACAGGTTTCTGATGTGTCCGGCGATTCACAACTAACCAGCCGATGATCCCAGTCGTAGCCAAAGCGTGTACGATTATTTGGGATATCAAAGCCAACAAAACGTCCCACCAGATCGCAGCTCATCGCCAAGGTCATGTCTGCACCGAGTACCTCTAAGGCCTTCATATGTCCGGCCTCATTGTATTGATACTTGAGATTCATGTCTTGCCGCATTTGGCCCCAAGCATCATAGACTATATCAACGGATGTACTATGCTCCTGGACCTTCAACCAGTAGCCTGCATCATCATAGGTATACATCGAATTGTCACCGGACTCACGTTTGATTTCAGTTAACTGACCTCCTGAATTGTACTGGTATTCGCTTTTCAAAATTTGGTCTTTTAAGTGATGAGTACAGGCTATTAATCGCCCTCCAGCATCGTATTGCCATTCGGTTTTGACACCATTAGATCGTTCTAAACTGGCAGGTAAACCAAAGGCCCCATAGGTCATCTTGAAGGTTCCAGCCTTACTATCAATGAGTTGGACCAATTGCCCGTTTTCATTGGTTACATACTGAACCTCATGCCCCTTGGAGTCCTTGAGCCCCTTAAGCATCTTTGTGTCGGTGTAGGCATAGGTGATGGTGATATCATCAACCCCTTTTTCGCTCATTAACTGCCCATCCTTGTCATAGGTCAGGGACACAGAGGTCTGAGGTGTCAGAGCCCTTGTAAGATTGGCCTGGTCATCGTAGGTCAGTGTCAGCAGGGCCTTGTCGTTAGAGTCCTTGATGGAGGCTAATGTCCCTTGCTGAGCATAGATAAAGGTCACGGCTTGCCCCAAAGGATCCAAACGTTTAATGCGTTCATTGTCTTTTGTGAATAACCAGGTTCCCGTCAAACTGCTGCGAGCAATAGACACATCCCCATCATCAAAGGGCACATAGGCCTGTTCATCCAAACCGATGAGATTGCAGTCGGTGATCTCATTATCCGCATAGCTCAACTCCATCTTCTTATTACCCGGACCAACGGCTTCAATCAAACGTCCCTTGGCATCATGGATCTTAGTGATGGTATGACCCTCCGGAAAAGTGGTGGTTACTTGCCGTTTTTCAAGGTCATAGGCATAGGTCGTTTTCGCCCCGTACACATCCACGATTTCAATTAACTGCCCATCGCTGTCATAATGATGGCTTTGCTTGGCACCGCCATCGAGTGTAATGTCAACAACTTTGCCCTGATTATTGTAGCGTGTGGCCGATATCTTGCGACCTGCTACATAGAGTTCAGTTGGACGCCCTTGATCATCCCTCACCGTACGAGTGGGGCCCTGAATCAAATTACCCGTGGCATCCATCTTGCTTTGAATCGCGGCTTGGCCGGGCACTTTTGTGCTCAGGGTCATCTTGCCAGTATGATCCGGTGAGGCGGTGACCACGGTGCCATCGGCCAAATAAGTGATCTGCTGACCGGTTTCACGATCAAAGATCATAATTGTATCTGGTTCAAAGCCAGTACGACCTTGTGAAACCTTATTTGTGGTCTCCAGAAAATCGTACCATGAATAGGTTCCATCTTTGCGCCACACATCCAAACCCGGCGTTTCATTGTCCCGTCGATACTCAATCAAAAAGCCATCAGCACTCGCGTCGTCCAAACGCATGATTCGACCTTCCTCATCTCGCTTAACAGAATAGCTGGCTCCCCGAAGCCCCACATCCACTCCCTGCGGCAGTGGCACAGGTCCGGTCATGGTCTCCTCCGCAGGCTTTGACTCTTTAGCGACCTCAGTGGTCTTCTCTTGGTCAGCCGTCTTCACTGAAATGGAAAACAGCTTGCCATGATCCTCAACAACAATGTCACCCTCTTCATCCACAATCGGGTCTCCCTCGTCAGCCCACACTGTACCGGCACAACTCACGAGACAGGCAAGGCATAAAATCAAGCTAGAAAATCGGCATGAATTCACAAACTTCATAAATTACTTCCTTTCGAAACCCCTTTTTGACGTAAAGGGGAACATCATCTGTAGTTGTTCAACATAGAACTTAGGTATATCGGCAATCAAGCGGCCTGATTCTTAATGAATCGACTGCCTAAATACCCCACGATGGTCGTGATGGTATTTCCGGTAAAAGGGGTAAAAGAGCCGGGCGAGAATCGGCGCAGCCACCAGACTCATGGCCACACCAAAGATCATGGCCATGTTGTGTGAATAGGCAAATGCAGGTACGCCCATAAAGGTCGTGGCACTGGTTAATGAAGATTTTCTCCAAATCCAGGATGGACTGCTCCATATACACAGGCATGGCCTTGCGCGTGCCAAACGGGCTGGTGCCCCCCACTTGATACCCACTGTGACGATCCGCCACCTTGGGCTCACAGGGCCTCACCGATTTGACGTTCAACACACGGGCCAGCTGCTTGACAGACACCTCGTTGTCTCCATGCATCAACATGATCAATGGGGCCTTGGAGTCTGTCTCCATAATCAAGGTCTTGATCACAGAACGCTCATCCACACCCAGTGCCAAAGAAGAGACAGAGGTACCCCCGCGAGGCTCATAAGCGTACGAATGTACCTCAAACTCAATACCGAACTTCAAAAGAGTCCGAATCGCCAATGTCTTGGGATGCTCTCTTTTTGCCATACCTAAATCCAACAGAAGGTTCACGGTTCACATTAAAAAAGCCCAGAAAACGACCATCGCTGTCTGGGCTAGTATTGACAATAAAGGAAAATCAATGATCAGGATACTTTCTGATCCAGGCTGGCCAGGACTCGGCACGACTGCCCACACCGCCAGCCAGGGTCCACGGACCTCGGGTGTCATAATTCGGGCCCCACTTGAGAACCCACAGCTCCTTGAGACCCACCTTCCTGGTTGACCCGTCTGCAAAGGCCCCACTGACATAGCCTTGATGCCTGTCAATGCAGGCTCTGGCCATATCACTGTTGCCATTCCAGGCATCGTAAGGCGTTGCCTTGGGCTCATTGGTTGCCTGGGGCCATAAATCGAACCTGAGCGCATCCATGAACATGGGCACCTTGGACGCATTCTTGACATCAAAGAAATTCCCCCAATTATTGGGCCTGTTTCGGGTGCTCAATAGATAACTGTTGATGCCATAACTGCCGCTAAGGCCATTTTCACCACCAGAATACCCGTCATGGTCCTCAGAATAGATACCCCAGGAATTGTAAATATTGAATGTCTGGGCATCATTCCCGTATTGATCTCTAATGGGTTTCTTTGCAGTGGGGCAGAACCAGGTCTTGTTTTTCTTCCAGTCCTTCTGTGCATCAGGCAACTGCCACGGCCACCAATGTCCATTCGCATTGGTACCAGAGAGAAACTTGCCTTCATTGTCAGACACGTAGGTATTAAAATAGAGTGTCCATTGCCGCACATTGGCCATGCAACTGGTCATCCTGGCTTGCTCTCTGACCTTACTCAATGCAGGCATCAAGATGCCCATGAGTACAGCAATGATGGCGATGACCACCAAGAGTTCTATTAATGTAAATCCTTTTTGCTCTTTCATGTGTACACTCCGGGTAAAACCCTACATCATAAACAGTTACAAAAACATAACCCATCAATATCGAGGTGTCTAGATGAACAGCCACACCCTGGGATCATTGTACAAAAATTGGACTGAAACCTTCAATCAAATTATTTATGCAAACCAGACTGCTTTAGAGACCCTATGACATGTTTAACCATAAGAAAAGCCCAGAAAACGATAATCGCTTTCTGGGCTGGTATTGATAATGTAGGACAAATTAATGATCAGGATATTTTCTGATCCAACCTGGCCATGCATCACTGCGGTTTTCAATGCCACCGGCAATTGTAAATGGCCCACGTGTATTGAATGTTTTATACCACTTCAATGTATACAACTCTTTCAGGCCCACTTTTCTTGCAGAGATGTCGGCAAAAGCTGAGGTCACATATCCACCGTGTCGATTGATGCAACAACGGCCCATATTGTTCCCAGTCCACGCATCGTGTTCATTCACAGCAGGAGCATTGTCCGCCAATGGCCATAAGTCAAATCTTAATGCATCCATCATGACAGGTACATTGTTGGCATTTTTAATCATATTAAACTTCCGATAGCCCTCATTGGTAGGGACGCCACCTTCAAATTTGTCACCTGAAGCCCGAATTAAATAGCCATTTAAGCCATAGCTGCCGGAAGTACCACTGTCCACAATATCGCTCGGAAAAATGCCCCAGGCATTATGGATATTGAGCTCTGCCGCATTGTTACCATATTCATCTTGCTTGGGTTTTACCGCAGTGGGACAGAACCAGGTCTTGTTTTCTTTCCAATTCAGTTGGTTTTTTGTAAGCTGATTGATCCACCAATAGCCTAACCCATCATTTCCGCTAAAAAACTTGCCATCATTTTCACCCACATACATCGAAAAAACCAACGACCACGTCCTGAGATTGGCCATACAGGCATTTTGTCTGGCCTGATCCTTGACCCTCTTTAAAGCAGGCATCAAGATGCCCATGAGCACGGCAATAATG
>Ga0307990_1003216_pt1 | contig 12595 bp, 12 predicted proteins | sample EllFjometagen129_FD_203168 | JGI IMG/M metagenome (GOLD analysis project Ga0307990, IMG submission 203168) | Marine microbial communities from Ellis Fjord, Antarctic Ocean - #129 | ecosystem: Environmental > Aquatic > Marine > Unclassified | place: Southern Ocean | collected 2014-10-08
TCGAATGTAGTTCTAGTTAATAGTCTAACTCTTCCTTCGTTGTCAAGGAATACTTGATCGTTACCTAAGTTCTGGATTGTTCTTCCAGCAGAACAACCAATAGAATCATTAATAGGTTGTAAGGTCCAGTTTGTTAAAGGTGTAGCACCTGTCATATTTAATACAAAAGTAGAATCGTTTTTATAAATAACAAGTTCATTTAACTTAAAAGGTTTTAATGCTGTGATCTTACCGCCAGTACCTGATCTTACTTTAAAAACATTTACTGCTCTATCGAAGGTCTGAGGATCTAATGAATCAGAGAACCAAACAAAGTCGCGTTCACTCTCTGTCTTGGATCCGCCTAAGAATAGTCTATTATTTTGTGCCCAAGCACCTACTGTAGTTCTAGGAGTATCAGTGTTTGTATTTCCCTCATCTGTAATAGACTCTGAAGAATCCATAGAATGAACATTATCTGTACCATTCAATATAAACAAAAGATCTTTTGCTTGAACAAAGTTAGTTGTTAAGTCTGCTGTGAAGCCACTATCTATTGTTGTCCAGCTATCAAAGTCGTCGTCTAGTCTTTCTAAATCTGTATCTCTCATTCGATATAATCTATCGATAGTTGATCCAACTTGATAGCGCGTTAAACCATTAATTCTATCTTGTTCATATTTATTTGCAGTTCTAGTGCCATCATAAATACGGATATCTTCTATAGCACCATCGAATGTTGCTGTTCCTGCAGCATTATTTCCAAAGTATAAATCATTAGCAGAATCATCTTCGATTGTATCTGCTCCAGTTGTTTGTGTAGTATAAGAAGCCTCCACACCATCAATATAAATACTTGGAACATCAGAAGCTAGATGAGCTTCTACTTTGTGCCATACTCCAGTAGACATCGTTGTTGAAGTAACTGCAAGCGCATTAGTATTGGCACCTCCAGAATATCCTGCTTCAAACGATAGCTTTACTGTACTAGCTGTTTCAGAATGAACCCATAGTCTATAGCCAGAAGTTGTTGCACCCATTTTGTCAACAATTTTTCCTACATCATTGAGACCATCAGTATCTACATATACCCATGCTGTTATGCAAAAATCTCCAAGATCAACTGCATCTATTGTTGTATCAGCAGGTACTACGATAGAAGAAGTAGTGCCATTAAAATAAGCAGCTTTTCCAAACTTTCCTGTATCATAAGATATAGATGTTTCTGTACCATCATTAGTTCCTATGCTATCTGTAACATCGCTGGCATTAAAGGTCCACTGGGAAATTAATGTATCTGGAGTATCTCCTATTGGGACATACCCTTCTATCATAGATACTTTTCCAGTTTCGTGTATATCGGCATTACGCGCTAGAGAAGCAAACGGAGTCTTTACTAAGGCTGGCTCTGCTGTTGAGTTTTCTCCACCGTTGAAAGATTGTACTCTTACTTTTTGTTTATTGCGTACTATTGGCATAATTTATAACCAGTTATATGGTGTTATAGATTGAAAAGAATTATTTGTTTCTACAGGTTTAAACTGTTCAATCCTTGTTGTTATCTTTCTAGAAGATTGTAATTCTTTAGTCATTACGATGAATTTCTGTTCTGCGATATTTCCCTCTTGTTCTAATCCATCTTCTTTAAGAGCATCAGCGAAAGCGCCTTGTATTAATTCTATACAGCAATCAAAGATTGGAATATCTTGATCGTTATCTAATCTCCTAAATTGCTTCTGGTATGTAATCTCCCATGTTGGCTGTGTGCCTGTTGCTGTTGGTGTAGGAGAAACTTTAAACCATTGATATGCGTGAGCATATTCAGCAGGAGATATTTCTGCATACGTCGTCGAGGAAGTTGTTCCACTAACAGTAATCTTGCCTACAAGTGTTTTTCTATTTCCATCACTTGTTGAAGCACTTATTCTTAATCTTTGAGCAGCATCAAAAGTATTGGTTGATGTTGCAGCAGTTGTTCCTGTTACAACAATGTTCTCTCCTATCTCAACTCCGTCAACAAAACCTTCTACTCTAATAACATTAGGAGATACATCTAAGGCACTAGAAGAAACAATATCTACAGTCTCAGCTGTAGCTCCAACAGAGTTCTTTACTGTGTGCATACCAGATAGTCTATATCTAGTAGGACTGTTAGAGATAATGTTTCCTACTTTATCTAGATCTGTTGCATGTTCTCTATTATGGTTTTCTATAATATCCTCTGCGACAACTCTACCATTAGTTTCATCAAAGATAGTTATTACCTTACCAACATCTCTATCAAAAACATATTCTACTTGACTTGCTGTTAGAGTTAGATCGTAATCATCGATAGATTCTCTCCAAGGAAAAGATCTATAGACTCTGGCATAGATAGTATTTATCCAGTCTCTAACTTTTGGAGTTAAATCGTTATCGTTAGTTGTATCTGTACCTGTATTCTGTATCTTAGCTTGGACTTGTCTTTGTAACTCAATAAATGGTAACAGCATTTTTTCTCCTTAATAAAATATCTTCTGCGCTATTATGTGAAGATCATGATCGTATCCAAAGCGCTGATAATAATTTCTTCTCTTCATAATAATATTAAATCCTAATTTTTCTAATTCTCTACAGAGTGATCTTTCATTCCACATAATGTAGGTGTCGTCTTTTCTCCAGTGAGGAAAGAGGTTTCCTGTTTTGTTGTGCAAAAAGTCTGTATCAGGTGTCGAGATGAAAATGACTCCATCATCTTGGAGAATATCATACGCTTTTTTAAGAGCACCGATAGGATTCTTAAATTGCTGTAGTACAAATCCCATCCACACAAGGTCGTATGTTTTCTGATATAGCTTTTCTGTTGTTTCAAAATCATCCTTTATCAGCCTATCTGATTCTACAATATCTTTGTTTGTATCTATTCCAAATGTGATCCATCCACGTTCTTTGAAATAGTTGATATTATTCATTGGACCAAAGCCAACATCTAATATCTTTCTACCATAAGTTAATTCTTCAATGAGCGGTGAATACTGTTTTGCTGCATGATGCCCAATAATATCGTATTCTTTAATCTTTAAATGTGTGCCAACATACTTACTGTCTTTAATCTTTAATTCTGGTGGCTCTGATTGAAAACATACTCCACAAGAACAGAAATACCACAATGCTGCATCTTCTGGATTAGCTGTTTCGCTAACACTCTTAGCATACGCTGTAGGTCTCCTACATATTGGACATTGCTTAGGATATACTACTTGACCTGATGCCATTTATTACCTCCGTGATTCTTTTTAATAATCTATTTGCTGGTTGACCTTTAGCCATACACCAACAAGCTCCAGTTAAATTATCTATTGGACATTGTATCTTGTGATCGTATATTAAGCGATAACAAGGTGAACACTCACATTCTTCTGTATCTGCTTCTAAAGAATAGTCATTCTCAAAGTATTTAGTGATATTCTCTATGGTAGTGTGCCCTAGAATACCTATTTTTGGCGTTGAGAAGGCTCCTGCTGCATGCAACACTCCTGTATCAGGGGATATAACCAAATCTACCAGTTTTGTCAGTACCATCGATTCTCGAAAGGAAAGCTTCCCAGCCAAAGGTGTGATTCTCTCATCTTCTAAGGTCTCTATGATCTGACATTTCTCACCGCCTATAGTGATAATATGCAAGTCTTCGTACTTCTTGAGTAAGTCACCTATGATGTAGTCTGTCCACGGATACACTTTATTGGATCCACTTCCAGATAAGCACCATAAAAGATTGATACCTTTCTTTAAATACTTCGATGCTGATTCTTCTTCAGCTTTATCAATGAACAGGTCTGGCTTCTTCTGATCGAATTTAATGCCACTCCATTCTTCAGTTGCATCATAATAGTTTCTGTTTCCCCTTTTGACTCTTTCACTCTTTGGGTAAACATAAGATGGACTTCTAGGATGAAGAGCTACATTTACTTCTATACTCTCACTAAAGTTTTTAACCCAATCTGGTTTAACTTTATCCTTTATACTATTCCAGTATTTTTCAATATCTGGATCGTTCTGTCCTTCTTTTTCATATTCAATGAACTCGTCTATATAAGGATTATTTTTTAAGACTTCTAATCCTCGCTTACCGCAATTAAGATACGTCTTGTATCCTTCTCTCTTTAGCGCTCTAAACAATGGAGATAGAATTATCATGTCTCCATAAGCGCCAGTTCTAATGACTAATGCTTTTTTCATTTTTGGACCTTCCTAAATAAAAGATGATATTCTCTTATACAGATAAATAACATCTCTGATAAATATCTCTTCGAATATAAACATTCATAACCATTTTCTTCCATCATTTCTATAAAACTATCCATATCCCATAGGATGTGATGCTCTCGTAATGCCCAGTGTCCCCAAGATGACGGAGCACTCCAGTCTATATAATAAGGATCAGGCATTGATACAAAAAGCAATCCATCATCTGACAAACATCCGTGCATATTTTTCATTGCTTGGATTGGATCTTTTAAATGTTCTACAAGGTGAGACATCCAGATACAATCACTATGTAATTTGTTAACAATTTCTGGATCTTCAATATCGCCAATAATAATCTCGTGATCCTCGTCGGTAGATGCAAGATTGATATCAACTCTAGTTGTCTTCCATCCTTTTTTCTTTGCTTCATTCAACAATGTAGGATTGATAGATCCTATGTCACAAAAACTCTTAATATCTTTGAACTCTGTAATAATAGGATAATAATGATCAAATCCTATTTTTAGACTTTTGTTTATATTTTCTCCATCATATTTAGAAGCATAGAAATCGTCATAAATACGCTGATCCATATTTGACCAGTCTGTATAGAAGATGTTTCTACAGTTACAAAAAGCATACCCTCTATCCAGAACATCAACTTTTAGTTCAGCATTTTCTGGACTTACTACTGTTCCTCTAACCAAGAGTGGGTGTTGTGTCTTGCACAAGGGACATTCCATCAACATTTTCGCAGGAAAGTCTATCCTTGATAGGGAACCTGCCCTCTTTATATGCCCTGTAAGTTTCATCTATCTTATCCTTTACTTGTTGTTTATCAACGTGCACACATAATGGATATCCATCTTTATGTGGACAGCCTAAGAATTTATATGGACCTTTAGAACATGGTGAACACTTAGCAGGTGACTGAATACTAAAATCACCTTTACAATTATTAGGGTGGTTTATAAGGCTTGATGAGGTCATGATTTGTATTGAAGGTGTACCCCACATACTTCCAGCAACCCCTAATCCTGATTCCATAGTCAACAAGCAATCAATATAACGTATTATATACACTGCTTGTCTAAACGGAAATTTCCCAGCTATATTTGTAATTCTATGTGTATTCTGAACCATGTCTTTACAACTTTCATCTCCAGTAGTTATAATGTGAGCATCTGGATACTTGTTTAAAACATAGTATATATATTCTTTATAATCTAATAATACTTTGTGGATTGTTGTCCCTGTTAGATTAAGCATAATAACAAACTTGTCTTTAAACTTCTCCATATATTTTTCTACTATTTTAGTATCCTCGGGTGTATACCAAACTTCACCAGTATACTTACCCATTAATTCAGGAAAACCTGCCCACTTAGTGGTTTGGTCGTAGAAACTTATTTTACCCATCCAATCTCTTGCTTTCTGGTGCATGTAGTATTCTGGCATTTCTTCCATAGCCACACATCCAAACTCAAGAGAACGAAATAGATTTATAAATAAGTCATACCCCATAGATATCTCTTTCCAATGTCTATCCATCATGGTTAGGTCTCTATAAGCATCTATATGCTGAGATGGCTCAAAAAATAACAAATTGTCAATGAACGGATTACAAGCTAAGAGCTGTGTGCCCTTAATATTTGTCTCAAAATCTACTTGATCGTAACCATGTTCTTTCAATAAGCGAGGGAGATGTGAACAATGAATGATGTCTCCGTAAGCACCATATCTACTTATTAAAACCTTCTTCACCGTTTCCACCTCCCTCATTTATTGGACACTACTTTTTATTAACTATCAGAAACAACAAAACGCTCAACATACGTTACAGATGCAGTTACAGCAGCTACAATAGCGTCTGTTCCTACAAATGTGAACATTAAATCGTCATTTGCGTTTAATTCAGTCTCATTAATCGTCATAGTTCTAATAGAACCTTTCACGTTTGTCGCTAAGGCAATTGTGCCTAAAGCTACATTCGCTCCAGTACCAGCTAGCTTAGAATTTAAGATCAGGCTTTTAGCCGAGCTTGTTCCACCAGCGGTATAATAAAGATTAACTTCAGGTCCTACAGTGACTGGCATCTCTACAGTAGTTGTACTATAAATTAAATCAGTACCTGCATGAGTTCCAACTGTGCTTCCTGTGTCGTTCATTAATAGAATTTTTTTAGATCCGTAAGAAGGATCTGAATATGATCTACTCATTAGTATTCCTCCTTATGCACTCGTTACTAAGATTATTCTAGTTTCACCGTCAGCAGTGAAATCCCAAGTTTTCTGAAATCCTGTCAATGCGTACCAACCGATACATTGATCACGACCAAAGTCTTTTGGCATATCAATTCTGATGTTTTCAGGAATTACTAAACCTTCTTTAACAGCGTCTCCACCGAAATAAACAGCTTCACCAAATACGCTGCCTGTTCCTAAGACGTTAGAAAGAACATTAGTTTCTTCCACAAATCTACAGCCATAATATCGTCCAACTTCACCGTTATATAGCGGATCCATAGACGTATTCTGTACTTTAGATTCAAAGAAATCATACAATCCACGAATTGAGTTTGTAGAGGCAATAGAAATATAGTTATTGCCATCATATCGTGGGATATGTAGTTTTTTCATTTTGTCAACAATGTCTCGTGCATTTTTATCAGACATGTTAGCATTAGCAGTCGCAGCTACTGTTGAATTAGAAGTAAAGACTGTTGATGCAGTTGATGTACATACTGCAATATAATCTGTTGCTTGGAATTCAGCTGAAGCTCCACTATCAAGAACCTTTGCCATATCATTTCGTAAAACTACTTTGATTGACTCTGGTACAGCGATAGATGCTAATGTTTCATTCTTTAGCGTAAACGGAATACTGTTACCGTATTCTGTAATTGATAAAGAACCCTGTGTAATCGTGTAATTATTCTTTGGTATTGTCTCTGTCTCTGTTAAAGTTCCACCTGCAGTAGAGATATTACTAATCTTGTCAAACAAGAAAGTATCACCTCGGCTACGTCCAGCTGCAGATTCTGCATCTACAAACTGACGAAACTTCATCATAGGCTGAGCAGCATGACGGATTTTTCTAGACAGCTCGTCGCTAGATAGATAACCGCCCAAAGAATTGACTGACCATAATTGTCCAGACATATAAACTCCTTGTTACATTCCTATTCGTTCGTTTTTAAATTTCGATCTTTCGCTTAGAACTTCTTCAAGATTAGATTTCTTTTTAGTAGAACCAGGGATCTTAGCATCTGTAATAGATGAAGCTCCTTCGCCTACTGTATTCTTGCGTTGTTCTTTAGAAAGACGATTTTGTAATCCTTCCACTTCTTTAGACGAGGTCTTTGCTTTCTTCTTAGAACTTAATAATCCTAAGACGAGTTTTTGAAAGGCTTTTTCAACTGCCTTTCGCATGCCACCTTCTACTGAATATTCAGACTTATTTTTTGTAAACAATTCGTCTGCTAGTTTATAGAGCTTGCTATTTTTGTCTTGTATGTTGAAGTCTGGATTTGATTGCAGAGCTTCTTGTTCATACGCTTCAGAGGAAAAGTCTTTAATGACTGACGCCCATTCTTGTTGCTTACGCGCTACTTGCGATGTAACTTCTTGTTGCTCCTTACGGTATTTAGTCGTAAGATCTTCATCTTGCAATTTTAGCTTGTAATTAATGACCTGCATTATTCCATCTGCATCTCCCTCTTCAATAAAGTCTTTAATCGCCACAGTAAGTTCTTTGTCGGATATTCTATCATCCTTCTTGACTTCTTTCTCTGGCTTTGGAGTCTCTATTAACTTCATAGCTTGCTCTAACTTTTCTTCAGCAGTTTTTTTGGCTGCAGTTAGTTCGTCTATTCTTTTTTGGACGTTCGTAGATTTGTCAGATTCTTCCTCTGGTTCTGAAGTATCGTTGTCAATCTCGTCTATAATGGAGTCTATGTCTTCGTCTGAGATATCGTCAGCTTCAGAACTTTCTCCTGGATCGATTGAATCTTCATCCCCTTCAGTATCTAGTGGTTTATCTACAACCTTATCGTTCTCAAGTGAATCAGCTACTGCCTGTGATTTGGATACAAACTGTTCTGGTTGTACAGAATCAGTGCTCTCTTGCTCAGTCGTTTTTGACTCGTCTACTTGTGTGTTTTTCATGTTCGCTCCCATAGTTTTATTAAGGTCTAAGAACCTGTGCCATCATTATCAAAGGTCAATGAAGAAACCTATATTTACTTTCTTTTCTTTTTTGGAAGTATATCATATCCTGTAGGCAAACCTTTTCTACTTGGTAGTCTTTGGCTATCTACAGCTTCTTGTGCTTTGCGCTCTTTAGCCATGTCGATTTCTTTGGCTTTTTTCTTCTTTTTCATTTCCATTATTTCCCCTGTGCTTTAGCAATAACTTCTTTTGAAAATTCTCTAGCAGATTTATTGCCTTCTGCCAGCTTAACCTGATTGATCATGGAATTAACTAATGGTGCATTACCTTCTCTTCCATGTCGTACAGCTGTCCTAATAGCTTGTTCGTAGTTCATACCTTCTTTAGGTAGTTTACTCACTGATAGCTCCTCCTTCATCCACTTCATCTTGTCCGACATTTGAATATGAAGAATCCAATAGTGGAATCTTATAATCATTATTCTTTTTAGCTCTTAGTCTTCTTCTTGCGCCTTCAGCTATACTGAAATAAGTCATAAGATGATTATTAAAATTAATTAATCCCTCTCTGTACCATAAAAGATTTTCTGCCTTAGCATTAGATATTCTTTTATCTCCGAAAGATCCTGAATTCCATATTCCATTCTCTTGTCTGTATCCCACAACGTCAGCGATCATTTTATCTACTAATGGTTTTACGATGGTCTTCCAACCTTGAGTCTCCATCATAGCTCTTAATTGTTGAGCGTTCTTAACGTGTACGTGGTCGTTCTGTTTTTGGATTTGTTTTTGGTTTTCCATCTCCACCTTTCCTTGATATCTGTTGATTAATCTGTCTCAAGGTATTATCTCCTTGAGCTATTTCGGACTGCATATCTTCGTATATTGCTTTTAGTTGAGTGATTTGATTTTCCATCTGAGTAATTTGTTGTTTTGCAATTTCCTTTGGATCTGTTAAGAAATCACTAGGTTCTTTAACTCCATCTTTCTCAAAGAAATCTTCAAAACCTCTAAAGACATCTTCTTTTGTTGCAACACCAAGGTTATAACCATTGACTATTCTTTCTAGTCTTAGTTGTGCCCTTTGGACCTGCAACATTTTGTCAGCCATCTCAAGAGAACCATTAACAGCAATATCAGGGATAAAGTCAAAATCATCTCTAGTGATAGTAGTTCCATTTATTACTAATGGCGTTGTTAGACGTTCTCGAAAAACAAAGAAAACTTTCTCATATACTTGACGTATTGAATTTATATATAATTTAACATCGAGGTTAGATGAGAATTGTGCCTCAGTGACACCAATCTGAACTTCACCAAGAGTCTTTCCTCCTCCTTTATTCGTTGCATTTCTAAACAACTGGTCTGTAATGCCTATGTATTCCTCACCAAATGCTTTTAGATATTGCATAATGCGTTCTGATGAAAGGTCAGGTACAGAGCCTCTATTGACTTGATTAAGATCGTCATGTGTGTTTACGTTTATCTTTTGTCCAGGAATAAATCGTACACCATCTGAAGAGAGCGGAGAGCTATTGAGAACTGTGAACATCGGTGCGTTATTTATATCATCACGAATCAACATGTTATTGAGAGATTTCTCCATAAATTCTTGTACTGATCTAATTTGCTCTGGAGTACCTCTTGACGAATAGTATCTATCGTCTACAACTTCATTATCGTGTTTAACGTAATTCCATCCTTCATACTCGAATGGATATGCTATATATTGAATAATTGCTTCTTCAGGATCGTCTATATCTGCAAAGTAAGTGAATACCCATTTTTCGTATTCTGCCTCTGCAGATGGTTGATACCATGTAATTGTCTCATGAATTCGGTATAGACTACCAACTGTCTCCTCGTCTTCTACACCTTCTAGGTGAGACTTAACTTTTTCGTTTATATCTTTGTCGCCTGTCTCTAAGTTCTTACCCTCAGACTTTAGTATCTTAAATACTTTGTCTTTAATGAGTGTGTTGTTTAAAGCTAGCTTTGTTAATTTGTCTTTGGTCCAGAAGAATTCATTTGTGACTCTATAGGCAGTATTAATATCTACTGTACCAATAGGGACGAATACTTTCTCTGGGAGTGGAAGAAGAACATCTGGTAGAGAACTTACAACTTCTGTCTCAAATTTAATAACTTTTTTGTTAGATGCTACCTCTGAAATAATTTTAGATAATGATTTCGCATCTCTAGTGTTGTCTGGATCTAAACCATACTTGTTAGCGAGATATTCTATCTTTTCATCTTTTGCTAGATTTCTAAATTGAGCAAGCTGTTCGTCTTGGAAGTCTCCGAGGTCTACAACTTTACTTACGATGCGTGAGTTAAATCTCTCTGCGATCTTAAAAATACAATGTCCCTTTTCTAAGAAGCGATCTGCTGATAGTGTTAATTTCCTAAGCCAATCCATTTGTGGTCTATGAAAGATCCAATTCATGACTAGGTTAGCTTTCTCACCTTTTGCTTGTAGCTCTGGCGTAACATTTTGTATACCCTCTTGAGGAATAACTTTCATGTAGCGTTTACCAGAAGTAACTGCGAGAACATATCTAGGTTTTAGTTTACGGATTATTTTATCTGACTCTTGGATAGGAATATCTGGCGCGCCTGGATAAGGATAGTCTGTAACACGTTTTATGCCTTGCCTCATATTACGAGCAATGCGCATCTTTTCTTTCCATCCGCCAATACCACCAATATCATTCTGACGAATATCATCTCTCATCTCTCTGAAAAACTTTATAACTTTCGCTGGTACTCTTTTCTCAGATTGGTCTTTAACTGAGACCTTTGGCTTAATTACCATCCATATCCCCTTCCATGTGACGCTTCTTTGTGCCAACCATATCCACCTCTTTCTGGTAGTATGTTTGGCGTGCGTTTGAAATCAAACTCTTTTTTATAAATAAACTTAGCTCCCCATAAACCATAGACTAGAGCATCTGCTCTATCTGGTGAACGTGAAATTCTTCTCCTAACATCGTCTTTCTTTTCTACTTGAAACCTGTCGTTAGCGATAATGTGATACTTCAATGATGTTAAATCGTTCACTAACACAGGGTCGTTCTTGATACTTACTTCACCTTCTGCAAATTTGTCTGCTGCATGAAACCACATCTCTGTCTTTAAGTTAGCATAGCGTTCTTTGTCTAGTGCAGCTTTACCAGAATGAATCTCCATCATCTTTAGCTTTGGATCATTCATAATCAGAGTATTTATGATATCGCATACACCACCGCCAAAACCATCTGCATCCACAACTATTAAATCACTCATATTGCGTTTAGCCATCTTCACAATCTGCGCTGCAGTAGAGTCTGCTGGCTTCATTCCGTAGATTAACTCTCCTGTTATCTTGTTGTCTACTAGATTATATATAACAGTCTCATCTCGTCCATAGCGTGCAACATCAGCAGAGGTAACTCTACGATCCTGTTTGACTTTGATATCTATTTCTATGCAATCTTGAATCCAAGATGCTTTTATTAGTACGTCTAAACTTTCTAAATGGTCCCATGATCCATATACATAAGCTCTTACAAGTTCTGGTCTATGTTTAAAGGCATCCATCAGCCTATCAATATATGCTTGATCTAAAAATGGGTTGTCTGTAGGAAGCGCTTGGATAAATACTTTAGATCCATCTTCGGGAGGATTGTCTATATAGTCATTCTTTAAAAATGAAGGAGCTGGGTTTGCTGTAAGTAAAACTTTATAGTCTGGAATTTTACCGTTGTATCTAAGGCGTAACGCTCCTTTTAGCAAACCTAATTCATCTCTGACAATCTCTTCAGCCTGATCTATAAAGACCCAAGCGAATTCTGCAGAGTTAAACTTGTTAACAGAGGTTTCATCGTCCATACCGCCATAGAGGATTTTAACTCTCTCTTGCACGATGATCTCTTTATCAAGAGGGCGAATCCTGTAGAACGATGCAGGAATCATACGTTTCCACGTCTCAAGCGTAGTTTTAACGAAGTCTACCCCTCTCTTTCTGCCCATGAAACCGACGGGCATAACAAAGTCTGGATTAGCAGGTATTTCAAAGAGCCTTATTAATTTCTCACATTGTAGGTAAGCCCACAATACCGCGAGTACGCTCTTGCCACCACCTTTAGCTCCTCCGTATAAAACCTCTGATACTGCTGGTTTATCGAGGATCTCTAAAGCTTCTGTCTGCTTTGGTGTAAAACGTAGCTCAACTTCTTTCAT
>Ga0307990_1003221_pt1 | contig 12581 bp, 12 predicted proteins | sample EllFjometagen129_FD_203168 | JGI IMG/M metagenome (GOLD analysis project Ga0307990, IMG submission 203168) | Marine microbial communities from Ellis Fjord, Antarctic Ocean - #129 | ecosystem: Environmental > Aquatic > Marine > Unclassified | place: Southern Ocean | collected 2014-10-08
AATCAATCTGAGAGAACATACAGATGCCCAACCAAAAGAAGCTGGAAATCTAACTTAAATAAAATGGAAGCTATTGGTAACAAAGTCTACTTATAAACTTTCAACCGTATCTTAGAAATGAGCCATTCTTGTTTATTCAGGTTTCGTTGATCTGATTTTATACATTTGCCCATTTATTTTGAAAAGCATAGCATAACATGTTACTACGAATTCATCCGGAGACCCCAAGCCAGCGACAAATCAACCATGTAGTTGAGTGTTTGAATGATGGCGGAATTGTGATTTCTCCAACCGATACTGTTTATGGTTTGACTTGTGATATTTTTAAAGCCAAAGCCATCGAACGGATTGCCCGAATCAAGGGAATCAAGCCTGATAAGGCGAATTTTTCTTTTTTGTGCGCCGATCTCAGCGAACTGTCGGATTACACGAAACCCATCAGTAACGACCTGTTTAAGCTAATGCGAAGATTGCTTCCCGGCCCTTACACATTTATTCTTAACGCCAACAACACTGTTCCAAAATACATACAAAACAAAAAGAAAACGGTAGGTATCAGGATTCCTCAAAATAATATTCCGATTGAGATTGTAAAAACACTTGGGCATCCAATTATGTCTTCATCAATCCACGATGAGGATGATTTAGTTGAATACACAACTGATGCGGAGTTGATTTATGAAAAGTATAAAAACCTTGTGGATATTGTTATTGACGGGGGTTTTGGCGGTAATTCGGCATCTACAGTGCTGGACTGTACCAGTGGAGAAATAGAAATCATAAGAGAAGGTTTGGGTTCTGTTGATGTGTTGTAAATCTTTAATATTCAATAACAACATCTTACTCCAATCCTGCTTCGTTATTTTTTTTAGAAAAAAAAGCCGGTCAAATTTGGTAAATTAAAAATAGGTTGTAATTTTGCAGCCCGAATTTAAAAAAACGGATGATTCAGTAGCTCAGTTGGTAGAGCAACGGCCTTTTAAGCCGTGGGCCCTGGGTTCGAATCCCAGCTGGATCACAATTTCATAAAAAGCTTCGCAGAATATTTCTGCGAAGCTTTTTTCATTTTACCTCTTGCCCCGCTGAATTCCGGAAAATTCATACAACAAAATCATTTATTTAGGGTTAAGAATCAATATCTTTGCGGCATATTAAAATTAAATAATCAATAAATATTAAAAAGAGAAAATATGAATAAAGATTTGAAAAGTTTAAAACCGGAAGCACTTTGGAGACATTTTGAAACTTTAACCCAAATTCCGCGTCCCTCCAAAAAAGAGGAACGTATCATTCAAGTAGTTAAAGAATTTGGTGAAAAGCTTGGACTTGAAACTATTGTTGATGGTATTGGTAATGTAATAATTAAAAAGCCGGCTACTCCGGGCATGGAAAATCGCAAGGGTGTGGTTTTGCAAGGTCACCTCGATATGGTTCCACAGGCCAATAGTGATAAGGAGTTTAATTTTGAGACCGACCCCATTGAAGCTTACATCGATGGAGATTGGGTAACTGCCGATGGTACAACACTTGGCGCAGACAATGGAATGGGTGTGGCTGCTGCAATGGCAGTGCTCGAAGCGAAAGATATTGCTCATGGCCCCATCGAAGCACTCTTTACCATTGATGAAGAAACCGGAATGACGGGTGCATTTAGCCTCAAACCCGGAATGCTTCAAGGTGATATTTTACTCAATATGGACTCGGAAGACGAGGGTGAACTTTACATTGGATGTGCAGGTGGTGTTAATGCAAATTCTAAAGTAAAATACACTGAAGTTGATGCTCCTCAGGATGACCTGAATTATAAAATTACCGTGGCCGGTCTTAAAGGCGGACACTCAGGAATTGATATTCCGCTTTATCGTGGTAATGCCAATAAAATTCTTTTCAGGTTATTCAGAAAAGCTGCGAAAAATTATAGCTTAAAGATTTCGGAAGTTGAGGGTGGAAGCCTGCGCAACGCCATTCCACGCGAAGCTCATGCAAAAGTTACCGTTTCAAAAGGCAACGAGGAAGGATTTCTCAAATTTGTAAAAGATTTTGAAGCTACTCTAAAAAGTGAATATGCTACTGCTGATCCGGGATTGAAAATATCAGTAGAATCAACCGGAAATATCAGCAAAGTTATGGACGGTAAATCACAATCAGCTTTTATTAATGCCATAATTGGATGCCCAAATAATGTGATTAGGATGAGTAGCGACATGGAAGGATTGGTGGAAACCTCGACCAACCTTGCAGTTGTTACTGTGAAAGATGGTAACGCAGATGCATTGAGTTTGATAAGAAGCTCCGTTGACTCGGCCAAATATGATCTGGCCGATATGATAGATAGTGTATTTGCACTTGCCGGTGGCGAAACTATCCTTGAAGGTGATTATCCTGGTTGGAAGCCAAATCCTGATTCTGCCATTTTAAAGGAGATGAAAGAAATTTATAACAATAAATTTGGTAAAATTCCTGACATTAAAGCTATCCATGCAGGCCTCGAATGTGGTTTACTTGGTGGTGTTTATCCAAATTTCGATATGATTTCGTTTGGGCCTACCATCCGCTTCCCACATTCACCAGATGAAAAAGTAAATATCAAAACTGTCGAAATGTTTTGGGACTTCCTGGTTGAAACCCTGAAGCATATTCCAAAAAAGTAATACAGCTTTGATTTTTTGATAGATTTGAATAACCCTTGCCATTTTTTGGCAGGGGTTATTTCATTTATCTAATTTTGCCGAAAATTGAAATATGAAATCAGGAAACTTTAGCGGACGAATTTTAAAATATTTTTTGCAGGGCTTGGTCTATATTGGGCCATTGGCCATAACATTCTATGCAATTTATACCATATTTCTATGGATTGACGGACTTTTAGATAAAACAATAGAAGAATTTTTTGGATTGGATATTCCGGGACTTGGATTTTTATCGGTTATAATAATTATCCTTTTTGTAGGTTTTTTGGGTTCGTCATTCCTATTTAAACCTTTAGCGGCCTGGCTTGACAGTCAAATTAGCCGGGCTCCTTTAATTAAAATAATTTATACCTCGGTAAAAGATTTGTTATCAGCTTTCGTTGGGCAAAAACGAAGATTTAACAAGCCGGTTCTGGTAAAGGTAAGTGCCGATGGTTCTATCGAAAAAATAGGATTTGTTACCAATGAAGACCTTTCAGATATTGGAATAAAAGAGCATAAAATTGCAGTTTACCTGCCGCACTCCTACGCCTGGTCGGGGAATTTATTTATAGTGCCTGCAAAAAATGTAACGCCAATCGATGCTTCGGCAACAGATGTAATGAAATACATTATTTCGGCCGGTGTTACCAAAGTGTAATTCAGAAAATTAAAAAATTATCATGAAGAAACCATTAATATTAGTTACAAATGATGATGGGGTAAATGCCCCTGGCATCAGGACTTTGATAAGAATAATGCGAAAACTTGGGGACGTGGTTGTTGTTGCTCCCGACTCACCACGCTCGGCCCAAAGCCATGCCATTACAGTTTCGGAACCACTGCGCATAAAATTAATAGAAGAATCGGAGGATTACCGTGAATATAGTTGTAACGGAACTCCTGTTGATTGTGTAAAACTGGGAACAAAGATCGTTATCAGAGGTAATCCTGATTTATTGGTTTCAGGAATCAATCATGGTTCCAATGCCTCCATCAATGTGGTTTATTCCGGCACAATGGCCGCAGTTATCGAAGCTGCAATTGATAAAATTCCGGCCATAGGATTTTCCCTGAACGATTATTCTCATCATGCCGAATTTCAGCATAGCGAAAAATTTATCGAAGCCATAGCTATGGAAGTTATAGGAAATGGACTTCCTGAAGGTGTTTGTTTGAACGTAAATATTCCTAAGATTTCTGGTGAAGAAATTAAAGGGGTGAAAGTTTGCCGGCAAGCCAAAGGTTCGTGGGTTGAAGAATTTGATGAACGCAAGGATCCCCGGGGAAGGGATTATTATTGGATAACCGGAGTATTTAGTAATCCTGACCAACAGGAAGGTACCGATACCCTGGCAATGGATCAAAATTATATTGCCGTTGTACCTATGCACTTCGACCTAACAGCCCATCAGGCAATTCAACTTATTAGTGAATTTAATTTTGTGGGAGATAATAATAATTAGAAGTTAAAACTTAAAACTTGAACATCATAATTTAAATGGGTTTTATTTGGAAAATACTTAATAAAGATTCTTATGCATTCGGGGTGTTTATTTCGCTCATATCACCTTTCTTATTGCTTTTAATCTTACAGGGCTTTTTCTATTTTCTAACACATCTCCTTAATGTCAGGTACTTCGAAAGCGATAGGCTTTATCTTTTGTCTCTATCGACAAACTTGCTGCTTATGAGATATTACATCGTAGGCGCGAAACAGGTTAAAACGGGAAAGAGCATACTTGTTGCGACTTTTATTTTGATAATTTTGTTTTTTTTAACGAATCATCACCAATGAAATACTCCCGCCATGAGGGCGGGCAGGCAATTATAATTATTAACACCCACGCCTGCCCCGACCCATCGGGGGGCATGAATGTCCAAAGGTCTCCTATGGAGAAAATTCATTCTATTTCTCCATTGGAGTCCTTCGGACATCCGTGCATCAGTGGCTAATTTTTATACAGATGAAATACTACATCATTGCAGGTGAAGCATCAGGAGACCTCCATGCTTCCAACCTCATGAAAAACCTTAAAATAAAGGATAAGCAAGCCCAATTCCGCATTTGGGGTGGCGATTTAATGCAAGCCCAGGGAGGCGAATTAGTAAAGCATTATCGCGATCTTGCATTCATGGGTTTTACCGAGGTTATTGCCAATTTGCCTGTTATTCTCAGGAACATAAGTTTTTGTAAAAAAGATATTGTGGATTACAATCCCGATGTTTTAATTTTGGTGGATTATCCCGGTTTTAATCTTCGGATTGCCAAATTTGCCTTCGCAAAAAATATTCGTGTTTTCTACTACATATCCCCACAGGTATGGGCATGGAAAAAGTCGAGGGTAAAAAAGATCAGGAAGTTTGTAGAACGGATGTACGTGATTTTACCTTTCGAAAAGAAATTTTATGAAAAATATAATGTAGATGTTGATTTTGTCGGGCATCCACTTTTGGATTTTATCGAAAATGAAAAGAGGCTGCTTTCGTCCCCAAATGATTTCAGAGAAAAGCACAATCTCGACAAACGGCTTATTATTGCAGTATTGCCGGGAAGCCGAAAACAGGAAATTGCTAAAATGCTTCCGGTAATGCTAACTGCCGCAAACAGATTTACCAATTACCAATTTGTTGTAGCCGGTGCTCCATCAATATCATCTGAGTTTTATAATGAAATCGCAGGGAAAGTAGATTTTAAAATTATTTTTAATGCAACCCACGACTTGTTGCATAATGCTTATGCAGGGATTATAACTTCGGGAACTGCAACCCTGGAAACAGCTTTGCTTGAAGTGCCCCAGGTTGTTTGCTACAAGGGAAGCAATATTTCATTTCAAATTGCCAGGCGCATTGTTGATATAAAATATATTTCGCTTGTCAACCTAATCATGGATAAACAGGTGATTACCGAATTAATCCAGACAGAGATGAACCCTAAGAACATTGAAGCTGAACTCGAAAAGTTGACGAACTTTTCCCACCGTATGCTTGTTTTAAATAATTACAAAATGCTGCGTCAAAAGCTGGGCGGAGCAGGAGCCTCTGCCCGGACAGCAGAACTAATGGTGCAGCGATTGGATGTGCAGACCAACAGAACAGCTTGATTTTAAGAGCCTTCTTGAAATCATATTTCTAAAAACATGTATGTTGCATTGGATTAATAAAAATGAATACATTTGCGACCATTAATCAATCAAACTATTTATTTATGAGACGAATTTTACTTTTGTTAGTAAGCATCTTTTTTGTTGCTTCTACATTTGCAGGCGGCTACCAGGTGCGCTTGCAGGGTCACAGGCAAACTGCCATGGGACTGGTTGGCGTTTCGCTTCATGGCGATGCCAGCAATTTATTTTATAATCCGGCAGGAGTATCCCTGCTCAAAAACAAGTACAGTTTTATGGTAGGCGGAAGTGGAATTTTTAACAACACCGCTTTCAATCTTCAAAATTCAGTTTATCAAGCCGAAACCGACAATTCCATGGGAACCCCATTTTTCTTTTACGGTGCAACACAAGTCAACGAAAAGCTTGGTGTTGGCGTAGGCGTTTATACCCCTTATGGAAGTTCGGCAACATGGGACGATGACTGGGCAGGCGCTCACCTTATCCAAAATATTGCCATGAAAGTCTTTTTCATTCAACCCACAGTTTCCTACAAAATCAACGATCTTTTAAGTATTGGTGCGGGTTTGGTAATTGCCACCGGTTCGGTAGAGCTAAATCGTGCAGTACCTTACAGTAGCGCAACTACTCCCGGGCAGGTAAACATGAAAGGAAATAGTTCTACAGGCTATGGTTTTAATGCCGGTATTATGCTTACTCCCAACGAAAAATGGAGTATCGGAATCGATTATCGCTCGGAACTTACCATGACACTCGAAGGCGGTGATGCTGATTTTACCATTCCCAGTTCTGTTACTGCTTTGATACCTGCTGCCAATAAATTTGATGCAGAACTTCCGCTGCCGGCAAACCTGGATTTAGGGGTAGCCTACCAGGCTTCCGAAAAATTGTTGCTATCTGCTGAAATTAATTACGTGTTCTGGGGCGTTTACGACAGCCTGATATTTGAATTCGAACAAAAACCAGAATTGCTAAACTCTAGCAACCCACGCGAATATTCCGATGCAATGATTTATAGAATTGGTGGCGAATACATCCTCAACGATATGATTACCTTGCGTGCCGGAGCATATTACGATCCTACCCCAACCAACTCCGATTATTTTACTCCCGAAACTCCAAACTTAGATACTTATGGTTTAAGCTGTGGGATAACCATACGGCCAACCGAGCATCTGTCCATCGACCTGTCGTACCTGCATTTGGAAACACAACAAAGTACCAAGAGCTATAATGATCCCGATGGTACAAACTTTACAGGTGAATATAAAACAAGGACTATGATACCAGGTATTGGAATCAGTTATAATTTCTAATCAATAAAAAATTGAATATTATGAAGATAAGAAATATATTGCTATTGTTTGTATTGGTATCATTTTTTGCCTGCAAACCCGAACTTGACGATTTTACTACCTCCAATGGTGAGGCAGATTTCACAAAATATGTAGCCATCGGAAATTCTCTTACTGCCGGTTACACCGATGGAGATTTGTTTAAATCAGGACAGGAAAATTCGTATCCTTCCATGCTGGCCTATCAATTTGAAGCTGCCGGTGGTGGTGAGTTTAAGCAGCCAATGATGCTTGATGAATTTGGTTTTGGAAAACGCCTTTTATTGGATGTTAGCAAACCAGGTCCTGTAGCTGCCGGCGGAACTCCCGATCCGGGCAACGGTGCTTCCATTGCTGATCAGGGGCCATTTAATAATATGGGTGTTCCCGGAGCCAAAAGTTTCCATTTACTAGCTCCAAATTACGGTATTGATCTTGAAAACGGGAATCCGTATTTTTACAGATTTGCAAGCAGCCCAGGTGCTACTGTACTTGAAGATGCTGCTGCCCAGGATGCAACTTTCTTTTCGTGCTGGATTGGTGCAAATGATGTGTTGACTTATGCCATTGCCGGTGGCGCTGCCGATAGCGTTACTGATATTGGCACTTTTAGCTATGCTGTTGACCTTATACTTCAAACCATGACGACCAATGATGCCAAAGGCGTTGTTGCAAATATTCCCGAAATTACCAGCATACCCTATTTTACATTTATGAATACCCAGTTACCATACAATTATTTAGTTCTAACCGAACAGGCACAGGTTGATGCTCTTAATGGAGCGTATGCACCACTCAATCAAGCTATAATAGCATCGGGATCTAATGACACACTTTCATTTGCACTTGGGCAAAATGCTTTTGTTATTGTGGACAAAAGCCTGACATGGGGAATGCGCCAGATGGATGAAGATGATTTATTCCTACTTACATTACCTACTGATTCGATACAGAATCATGGTTATGGAAGTCAAGTTGCTATACCTGACAGCTACGTTTTAACATCTAATGAACAAGCTGAAATTCACGTGGCCGTCACTGACTATAATATCGTGCTTAAAAATCTTGCAAATACCTATGGTTTAGCTTTTGCTGATATGCATGCAAAGTTGGCCGAAGCATCCACAACAGGAATTGAGTGGGATGGAATTACATTTACCTCAACATTTATTTATGGCAATGCCTTTTCGCTGGACGGAGTTCACATGACAGGACAAGGCTATGCGCTGGCAACAAATTTCTTTATCGATGCCATCAACACCAAGTACAATGCACAAATTAAATTTGTAAATCCCAATTTGTATCCGGGTCTTTACTATTACCAATAAAAAGCAGAGCAGAGTAATATTTCAACCCTGTCGGAATGTAAATATCCGGCAGGGTTTTTTATTTTTGCAGCTATGGAAAACAAGAAACTGATATTTGCCACCAACAATGCCCACAAACTCGGCGAAGTAAAAAATATTGAAGGACTTAACTTTGAAATTCTAAGTTTAAAAGATGTTGGATTTGAAGGTGAAATACCCGAAGATTTTGATACCCTCAAAGAAAATGCCATGCAAAAAGCCCGGTTTATTCACGATAAATTCGGGATGGATTGCTTTGCTGATGACACAGGTTTGGAAATTGATGCCCTGGACGGCAGGCCGGGAGTACACTCTGCAAGATATGCCGGCCCGCGGTGTAACTCAGAGGATAATATTCAAAAAGTACTGAGGGAATTAAAAGGAAAGATAATTCGCAAAGGCAGATTCAGAACAGTGATTGCTTTAATAATGAATGGGAACGAATACTATTTTGAAGGGGTAGTGCAGGGAGAAATTTTAAGCGAAAAACGAGGGGAATCAGGTTTTGGTTACGACCCGATATTTTTGCCTGCATGTTTCACACATTCATTTGCACAAATGGATCTCGCCGTGAAAAATAAAATCAGCCATCGCGCCAAAGCCACAGGAAAGTTGATTGAGTTTTTACAGGGGACTAAATAGTGCATGTCCATATAGTCGGCTTTTATCAAGGAAAGAAAAAAATTCCCGCAGATTTCGCTGATTAGCGCAGAATTATTCTGCGCTAATCAGCGAAATCTGCGGGAAACCTAACTACAAAGACCAGCTCTAAATAGTGTCGGCCATTAAAGCAACTTTTAGAAAAATATACGATTTCAGATTATCTTTTTAAACATGCAACCTTTTTACCGTGCAAACCATCTTTTATGTAATTCAACAATTATTTATGCAACTTTTCGTTTGCCCACTTAATGTTCTAATAACAGATGATATCGGTGAATAAAAAAAACTTTTACTACCTCGGAACTATCTTACTTAGCTTTCTATTTTTCAATAACCTCAATGCTCAAATTGGTGGCGATGGTGTTTACAGATTTCTGAATATGCCAAGTTCAGCAAGGGCAGCAGCCATGGGTGGCAATTTTCTTGCAGTTAAAGACGGCGATATTACCCAGGCATTATTTAATCCTTCACTTATTTCTCCTGAAATGGATAATAATCTTGCATTGAGTTTTGTTGATTATTTTTCCGATATAAATTATGGACATGCTACCTATGCGAAGTCTTTCAATAAAATAGGTATCTACACGGCCACAATGCAGTACCTGAATTATGGTGAATTTACCTATGCCGATGAAACCGGCCAGACTTTTGGAACTTTCACCGCTAACGATCTTGCTTTAAGCCTGGGGTGGGGAAGGCAACTGGATTCACTGTTTTCGATAGGTGCCAATTTAAAAATGATATATTCAGGACTTGAAGAATACCAATCGTTTGGAGTTGCTGTTGATATTGCCGGAAGTTATTATAATCCCGAACAGCAACTCACTGTTTCGCTGGTTGCACGCAATATTGGCTCACAAATAAAACCTTACAGATCAGGAAATTACGAAAAGCTACCCTTTGAAATTAACCTAGGCATGTCTCAAAAACTAAAACACCTCCCATTCCGATATTCAATTTTATTGACAAATCTTCAAAAGTGGGATTTAACCTACGATGATCCCAATGACCCTGACAGTCAAATTGATCCAATAACTGGCGAGGTTAAGGAAAAGGATGGTTTTAGTGATTTTGGTGATAAAGCTCTTCGTCATGTTGTTGTAGGTGGCGAATTTGTTCCGTCAAAGTTTTTTAGCATCCGCTTTGGTTACAATTACCAGCGCAGGCAGGAACTTGGTGTTTACAGCAAAATGGGAACAGTAGGATTTTCGTGGGGACTGGCTATCAAGGTTTCGAAGTTTCAAATCGAATACTCAAGAGCAACCTATCATTTAAATGGATCGCCCAATTATATCACCATCAGAACCAATCTTTCCGATTTCGGAAAAAGGAATTAAACAAACTACTTTTCCAATATTTTCTTTTTCTCCGTAGGAGTCCTTCGGACAATTATTCGATCATTCATTCAGTTCCCGCAAGGGCGCAAAGCCGTCAAGTTAAGCATGTCTTCCAAATATGTCCCGCAGGCTGAAAGCCTGGAACATCAAAGAAAAGATGTTTTTGCTCGAAAGTTTACCAGGCTGAAAGCCTGGAACAAAAAAATGTATCAGGCCTTCAACCTGAGGATACTACTCTATATGTGTTAAGAAGGAGCGCTGCTCCTTCTTTTGATATGAAAGGCTTTCAGCCTTTTTTGTAGTATTCACTTACTCAAAAATCACAAATATTTCCTTAACCTTACAGCTATGCGCAAGGGCGGGATTTCCCCGAAAAAACGGGGCAGGCTGCTTCGCTTCCCGCAGGGGCGGGATTTCCCCGAAAAAAACGGGGCAGGTTGCTTCGCTTCCCGCAAATGCGGGATTTCCCCGAAAAAACGGGGCAGGCTGCTTCGCTTCCCGCAAGGGCGGGATTTCCCCGAAAAAACGGGGCAGGCTGCTTCGCTTCCCGCAAATGCGGGATTTCCCCGAAAAAACGGGGCAGGCTGCTTCGCTTCCCGCAAGGGCGGGATTTCGCTTCGCTCAACATTCATTCAATCAATCAATCATTCTTCCGTTTCAATCAATGGCAAATCCACTTAACAATTTTTAATACAGCCTCATAAAGTAAGCATGTTGTATTGTTTACTTTTGCAATTTAGCTTTATTCTAAATAATAATTATAAGATGCCACATTATCATTCTCTTGGTAAGATTCCCCACAAGCGACATACACAATTCCGAAAGCCCGATGGCAGCCTCTATTCAGAGCAGTTGGTTTCGACCGAAGGATTTTCTGACCTATATTCACTGGTTTATCACACCTGGAAACCTACCAGGGTTCTAAAAATTGAAGATCCTTATTCTGTTGCACCAAAAGTTGCAATCGAAAAAAACCTGCAACATCGCAGTTTGCTGGGATTTAGTATTAAACCCAAAGACGATTATTTGCAGAGCAGAAAATATGTGCTGGTCAACAATGATGTCTATATCAGCCTTGCTGCACCAAAAAAATCAATGTCAAACTATTTTTACAAAAACTCCGGTGCCGATGAAATGGTGTTCGTGCATAAAGGGGAAGGAACGCTAAAAAGCATGTATGGTCAAATAAGGTTTGCCTATGGAGACCATCTAATTATTCCCAAAGGGATTATCCACCAATTTGAATTTGACACCGAGGATAACAGGCTGTTTATTGTCGAATCGTTTACGCCATTAAGGTTTCCAAAAAGGTATACAGGCCGCACAGGACAATTATTAGAACATTCGCCATTTTGCGAGCGTGACATCAGAAAACCGGAAAATCTTTAAACCAATGATTTGAAAGGTGATTTTATTGTAAAAATCAAGCGAGATGATATGATTTGGAAGTACCATTACCAAACGCATCCTTTCGATTTGATTGGCTGGGACGGCCACCTGTATCCTTATGCATTGTCAATACACGATTTTGAGCCCATCACAGGCCGTGTTCATCAGCCGCCGCCCGTTCATCAAACCTTCGAAACTCCCACTTTTGTAATGTGTGCCTTTGTTCCACGGCTCTACGATTATCATCCTGATTCAATTCCTGCGCCTTACAACCACAGCAATGTTGATTCGGATGAAGTGCTTTATTATGTTGACGGAGAATTTATGAGCCGCAAGCATGTAGAAAAAGGAATGATTTCGTTGCACCCGACCGGTATTGTTCACGGGCCGCACCCCGGAACTGTTGAAAAAAGTATTGGTCAAAAGGAAACCCTCGAACTTGCTGTGATGGTTGATACCTTTAAACCTTTAAAAATTACTGAAGATGCCCTCAATATTGAAGACAAAAACTATTACAAAAGCTGGATAGAATAAACTGTGAAATTAAAATCATCAATCTAATTTCTAACATCTAACATCTAACATCTAACTTCTAACATCTAACTTCTAACATCTAACTTCTAACATCTAACTTCTAACATCTAACTTCTAACATCTAACTTCTAACATCTAACTTCTAACATCTAACTTCTAACATCTAACTTCTAACATCTAACTT
>Ga0307990_1003222_pt1 | contig 12580 bp, 10 predicted proteins | sample EllFjometagen129_FD_203168 | JGI IMG/M metagenome (GOLD analysis project Ga0307990, IMG submission 203168) | Marine microbial communities from Ellis Fjord, Antarctic Ocean - #129 | ecosystem: Environmental > Aquatic > Marine > Unclassified | place: Southern Ocean | collected 2014-10-08
GTTATTTTTCATGTGCAAAAACCTATTGGTGTTCGGGGCAGTTGTCGATAAAGTTTGTTTTCCATTTTTACTGAGAGAGGAACCAACCGTGAAAAGTGAAGCATCTGCCATCTTACTGATCTCCTGCCCCGACCAGCAGGGAATCGTCTATGCTGTGACCGATTTTCTGATGCGCCACAACGGCAACATCATTGATTTGGAACAGCACACCAACACCGAGGAAGGCGCATTTTTTATGCGTGTGGAGTGGGAACTGGCCGGATTCGCCCTGCCCCGCGACCAAATCAGCGAGAAATTTGGTCTGATCGCCGACCGCCACCAGATGAAGGCGGAGCTGCATTTTTCGGACTACCGTCCGCGCATGGCGATTTTTGTGTCGAAGTTTTCCCACTGCATTCATGATCTACTGGCGCGCTGGCATGACGGAGAGTGCAACGCCGACATTCCATTGATTATAAGCAACCACCCGGACTTAGAGTCGCTGGCGAAGATGTACGGAATTGGCTTCCAGTTAATCCCAGTCAACAAAGAGAACAAAGCGGAGCAGGAAGCAAAAACGCTAAAGCTGTTACGTGAACACAGCATTGACCTGATTGTGCTGGCGCGCTACATGCAGATTCTCTCAAACGACTTCTGCTCAAACTTCCCCAACCGGATCATCAATATTCACCACTCATTTTTACCGGCGTTTGTCGGCGCCAAACCGTATCACTCCGCCCATCAACGCGGCGTGAAAATTGTTGGGGCCACCAGCCACTATGTGACCAGCGATCTCGACGAAGGACCCATTATTGGGCAGGAAGTGATGCGTGTGACCCACAAGGATTCGATAGAAAACCTGATCCGCAAGGGGCGCGACCTGGAGAAGATTGTTCTTTCGCGGGCCGTCTGGGCTCACCTGCAAAACCGGGTTCTGGTTTATAAAAACCGCACCGTAGTCTTCAGCTGATTATGTCAAAACGAACCCGCAAACTCCGAAAGCCGTTCGAACGGGCGGCAGTTCATTTTGTAATGACGCTGATTCCTCGCCTACCCCGCTGCGGCGTGCTGTGCCTGGCCGCGATCGGCGGCCGGCTTGGCTATTGGTTTGATTCGCGCGGTCGGCGCATCGGACTGGCAAACCTCGATGTGGCCTTCGGGGAAGGCAAAACAGCGAAAGAAAAAAAGCAAATTCTGAAGACCTCATTCGTGATGATGGTGCGCACGCTGATCGACACCTTCTGGTTTGCCCACAAACCAAATGAACGGCTCGATAAATATGTTGAACTCGACGAAGGCTCTCAGGTCTTCTTCGAAGACAAGGCGCATATCTGCATTACCGCCCATTTCGGAAACTGGGAAATTATCGGGCAAATGAGCGGCCACAAAGGACGGCCGCTCAACAGTATTGCCGCACCGTTAAAAAATGAGATCGTCGATAAATATTTTATCCGCGCGCGCGAAGCCACCGGACAGCAAATTATCCCGCGCGTCGGAGCCCTGCGCAAACTGCTGAGCATCCTCCGCAAAAATGGAAAAACCGCATTCCTTGCCGATCAGAACACGAAAGAGACTGACGGGGGAATCTGGGTCGATTTTTTCGGATTGCCGGCGCTGGCAACGGCCGCGCCCGCGCTGCTGTCGGGCCACACGGGCACGGAAATTCTAATGGGATTCTGCACGCCCCTCCCCGGCGGGTGCTACCGGATCTACGCGGCAAAAACGTTCGATCCGCCGCAAGCCACAGACAAAGAAACCGTCCAGAAGCTGACGGAAGAGATCTCCCGCGTCACTGAAGAAGAAATCCGGAAATACCCGCAGTACTGGCTGTGGATGTATAAACGCTGGAAAACAAAAAAACCCGGTTGTGAAACGGCCGCTTATCCGTGGTATTGCGATCCGATCAAAGTCACGTCCCCGACGAAATAACAATGTTCTCGGGATTACAATCGCGCCACCTTAAACCAGATCGTATTCCGTTTGAGCCCTGACGGCTTTTCCGGCGGGCGAAATGTAAGCGCCGTCACCGATGTAAACGTTTTTGTCGATGATGTCGTTTTTAATGAAGCAGTCTATGCTGCAATTTCAACACTTGGCCAAACAAGCGGACCGACTGTCGAGTCTCATTCATCTGACTTTCATATATTTCTCACCGCATGTGACGATTCCTCCCACTCTGGTGCATTCCCTACAAACAATGGAAACATCAACAAAAGGAGAGTGAACAATGAAGGTGAAATATATCGTAGTTCTGATCGCAACAATCGCACTGGCAAGCTTCATGGCCGAAGCTAAAGGCGGTGGAGGAAAGGGCTGCGGAAGTTGCAGTGCCACCGGCGACAAGTCGCAAACCCAACAGAAACAGCAACAAAAATAGCAACAGAAACAACAGAAACAGGATTGTGATCAGACGTGCACGGCAGACAGTGCAAAACAGATCTTTCCAATTTTCTGCTTAGAAAAGAGGGAGGCGTGCTTCCCTCTTTTTTATGTGACCTCTTCAGCGGCACAGGTGTACCCCTTATGAAACATAAACCAAAAAGGAGACTATTATGAAACGGAAACAATTTATTGCGTTGTTAATCGTCGGATTGATCAGCGGATTGACACTGCAGTCTGCCCAAGCGGTCAAGCCACGCACACGTGGCAAGTCGGCCCCCACACCTGCAGCAGCACTAACCGAAGCCGAAGCCAGCGATCTACTCTTCATGCGTGAGGAAGAAAAGCTCGCGCGCGATGTGTACGTCATCCTATATGCCGAATGGGGCGTGCGTGCCTTCAATAACATCTCGAGATCGGAGCAGCGTCACATGGATGCCGTACTCGGTCTGCTGAATAAATATGGACTGACCGATCCAACACTTGAGTCCGGCCAGTTTGCCGAAGAGGAACTTCAGGATCTGTTCGACACGCTAAAAGCCAAGGGCCTGCAATCTGAATTGGACGCACTGAGGGTCGGAGCTCTAATTGAAGAAGTGGATATGGAAGACATTGCCTTGGCCATGCAACGCACGGACAAAAGCGATATTATTTCGGTGTACATCAACCTGATGAAAGGATCCGAAAACCATCTAAATGCCTTCGTTAAAAACATCGAATCCATCACCGGCGAACCCTATGTTGCACAGTGGATTTCTCAGGAAGATGTCGATGCAATCCTAGGGCGATGACCTCTGAGAAGCAGAAGGTTCCCCGTTATTGTAAAATGGCGGAAAATAAAAAACCCGGCCGCAAAACGGCCGGGTTTTTGTGGCATTGCGACCCGATTAGAGTCGAGTCCCCGACGAAATAACCGTGCCCTTCGGGATCACAATCACGCCATCTCGAACCAGATAGTGTTCCGTTTGATCCCCGTCAGCTTTTCCGTCCGGCGAAATGTAGACGCTGTCGCCAATGTGAACGTTTTTATCGATGATGGCGTTTTTAATGAAGCAGTCCTTACCGATTCCGAGCGCGGGAATGCCGCGGCCTTCTTTCTCAAGCGTTTTTTCCTTCTCAAAATAGTCGGCACCCATAATGACAGAATGCTCAATCACGGTTCCTTCGCCAATGACCGCCCGCGTGCCGACCACAGAGTGCAGAATGCGATGGCCGGAAATAATGCAGCCATCCGAAAGCAGGCAGCGGTTGAGGTCGCAACAATTTATTTTTGACGGCGGAAGATAGCGCATATGCGTATAGATTGGCGCCTGAGTGTCATAAAACGTAAATTCTGGAATTAGATCGGTCAAAGCCAGATTGGCTTCATGAAACATGCCGATGGTTCCAATATCTTTCCAGTAGCCCTCAAAAATATGGCTGTATACATTTTTCTCTTCGATCGCTGCTGGGATGATGTGTTTTCCAAAATCGATTTCATCATTGGAGCAAAGCAACTCAGAGAGCACTTTGGCATTGAACACATAAATGCCCATGCTGGCGAGGTAGCACTCCTCTTCATACATCGGTGCGCGCAGCGCATCGAGTTTCGGCTCATCGCCCGGTTTTTCAGCGAACTCGACAATCTTATTTGTGTCATCCACATGCATAATGCCCAAATCAAACGCTTCGCGGCGTGGCACAGGTTTGGTGCAGATGGTGACATCCGCGCCGCGCTCAATATGCTCTGCGATCACCGCCTCAAAATTCATCCGGTACAGCTGATCGCCGGACAGGATGACCACAATATCAGGATCGCGGGTCATGTAATGCTTCATCGACTGACGGACCGCATCGGCCGTTCCTTGAAACCAGCCGCTCGATGTCGGCGTCTGTTCCGCTGCCAACATGCGGACAGACCCTTTAGAAAACTGATCAAAGATATAGGTCGACTGAATATGCCGATGCAACGACATGCTGTTGAACTGGGTCAGCAGATAGATGGAGCGGATGCCGCTGTTGATACAATTACTAATGGGGATATCGACCAATCGGTATTTTCCCGCAATCGGAACAGCTGGCTTCGCTCGGTCCTGAGTAAGGGGTTGAAGACGGGTCCCTGCTCCACCGCCAAGAATCAAGCCGACTGTTTTAACGCTCATATACTAACCCCTATTCTATTTACACCAGTGTTTACTTTTTAATCATAAACAGTCGGCCTAGTCCGCAACCAGAACAAAACGTTTAGAAGCTAATTTTTAACCGTTTTTCAAGGATTGCCACTTCACTTCGTTCCGTTGCCGTCACGATAGCGCCGGCCTCTCTCCCGCTGGTCGAGTGGAACTGACTAAGTCAAAGCATAAATCTTTTTTCCAATGATTGGAAAAAATCCCGCGCCTCTGACTTATCCTCCAACGCTTTAGCGAAGGAGGATGCAATAGAGTTCCAACCCTTGGAAACTCAGCGAGCTCTAATCCTTTAGAGTTTCAAACTTTTTGGGCATCCGACTCTCAACGAGTGAATAAACCGCCGGGATGACAAAAAGCGTCAGCAGCGTCGAGGTGGTCAAGCCAAAGACCACCACTACCGCGAGCGGGCGCTGAACCTCGGAGCCGATGCCGCGTGAGAGCAGAAGCGGAAGCAAGCCGAGCACCGTCGTCAGCGCCGTCATCAAAACCGGTCGCAGGCGTAGCATGCCGCCTTCAACCACCGCCTCATTCAAACTCTTTCCCTGCTGCCGGAGCTGATTGAAATAACTGACGAGCACGACCCCGTTCTGCACCGCAATCCCAAAGAGCGCGATAAACCCGACGGCGGCGGGAACGGAGAGATACTCGCCGGTCACCAGCAGCCCGAAAATTCCGCCGATCAACGCGAGCGGAATATTGACGATAATGATGAAAGCATCACGCCACGTCCCAAACATGATCCAGAGCAGAATAAAAACAGCCGCAATCACCATGGGAACGATAATCGAAAGTCGCTTCATAGCGCGTTGCTGGTTTTCAAACTGCCCGCCGTATTCCACAAAATACCCGGATGGCAATTCGACGTTCTCAGAAATCCGCGCGCGGATTTCGTCGGCAACGCCGCCGAGGTCACGCCCGCGCACATTGCCCTGCACAATCCAACGCCGCTGATTTCTTTCGCGGTTAATCTGAATCGGCCCAATCACTTCGGTGACGTCAGCCACCTGTTCTAGCGAAACCAGCGCATCATTTTCGGTCGGAACCAGCAGATTACGCAGGGCATCGGGATCGGCGCGGAACGCCTCCTGATAGCGCACGTGGATTCCGAACCGGCGAGTATTAAGCAGAATCTGGTCGACCGGCTCGCCGCCGATCGCCAACTCGACGAGCTCGAGCACATCGCTGACGGTGATGCCGTAGCGCGCACAGGCGGCGCGATCGACTGCGATCTGCACTTGCGGCTGTCCGAAGCTCTGCTCGACCGACAGGTCAACCAGCCCCGGAACGTCTTCAATGGCTTCTTTGATCTCCGCCGCTGTTTTCTGCAAAACGTCGAGGTCTTCCCCAAACACTTTGATGGCGATCTGCGCTTTGATACCCGAAAGAAGTTCATCGAATGCGTTTTGAATCGGCTGCGTGAAGTTAAGCTGTGCGCCGGGCACAACCGCCAAAGCCTCTTCCAATTCGGCAACCAACTCCGCCTTATCTGTGCCGGGATGCATCTCGATATGAATCTCGGCATAGTTGACCGGATGCGGATGACTCCCCGCCTCGGGCCGGCCGATCCGCGAGATGGTCTCTTCCACTTCGGAATGTTTCATGATCTCTTTTTCAAGCCGCATGACCGTTTTGGTCGCCGCTTCCAACGAAATGGAGGGCGCCATGGAAACCCCGATCAAAATGGAGCCTTCTTCAAGAGTCGGAATAAACTCGGTTCCAAGCATTGGAAAAATCGATAGGCTGATGGCAAACGCGATGACCGCGAAAATGACGACCCGGCCATGCCGGCGCAATGCACCCTCTAGCAGCGGACGGTAAACCGCTTTGAGTTTTTCCAGCAGCGGGCTCTCTTTATGTTCGCCCTGTTGCACCAAAAAACAGCTGAGCACCGGCGAAACGATCAGCGCGACGGCCATCGATCCGAGTAGCGCAAACGTAATCGTAAACGCCATCGGGGTGAACATTTTCCCTTCCACCCCCTGAAGCGAGAAAATGGGCAGAAACACGAGGATGATAATGGCGACCGAAAAGAAAATCGGCCGACTCACTTCGCGCGCGGCGTCCAGAATGACCGCTGATTTTTCGCGTGTTCGATTTTTCGGCATCCCGAGGTGACGATAAATATTTTCAACCATCACAATCGCGCCGTCACCAAGCATTCCGATGGCAATAGCAATTCCGCCGAGCGACATCAGGTTGGCGGACACTCCGTTGGCCCCCATCATAATCACTGCGATCAACGCACAAATCGGAAGAGACAGCACCACAATCACCGCACTGCGCAGGTTGCCCATAAAGACCAGCAGTGTCAGCGCAACCAGAAAGGCTCCGGCCACCAGGGCCTTCTTCACCGTTCCGGTTGCCTGCTCGACCAACTCGGCCTGCTCGTAGTACGGAATCAGTTTCACGCCCTGAGGAAGCGATGCCTGCACTTCGGCCACTTTGATGTAGAGCTTTTCAATCACCTCCGAGGTGTTTTCGCCGAACAGCTTCAGCACCAGCCCGGAAACCACCTCTTCTTCGCCGTTATGCGTAACGACTCCACGCCGAAGTTCGCTGCCGTATTCCACCTCGGCCACCGCGCCCACCGTGATCGGCACGCCGTCGACGACCCGCACCGGGATGTCGCGAATCTGTTCCAGATCTTCAATCAGGCCGATTCCGCGCACTAGCGACTCTTCAGAGCCGAGCACAAGAAACTGCCCGCCCGCATTGCGGTTGTTCGCGCGAATCGCCTCGACCAGCTCGTCGAGCGACAGGTTATAGCGATGCAACTCATACGGATTGACCTTCACCTGATACTGCAAAACATGCCCGCCGATCGACAGAATATCGGTCACGCCCGGCACCGATTGAAGCTGATATTTCACCACCCAATCATTGAGTTCGCGCAGATAAACATCCGGATCTTTGCCTTCGGTATCCGCCGTTTCATCAATGGTCAGATAATAGATGAAAATCTGACCCAGCCCGGTTGTGATCGGCCCGAGTGCGGGCGGTTCGTGCATTTCCGGCAGGTCGGGCATCGCGGCAGCGAGCCGCTCGGCGACCAACTGGCGCGCGAAATAGATGTCCGTATCGTCCTGAAAGTAGACGTAAATCACCGCCATGCCGAACGCGGAAGTCGATTTGATCTGCTTGACGTCCGGCAGACCGCTCATCGCGTTTTCAATCGGGAACGTAATCAGGCGCTCCACCTCTTCGGGGGCCATTCCGTGCGCTTCGGCAAAAACGGGCACCATAATCGGCGAAATGTCGGGAAACGCATCCACCGCCATCTGTTGATAGGAGTAGACTCCAAATACCACCACGCCGATAATCGCCGCAACCACCAGCCCGCGCACCCGCAGGGAAAATTCAATTAGTTTATTAATCATGCTTCACTCCGTTCAAAACCGCAGAATATCGAACTAGGATTTTTCAATATTTCCCCATTCAGATTTCATAACTCATCATTCTAATTTCTCTCTAATGCCCGTGTCCGGCGTGCGGATCGAGTCCGCTGGTGACCAGTTCGGCTTTCAGGTTAAACGCGCCGTGGGTGACGACCTTCTCGCCCGGCTCTAGACCAGATTCGATCTCCACAAACTGTGCGTCAGAAATCCCGACATGCACATCGCGGGGTTCGACGCCGTGCTCGTCTTCAATAAAAACAATCGTCTCTCCGTTCATCGTTTGAACGGCTTCTTTTTCGACCCGGACGCGGGCCTGCACCGATTCCACAGCGATCTGCGCACGAACAAAGGCACCCGGAGAAAAATCATCCCCTCCACCGACCAATACGCAGCGCGCTTTCAGGGTGCGGGTTTGCGGATCAATCAACGGGCTCAAATAATCAATCGTGGTTTCAACCTCTTGACCATCCTGAGCCACCAAGTGAACCGCCTGCCCTTTTTGAATGGCATGCCGGTATTGCGGAAACACATGCACCTCCACCCAAACACTGGAAAGATCGACCAGTTCAAACAGCACGGTCTCTTCACCGGCTAACTCGCCGACCGACTTGCCGCGCGAAACCACCGTGCCCGCCAGAGGCGCTTTCACCGGATAATTTGCAAGCGTCTCACGACTTTCGAGAGTTGCAAGCAGGTCACCCTTTTTCACGGTGTCGCCAATCTCCACATATACTTCACGAACCGTACCCGTATACTTCGGCGAAACCGCAGCCGCGTGGTCGCGATTCACTTGAATCTCTGCCGGAAAAGAAGCCATTCGCTCAACGAGCCCACCAGTAACCGTTTCGATTTCAACCTCGGCGTGTTCATCAGGATCCTGCGCTTCGTGATCGTGCCCCGCATGATCGTCAGGCTCATCGTGCTTCACCTCTTCAGCAGCATGATCGTGCCCCGCATGATCGTCAGGCTCATCGTGCTTCACCTCTTCAGCGACATGATCATGATCGGAATGATCCTCACGCATCGCTTCTTCGACCGTGTGGTCGTCTTCAGCGTGATCATCATGCGAGTCGACGACAGGTGAGCCGACAGGCTTGCATGAGGTGCACTTCGGGTCGGTGCACTCATGCTGAGCCTGCGCGCTCATTCCTAAAAAAAGAATCAACACGCCGACAACCCAACACTTCATTTTTCCAAAATTCCAATATTCCACTCTCATCATTCTTCTCCTGTTTTAAATTGAGTGAGTTCAGCCGACGCTTTTTGTGCATCGAGCAACGCCTCGATTGTTCGAATTCTAATTTCGGCAAGGTTCTGCTGCGCGGCGAGCAGCTCCATCCATGAATAACGGCCGGCGTCGTAGCCCTTGCGACTCAAGGCATAGGCCTGTTCCGCAATAGGAAGCATGCGGATTTTGTATTGGTTCGCCTCGGCCCCGGCTCTCCGGTACGTCAGCACTACCCGATCCAGCTCTTGCTGCAAATCGCGGCGCACCGCTTCACGCTGTGCGCGCACCGCATCGGCCCGAAGCAACGCCGCCGCACGTTCCAGACTGCCTCTTTTACGAATCGACAGCGGAATCGAAGCCGAAATCACAAAGGACTGCGCATCGTCCGCCGCCTCATATTTAACTCCCGCTCCCAGCGAAAGATCCCCCGCACCCTGACTTTTTGCCAGCGCGGCTTCGGCCCGCACCATGGCCTCTTCGGCCAATAACCGTTGCAAAACCGGATGCGCCTCATCAACAGTCAATGGAACCACGGCTTTCAGTTCAGACAAATCACCGGTCGGAGTTCCTACCTCTTTAAGAGTTATACCCAGCAGGGAAGCCACTATTTTTCTCGCACCATCCAGGTCTCCAAAGCAACATTGCTGCTCCATCAAAACCTCTTCCAGTGCGAGATTTGCCTGAACCACTTCTAGATCAGATGCCCCGCCCGCTTCATTGCGCTGCTTCGCGACCGCCACAAACTCACGGGCCAGTTCTTCCTGTTCAGTGCGAACTTTGGCGATTTCCTGTTGAGCCAGCGCTTCAGCAAAGGCCGCACGAACATTCTTCTCCAGAACCAATTCAGCCTCCGTGGTCATCTGAAACGTCATTTGCAGAGCCTGTTGCGCAACCGCCCGTTCGTTTTTTGATCTTCCACCAAGCGGAATCGCCTGCGTTATACTTACGGCATATTCCCCGTCATTGAAGCCGTCGTTGTCTCCGCCGAGGCCTTCGCCTTCAACTTCCAATTCCGGATTATCCCACAGCCCGGCGGCCGCCGCGCTAAGGCGGGCGGCTTGCTCGCCGGCAGATGCCGCACGCAAGGTAGGTGCATTTGTACGGGCTATCCCCAGCGCTTCATCGAGGGTCAGCGCCTGAGTGGCGAGTGACAGCCCCAACAGGGCTGTCATAAATAGAATGTGTTTCATTTGTTGTTCTCCTGATTAGCGATTTTCCAATGATTGGAAGAAAGTCGAGCCGGCACCCCACTATTTTCCAAGGTTTGGAAAACTGTGCGCGCCTATGCAATAAGCTCAAATCAGGAGTTGAACGGTTTGGAGATGCCAGAGCTCGCCGGCAGACGGAACGACCGCCACAAAAATAACCCTCTCCGGTTTCAACTCATAAAGGAGCTGAAGCTGAGGGGCAGGAATTTCTAAAACAGAAACAAGAGAAGCGGCTTCCGGACGGTCTAAGCACGGCTCATCTGAACAGGCATGGCACTCCACATGGTTCACGGCACAGAGCTCCGCTCCCAACAGTTCATGGTGATGATGTTCCGCCGCATGAGTGCACGGAACCATCAGCGCGAAAAGCGCAATCAGAGCCAAACTAGTTTTCAGTACGTTCATCAGATTGTATATATAACCATTATCCTCACAATTTTGCAAGGAGATGATGAAAATTACCCTCTCATGACAGATAACAACTCATCAGGATCGAGCGCCTTTATCACGGATTTTCTGAAATCTTTGGTGTTTCGAGTGACAATGGCTTCCACTCCACAGAGCTTCGCAGACTGTTCGAGTACGGCATCTTCAAAATCATCAACACGACTTCGCAGTGCCTCCTCAAGGACAACACGATTCACCGGTGCCACTTCAAACAACTCCATCAAATGTCTCAACGCGATCTTAGATTGCGCCCGGTTCAGAGACTTCGAAACCAGATAATCCACGGTTGTCACAGTGGTTGCGCACAGAAGCCCTTCGAGTTCCGAGCGCTCAATCAGACCAAAAATTTGAGCCGCCGCACCCACAAATGGCTCGCGAGCCAAAAGAACATCCAGCACCACATTCGTGTCAACGAGTACCTTCAAAGGTGCTTCTCCTTAAGGTGCTTTTTATAATCCTCCTCAGAAATACGGGCATCGTTAAGCAATCCAACTAACGAAGAGGTTATTGGAGGATGCTCCGGCAGCTCAGTTGAGGACGCCCCCAACGCATCAAAAAACTCGCCAACCATTTGAGAAACAGATTTCCCGCGTCGCGCCGCCTCCGATTTAGCGTGATGAATCAACGATTCGTCCATTCGTAATGTAAGCTTTGAATTCATGACGTACTAAATACCAAAAACTATACGTCTCGTCAAGTTACCTAGCGACGAGCCCCACCATTTTAGTTTCATGGAATGAAAACCTTATGGGTCTCAACGAGTTCACTGATGAGCGAGCAAGCTCCAACCCAGTGGAAAAAACTCTTCCGAACAGTGGAAAATGTGGGGAGCCGAGCAATCCCAAAAAGTAGCGCAAGCGTCCCCGCTTGCTTTCCGCCTTTGGCAGATCTACCGTGGCGGAAAATGAGCGGGACGCTCGTTCTACTTTAAAAATCGTCCAGCGGTTCCGATTCGATCAGGCAGTCCGGCAGAGATTTCATAAACAGGCGGCCGTACCATTTGGTCGTGATGCGCGGGTCGAGGATAACGATGCGGCCTTCATCAGTGGCAGTGCGGATCAGCCGCCCCGTCCCCTGCCGGAATTTGATGATGGCCGACGGTAGGGAGTATTCTTTGAACGGGTCGCCGCCGGTCGCTTTGATCTGTTCGAGACGCGCCTCGACCAGCGGCTGATCGGGCACAGCAAACGGCAGGCGAACGATGATGACGTTGCTGAGCGCCTCGCCGCGCACATCAACGCCCATCCAGAAGCGGTCGACTCCAAATAGCACAGCGGAGCCGTGATCCTGAAAGCGCTGAAGCATCGTCTGCGGCGGCATGCCGGTTCCCTGCACAAAGAGATCGTAGCCGTCCATTTCGAGCGTTGAGCGCACAGCCTGCGCCACGCGTTGCATCAGCCGCACGTTAGTAAACAGCACAAAGGCCTTTCCTCCACTACCGGCAATAAAATAAGGCAGTACCTTAATGACCGCTGCTTCGAAATTTTTTGTATCTTTCGGCTCGGGCATTCCCTGCGGCAGAATGACCCGCATCTGTTGAGAGTAGTTGAACGGCGAGCCGACCTTTAATTCGTCACAGTGCTCGGCACCGACCCGACTGCGGAACCACTCCAGTGTATCACCGACCGCCAGCGTAGCGCTGGTCATGATGACGCACGGAACTTCTTCAAACAGCATTTGATACAGCAGTGCGGAAACATCGACCGGTGCGGAATGAAGAACAGCCTGCTTGCGGTTGCGGCCTTCGAGCCCGGCCCAGTAAACATGCCCCTCCTC
>Ga0307990_1003223_pt1 | contig 12576 bp, 9 predicted proteins | sample EllFjometagen129_FD_203168 | JGI IMG/M metagenome (GOLD analysis project Ga0307990, IMG submission 203168) | Marine microbial communities from Ellis Fjord, Antarctic Ocean - #129 | ecosystem: Environmental > Aquatic > Marine > Unclassified | place: Southern Ocean | collected 2014-10-08
TGGCGGGTACCGGCAGACTGCTGCGGATACTGGCGTGCATGATGGCGGTCTTCGTCGTCACCGGCGTTATCGCGTCGCTGGTGATGGTTGTCGGCGTGCAGGTGTTTCCCCCGGCCGTCGGCGCGAGCATAACGACCCAGCCCGCCACGCAGGTCGCCAGCGTCGATGTGGCTGACAAGATCGTCCAGGCAATCAGCGCGCCGGATTTCGTGGAACTGCTCAGCCGCAGGAAGATGCTGGCGATGATCGTATTCGCCGTGCTCATCGGCCTGGCGGCGGGAGCGGTAGGTGAAAAGGGCAGGGCGTTCACTGCGTTTCTCCAGTCCGGCAACGAAGTGCTGATGAAGGTGGTCTCGTATGTGATGTACTACGCGCCGATCGGCCTGGCTGCGTACTTCGCGTACCTCGTGGGCGTGTTCGGTCCTGATTTATTCCGCTCGTACGGGCGAGCGATGTTGCTCTACTACCCGCTCTGCATCGCGTACATGCTGGTCGCCTTCACTGCCTACGCCGCCCTGGCCGGGGGCGGGCGAGGGATGCGGCAGTTCTGGTCGAGTATAATTCCGGTCGCGACCACCGCGGCTGGGACGGGCAGCAGTTTCGCGGCGATACCCGTCAATCTCCAGGCTGCAGACCAGGTCGGCGTGCCGCGCGATATCAGCGAGGTGGTGATCCCGATAGGCGCGACGATCCACATGGACGGCTCGTGCCTGGCGGCTGTGCTGAAGATCGCGCTGCTATTCGGCATCTACAACATGCCCTTCGCGGGCGTCGAGACGATCGCGATTGCGATCGGCATAGCGATACTCAGCGGCACGGTGATGAGCGGCATTCCCGGCGGCGGATTCGCCGGCGAGATCATGATCGTCACGATCTACGGATTTCCCCCGGAGGCCCTGCCGATAATCACCGCGATCGGCACGCTGGTCGATCCCCCGGCCACCATGGTCAACGCCGTCGGCGACAACGTGGCCAGCATGCTGATCGCCCGCATCACGGGCGGGCGGAACTGGATGGCTGGCGGAGGGGCGAATTAACCACAGAGGCACAGAGACTCTGAGGTTAAAAGAAAAAACAGATGCACTAAGGTCGTTCGCCATCTTGGGTGTTCTTTTGCTTGTTCTTCTCGCCCTGACATTTTCTTATCACCTCTGAGCCTCCGCGTCTCTGCGGTATTCCTCTTGGCGGTGAGTGTCGGCTGGACGCTTGACCGGGGGGCTGGGGGGCACTAGGATGCGGCGCTTTCGTAATGTCGCTGACTCGGAGATGTGCATGCAGATTCGTCCGTACAGATTATCGCAGTTGAGCGTGGGAGACTTCAGCCTTGCCGGCTACAGCGTGGCAGGGGAGGAGTCGGTCATTATCGCGCCGGAATTGGACGTTGCGTTCGACATCGGCAAGTGCCCGCGCGAGGCGTTGACGGTCAACCACGTGCTGCTGAGTCACGGGCACATGGACCACGTGGCGGGGCTGCCTTACTACTTTGCCCAAAGGGATTTCCAGGGCAACGAGGGCGGTACGGCGCTTGTGCCCAATTCGCTGGTGGACCCTCTCGAGCGACTTATGACGGCATGGGGGGCCGTCGAGGGTCACATCCCGCCCCATAGATTCGTGGGTATGGTGGCCGGCGAAGACTACGAGCTCCGTCGCGGCCTGCTTGCCCGGGCGTTTGGGACGAACCATCTGCCCGGATCGCTGGGTTACTCCGTAGTGGACGTTCGCCAGAAACTCAAGGAGGAGTTTCTGGGGCTTTCCGGACCGGAGATCGTCGAGCTCAAGAACAAGGGCATCGAGATAACCAACCGCATCGACGTGCCGCTGGTGGCGTTCTTGGGCGACACGGCCCCGGCGAACTACTCCGACCTGCCGCACGTCGCTAACGCCAAGGCGCTGCTGATTGAATGCACGTTTTTCGATGATGATCACATGCGACGCGCCCGCGCCGGCAAGCACATTCACGTCGGGGACCTGCCGAGGGTTCTCGAAGGCATGGAGTGCGAGCGGATCATCATCATCCACGTCACGCGCCGGACGAATATGGCCTCGGCCAGGAAGATTCTGCGGAAGACCCTGCCGAAGGATGTGCTCGAGCGCATCACCTTCCTGATGAGCTGGCGGCACATCGAGGAAGACTGAAGTTGTAATTTCTTTACCATCAAAGCTGAACTTTTGACGTATCATATATATTCAGAGACGCTCCCGCCGGCGTGGCTGGCGCGTTGGCCCAGACAACTATTTTGGGAAGTCTGCCATGTTTGAGAAGCTTGACAAGATTTTGCTGGCGAGCCTGGGGGCAATGTCCATGACCCGTGAGCGGGCCGAGAAGATCTTCGACGAGTACGTATCCCGAGGCCAGGCCGAGCGGGGCAACAAGAGCGGCTTCGTCAAGGAACTGATGGACCATGCCGACAAGGCTCGCAGGGATATGGAGAAGATGATTGGCGACCAGGTCCATGCCGCTATCAGCAAGTTGGACTTGGCGACCAAAGAGGACATCGAGCGCATCGAGAAGAAGATCGCCGAACACTCAGCCCAGCACGAGTCGAGCAAGAGCAAACGCTAGTGCCCCCGACGCCCGAGTTGCCGCTGGACAGCGCATGGCTTGCCAGCAGGCCTTGGGGCAGGCGCTACCCGCAGTAGCCCAGCCTAGCGCCGGGCGGGGCAATTGCTGTCTTGGAACCGGCGCGCAGAAACCAGGAGTGATCGTCCTTGCCGCACCGGAGATTCGGGCTGCACCGGACGGTGGATCACGTTCGGCGCTACCAACACATCATGGGCGTGCTCGTCAAGTACGGCATAGCCGACGTCGGCGGCTCGTTCAGCCAGCGAGTCCGGGCGGTGCTGCACAGGGGTATCAAGGCGAAGGCGCCGGATGCCCGCGCCCGCTCCAGGCCGGAGCGAATTCGCCTGGCGATGGAGGAGCTTGGCCCGACATTCATCAAGCTCGGACAGCTCCTCTCGACCCGTCCGGACCTGCTCTCGCCCGAATACATTGAACAGTTCGAAATGCTTCAGGACCGCGCGCCGCTGGTGGCCATGGCGCTGATCCGCGTCGAGGTCGAAAGCCAACTCGGCGGCAAAATCGAGGACATCTTCAGCAGTTTCGACCAGCAACCCCTTGCCGCCGGGAGCATCGCCCAGGTGCATCGAGCCGTTACCCGCGATGGCAGGCAGGCGGTGGTCAAGGTCCGCAGGCCCGGCATAGTCAAGACACTCCAGACCGAGTGCGAGATGCTCGAAGGCCTCGCGGGGCTGATAAAGACGGCCTTCTTCGGCGACGACTTGCTGGACCCGCGGAGGATGGTGCAGGAGTTTACCGAGGCGGTGATGCGCGAGGTGGACCTGTCGGCAGAGCGGAGAAACCAGGAGCGATTCTTCGCCAACTTCGCCGCCGTTGAGGGGGTTCGCATTCCCGCGGTCTTCCGCGAATACTGCTCCGAGGGCGTGCTGACGATGGAGTATGTCGGGGGAATCAAGCCGAGCAACCTCGCCGCCCTGGACGCTGGCGGCTACGACCGCAAGCTGCTGGCGCGGCGCGGGGCGGACTTCGTCTTTCGCCAGATATTCGACATAGGCTTTTTCCACGCGGACCCGCACCCGGGGAATTTCTTCATGCTGCCGGGCGATGTCGTCGCCGCGATGGATTTCGGCCAGGTCGCGCGACTGAGCGCTGGTGACCGTCAGATGCTCCAGGACCTGGTGCTATGCGTGGTGGATGGCAATGCGGTGCGACTCGTCCGCACGCTTCATCGCCACGAGTTGCTCGGCGAGGACACTGAGCGGGCTGAGCTCACGCGAGATACCGAGGAACTGCTCGATTGCTACTGGAACCTGCCGATTTCGGATATCCCGTTCAGGCAGGTGCTCACCGAGATATTCGAGCTTATCCGCAAGCACCGTATCAGCCCGCCGGCGGAGTTCACGCTGATGCTCAAGAGCCTCATGACGATCGAGTCGTTCGCCAAGAGCCTGGACCCGGATTTCGAGATCGTCGAGCACCTCAAGCCCTACGCGGCGAGATTTCGGCGTCAGCGTCTGGACCCGCGGCGTCTGCTTCGCGATGCCCAGGGCTCGCTGGCGGAGTTGCACGAGCTGGCCAATCGAATGCCCGAGGACCTCAACGCCATTTTGGCCAAGATGCGCCACGGTCAGATCCAGATGCGTGTCCACCACGAGCACCTCGAGAACCTAGTGCATACGCTCGACAAGAGCTCCAATCGCATAAGCTTCGCGCTGATAATCGCGGCGCTGCTGGTGGGTTCCAGCCTGCTCGTGCCGCAGCAGGGCAACCTCTTGGGCCTGCTGCACATGCAGACGGTGGGCGTGCTGGGTTTCAGCGTCGCGGCGATAATGGGCTTCTGGCTGCTGCTGTCGATCATGAAGAGCAGGAAACTCTAAGCGTCTATTTATCGGCGTTCCGGGCGATCGATTTGCTGGTGATCAGGCCTATGCCTCTGCCCTTGTTGCCGACCGCATTGTAGAACATGTAGTATGTTTCGTTCCGGGGATTCCAGATGAGAGATATCTTGTGGGCGTATTTCTTGTCCAGGCCCGATGGGTTGCCACCGCTCTTGTACAACGGTTCGGGATCAACCGTCCAATGGTATAGGTCGCGCGAGAACGCCGCCATGATGTGCGCGCCGCCGCGACCGACGCCGAAGAAAAACATTACCCAGTGGTCCTTGTCCCGGAACGCCTTTCCATCGGAAGAGAACTTCTGATTGTAACTGCCTCTGGGGCCATTGGGGATCACGGGATTTTGAGGGTGACGCTTCCAGTGAAGGATGTCCGTGGAAGTGGCGAGCCCGAGTTGCTCAGTACCACCATTGGCGGCATTGTAGAAATTGAAGTAGTGTCCCTTGTGTTCAAGCAGCCATGGCTGGTAGATGCAGTCCTTTTCCCATTTGCCGCAATCGGGTTGATGCACCGAAAGAATGGGTTCCTTTTTCGCTCTCCGCCACGTCAGGCCGTCTTCGCTTGACGCGACCCCCTCGTAGCCAGGCCGCAGCTCGTAACCGCCCTGGCGGGGATACGCTCCGTAAAGGGAAAAGTACCTGCCTTCGTGCTTCTTCAGTTCCCGTCTGGCCTTGATATCGTAGTCGCCATACAGGAACGCGCCCAGGACGACCCCGCCGTAATCGAATGAGCCCTCGGGTCCGTAGCCCATGGCGAGACGAATGTTCGTCCACTTAACAAGATCGTCGCTCTCGGCCACGAAGGATTGATAACCCTTGCCGTCAAAGCCTATGAAAGTCATGTACCATTTCTTGTCGCCCGGCAGTTGGTACACCGTGGGAACGTCCGTTGCGCGGATATCATCAAACCCTTTGATCGCCGGCTTGGGATCAATCACATGGTCAGGATAGTAATGCCAGCCGCGATAGGGCGCAGACCACCGCTTAACGGTTTCGGTGTCAATGACCGAAGAATGCTCGCCACCCTGCTTTGGCGTCTCAGGGGCCGAAGCAACCGTGGACGGGTCGGCTTTGGGTTGTGCATTTTCTGTTCCGGCCGCAAAAAGTGCCGAGGCCATGAGGACGATGAGGATCACGACTGGGAGCGTGTGATACATGAGTACTCCTGCGTTTGGTGATTGAGTGAACACAGCCAAGCTGAAAGTCTCCGGCTGGGCTCGCGCCCACGATTGTCGTGTGCATTCCTGGCGGACACCTTATCGGTCTGGGCGCAATGCATCGGCGAGCCTCAGGCTGAGCACGGCCAAGCTGGCGGCCAGGTCGGTTGTTTCGATGGCCACACTTGGTGGGACGTTAAGCCGGACGGGCGCGAAGTTCCATATCGCCCTTATTCCCGCCAGGACGAGCACGTCAGCGACATCCTGGGCCAGTTCGCCGGGAACGGCGATAATGCCCATGTGGGCGTGGGTTTGCTGGGCGATCGACACGACGCTGTCGAAGTGGTGGACTTGCCTGCCGGAGAGCTTGCGGCCTACCTTGTGGTCGTCGACGTCAAAGACCGCCACGATGTTCAGCCCGTATCGTTCGAAGCCCGCGTAGCCCGCCAGTGCGGCCCCGAGATGGCCCGCGCCGATGAGCAGGGCGTCGGTCGTGTTGTCCCATCCGAGGTACTGCTCGATCGCGTGTATGAGTTCGGTGGTGCGGAAGCCAACTCCCGGCCGGTCCTTGACGCCCGTGACGGCAAGGTCGTGGTGTACCTGGGAGGGCTCGATGTTCAGTGCCGCGGCAATTCGATTGTCGGTGAGGTGCTCCAGCTCGACGGCCTCGGCGTCGCGGAGGAACCGCAGGTATCGAGGCAGCCAGCGAGTGGCGGCAAGGCAGGCGTCGGGCTCGGCATCATTGACTTGTCTGTACGAGTCGTTCTGGTGCTCCATGGACGCGTCTCCTCACGGGGCGCTCGGCGCGAGCGTCCTGAACGTGCATATCTTATCCTCGCCGCCGTCTGGCAAGCCAGAGTTTGCCGCCCGGAAAACCAGGAAAAACAAGACACCAGTTGACTTGCAGACGTGCGCCGAGTGAGAATCTTCCAAAACAATGAACTCGGGGCAAGGCGTGGATAAGCAGCAACGGCAATTGATCGAAGGGGCTCTTACGGGCGACGCAGCCGCGTGCGGCGCGTTGTACGAGGCCAACGCGCGTTGGATAAAGGTTTACTTTCTTCGCAGCGGGTTTGCCCAGGCCGACGCTGATGATCTGGTTCAGGAGACGTTCATCCGGGCATTTCGCTCGCTGGGAACCTTCGATACCACGCGAGGGACGTTTCGGTCCTGGGTCGCGGCGATAGCGCGCAACGTCACACGCAAGCGATGGTCCGCTCGAAAGAGGCCAGAGGATTTCGATCCGGAACTGGCTGAGGACGTCCTGGCCGATACGGATAATCCCGGCTCATCGGCCGAGCTGCGAGAGGAAATCGACGCCGTCCGCCACTGCGTGGAGTTTCTGTCGGCTGACCTGCGGTTTGTGATCAGCTTGCGTTATGTTGATGGCATGACGACGAGAGGTATCGCGGCCGAGACGGGCCTGGCCGAGGCGACCGTTCGCCTGCGAATAGAAGAAGCCCGCCGCCGAATCGAGAAGTGCCTCCGCGCCAAAGGCGTGAAGGAATAGCCCCTGTCGCCCGATTGCACTGCGCAGCCGGGCCGCGGATGGGATACGGTATTATGGCAGCCGAAAACTGGGAATATTTTGAGTGGCGTGTTTTGTGGAGTCCCGACGGGCCGACGCATTCACGTTGAGGCCTGTTCGTTTCGGCGAGCAGGGGCCTGAACTTGATGTGCATCTGGTTCAGGAGTCGTCGCTTTTGAACGGAAGCCTGAAACTGAAGCAGAGAAGATGACCGACAAGCCGAAAAACCAGCCCGATCGCCTGGAGCGGATGCTCCGGCAGTGGGGAGCGGACGAGGCAGGGCGAACCACTGTTACGCCGGCAATGCCTGCGTTTGACGGGGCTGGCCTGTCGAAGTCCAGGATGCGGACTGTCCTGCGATGGGCGCCTCTGGCGGCGGCGGCAATACTGCTGGCTGCGTCGTGTGTGGTTCTGTACGTGGGTTCCCTTCCCGGGCGGGTGCGGGAGCCTGCGGTTGTGGATGGGGCGTCCAAGGTGCCGCCTGCCACGGCGTCTACGGTGCCGTCGTCCAGGCCGGCTGACGATGATCGAATCCTCGAACTTGAGAAGCAGGCCGCGGACCTGCGCGGACAAATCGCGACCGCAAGCACCAGGATTGCTGAGCTGACGGGCGTTGCAGCCGACGCGGGAAAGCTGCGGACTCAACTCGACGAGTTGCGCAAACAGTACGAAACGGGGTTGGCGAAGTGGACCGCGGCGTTAGATGTCCAGCGGAAAGAAGCTCTGGCTGAGGTCGGGAAGCAGGCAGGGCGGATCAAGGCGGCCGAGCTCAAGATAGCCGAGTTGGAGACCGCTCGTCGCGTACTCAAGACGGCCGCCGACGAGGGCGACCTGGCCAAAGAGCAGGTGTCTGATCTTCGCAAGCGACTGGTCGCGGCCGGCGACGAATTGACCCGTCGGCGAAAGACTGTCGAGGCCGTCGAGGTGAAACTTGCCAAGGCCAATGGGGAATCTCAGCGAATGGCGGTTCGCCAGCAGGAGATCATCGATGCATTCCAGCGGACTTATCTCGCCTCCGTCGCGCCGGGGCAGAGTGGTATCGAGGCTCGCAAGACCGCCATCCGCGCAAGGCAGATGCTGGATCGCTTGGCCAAGCTGTCGGGCGACGTGCGGAGCGACAACACGCGCCAACTGCTCGATCGACTCGAGGCCGTTCTGACTCGGCTGGACCTGATCAACGCGGATAGGGCGGGCGACGCCCAGTCGTTTTCGCGACTGCTGGGCCAGGGCGATCTTCAGCAGCAGATCGACGATGCGCTCGGCGCCCCGGGCCAGGCCGCGGAGGTCAAGAACTGGCTATTCGAGGCCAAGCTCATCCTGATGGGAGAGCCCAATGCAGGCTGATACGCGAGTGAAGATCGTCGCATGCCTGCCGGTCGCTGCCGGAATCGCACTGGCTGTGCTGGCTGGGGGATGCTCGATGAAGATGCCTGGGGCTATGCTGTCTCGCCCGCCGGTGATGGAAACCCCGCCGGCCCCGGTGGCGGGTCCAGAAAGCAAGGCCATCGACGACGGCGTGGCCCTGATCGGCGAGCGGAAGTACGCCGAGGCTGAGATGCAGTTCCGTCGTGCGGAGGTATGGCACCGGGCCGAAGGCGACAAGGGCAAAACGGCTGAGTGCTTGTTCTGGATGGGCTTCTGCCGGGAAAAGCAGGGCAGGACCGTCGAAGCCCGCGAGCAATACAAGAGCATCATCCGTAAGTATCCCAGGACCGCCGCCGCCAGGCAGGCGACCTCACGATTGGGGCGACTGCTCGCCCCCAAGCCGCCCAAGCCATCGATGGCCCTCTGCGTGCTATCGGCAGACGCAGTTGGCGGGGACAAGGATGATAAGTTAAAGGTCCACCTTCGCTTGATCGACCCGCCCGCAGTCCTGCACGTCGGGGACAAGATTAAGGCCGGGATGATCCTGGAAAACATTTCCGGCAGCGACGTATTGCTGCCCGACAGCGACAGGAATAGCGTGCGATTTTGCGCCCACTGGTACTCGTATCTGTGCTACGAGACATTTCCGGGAAAGATCGGCGACTTGCATTTCGGGCCGGTTGGTGCGGATATGCCGCCGTCTGGACAGGGGCGGGAGGTCTACAGTCCGCTTGCGCCCAAAGCCAAGACGCCCGAGGTTGTGGACAGTCACGTGTTGCTCCTGCCGGGCAAAGCACTGTTGCCGGTGAGGTTCACCAGCCGGCGCGGCATACACTTACTCCATCTCGGCCCGGACGGCAAGTGGAACGGCCCCCGATGGTGGAGCGGAACGGTCTTGGCGGAGATGCCTCTCGTGATTTCCGAGGAGATTCCTCCCGCCATGAAACGCCAATACGACGACGTGCGGGCGCTGCTTGCCGCTCCCGACAAGCCCAACGCCGAGAAGCTCAAGGCCCTGGCAGAGGTGGCCGGGCAGAAGCACCTATTCGCGGCAAGGCTCGTCAGGGAGATATGGCAAGGCAAAGCGAGCCCGGCGATCAAGGCCGCCGCCTTGGAGCATATGGCGACCCTCCTGGAACTCGGCACCGCCTACGAGGCCCTGGGCGATCTGCTGGACGTGCTGGCGGACGAATCGGCACCGGCAGCTATTCGCAGACGGATTCTGGTCGTGATGCCGGATCTCAGGCTGACGCACACAAATCCCGGCCTGCGAGTCGAGAATCAGGGGTACTATGAACTCTCGGCGGCGCTTCGCGACAAGGCTGCGCAGGCGATCAGTTCCGTGGCTAAAGGGCGTGATCCTTTCCTTGCCGTCGAGGCTCGCAAGGTCTTGAAATGGCCACGGTGGGGACCCCTGCGGCCCATCCCGCTTGTGGTCGACAGGGCAACGACCATGCCGTCCACCGCCGTGCCGTGAGACTTCAGCAAGCACAGTAAAATCCAATACCCGCCCTTACGGCGCCAGGCCCGCGGGCAGATCCTTGAGCTTTACCTGGGGCCTGGCCTTGAAGGGGTTGTACAGCGGATCGCCAAGCAGCATCATTTGCCAACTGGCGTGCGGGATCGTCCGCCAATAGCATTCGGCGAGGGTGTACCGCCCGGTCATCAGCATTTCCATGAGCTCGACGGGCTCGGGAAATGCCGTCAGCAGCGGCTCGCCGACGGCGCCAAGAGTGGCTGCGACTCCGTTCTGGATCATCTTGACGCACCACTCGTTGCTCTTGGGGTCGCGGAGGTGGACGGCCTCCCAACTCGCGACGTGCCATCCGACGGCGCCTGGTTTCCATGTGAACGCATCAATGTATTTCTGGAGGCTGTACCAGCCGACGTACAGGGCGGCATCGGGGCAGTCGCCTTTGCCGAACAGGGCAGGGCTGGTGTCCATGACGACTTTCGTGGTCGAGTACTCCCGGGCGAACTTGCCCAGGGCAGTGAGCTTGGCGTCATAGGCGGTTCGCGCCTGGATCGACACCCTCTGGGGTCCACCGACATCCACATACAACTGGCCGGCCAGGCCGGTCTTTTCGACCTTGACCGAATCTTCGATCATGCGAGCGACATCGGCGCGGCTGGGACCGTCGAGGCGTGAAACCATCAGCGTCCGCGCGACTTTGGCGGTTGCGGGCGGCCTGGTTCGCCAGTTCAGCGGGTTCCGGGCCGGGCCTGGCAGGGAGTATTTCCCCCAGTGCAGCAGGGCCAGTTCGCTGTCTACGGACGCGACGGAGTTCCTGACCAACTGTGCGGTCTTCATTCGGCCCTTAAGTTGGTCGAGGTACATCCCAGCCGTCAGGAGTCCGCTTGCCGATCGCATGTTCTCGATCACCGCGGTCAAATCGTCGGGCGACAGTTTCCGTTTTCGCAGGCCTGCCAGCTTGTTGTTGGCGTTGTCGAGTTGCTTCTGGAGTTGCCTGACGTACACTTCGCTTTCGGGGCGAGTTTCGCGCAGGTGATTGATGAGGCCCTTGAATCCCCGCAACTCAAAGTGCATCGCCATCAGTTGTCGCTGGGCGATCTTCCGATGGCCGGGGTCGGCGATCTTTGCGACCTGGGTTTGCTTGACCGCGAGGAGCTTGTCGATATCGTCGCGAAGTGTCTTTATCTTAGTCAGCGGCTCGGTCGGCGCCGCCATGCTGGGGGCGAAGAGCAACCCCAGCGGTTTGATGCCCTCGGTTCGCGGCTTTGGGAACTCGATGCCAACGGTGGTCAGGAGTTTGTGGTCGATGGCAATCTGGTAATGCGTTTTGGTCGCATCGCGTTTGACGTTCTGATACATAACCGCCGCCGGGTCGTCAACGGGTCCGCGGACGCGGTAGGGCACGCCGTAGATCGTGCATATGCAGCGGATCTGCCCTGCCAGGCCGCGAACTCGCAGGGCCTTGCGGATCGGCTCGACGATCTGTTTGTCGCAGTTCTCGCGAGTAATGTCCGTTCCCCCGCTCATTTTGAGCAGGAGTATCTGCTTGACGTCGATGCCGCGCCTCTGGGCGTAGAGTTTTGCCAACTCGACCGAGTCCACCACGCCGGCGTTGGCGACGATGAGGACTTCCCTGGCCGTCAGGGCCGCGCGACCGGTCGCCGCCGCGCCAAGCATGCCGATAATGAAGGCCAGTACGATGGTTTGTCTGTGATAGGTCATTGTCTTGCCATTGGTGCTGCTGGTATGGTTCAATCGTTACAGTAATCGCTACGGCCTGGCCGTCGCCAGATAGCAGCATACCGCATATGTGTGTCGGCATGCAAAGGTGGATTCGCCCGCGCTGACTGGCGACCGGAGTATCAAAGATGAAGCTATCCGTTTTCACAGTGATGACCAGAGCGTTGCTACTGGCGGTGATGCCGCTGTTCCTGGCTGGGTGTCCCCTGGTGCCTCCGGAAACCAAGAACCCGCATCTGACGCTCAAAGAGCCTGTGACCAAGAACCACTACCACGTCTACATTCCCAGTTACTACAGCGAGGATAGCGACTGGCCGCTGGTGGTGACGCTGCACGGGACGAACCCATGGGACGGCCAGACCCGGCAGATATTGGAGTGGCGCGACACGGCTGAGAAGTTTGGGCTTATTGTGGTGGCGCCGAAGCTATCGAGCACTCAGGGTCTTGTTCCGGTCGTGCCGAGCGTATCGCACGCGAGTCCGAAGAGGCTGGCCAAGGATGAGAAGGCAATCCTGGCGGTGATGCAGGACGTGCGCAGCAAATGGCGGATCGCCCGTCGCCCGCCGGACCCCAACGGCGTGGCGGGCAAGGAACTCGTTCTGCTGACAGGCTTTTCATCGGGCGGCTTTCCGCTGTTCTATACCGGCCTGCGACATCCGGAGATGTTCGACATGCTCATAGCCCGTGATGTCAACTGCACGAACGAGTTGTTGGAGGGCATTGGCCTGACCGACGAAGCGAAGCGTCTTCCGATCCTGATATTCTGGGGCCAGGACGACCTCAAGGCGATTCGCGACCAGTCGTGGGCTACCTTTCGATATCTTCGCGAGCACGAGGCCTACGGCACGGAGCGAAGGATCATCAAGGGCGGCCATTTACGCAGGTACGACGTCGCCT
>Ga0307990_1003224_pt1 | contig 12575 bp, 9 predicted proteins | sample EllFjometagen129_FD_203168 | JGI IMG/M metagenome (GOLD analysis project Ga0307990, IMG submission 203168) | Marine microbial communities from Ellis Fjord, Antarctic Ocean - #129 | ecosystem: Environmental > Aquatic > Marine > Unclassified | place: Southern Ocean | collected 2014-10-08
TCCTCCCCAATAACATTCTTTATAAAAATAATCTTCTTCTGGTGCTACAACCTCTTCAGTTCTTTTGCCCCGAATAGTAATCATATCATTATTAATATCAATATCTATATCTTCTGATCTAACTCCAGCAATAGTTGACCGAATTATTATATTATTATCACTTTGATAAACATCGACTAATAATTCTCCTTCTTCAACATCTTCTTCAATCCAATTCTTCTTTTCCTCCAAAAACTTATCTTTTGGTTCTAGTTTTTCAACAGGAATCTTAGAATTTTTTTTGTTTTCTTTATTTTTTGTTTTCTTTTTTCCAAACATTTTATTTTTATTTAGTTTTAAACTATATTTAACTTTATTACTATGAATTATACAATATTTTATATAATTAACCAATAAAAATCCATTGCTATAATTTTAATTTAATGCTAGAGTAATTAATCAATAAAAAATAAAGGAGGAAAAATGACATACCTAGAAATATTCACCCAAAGAGGAGATCTTTGTTTTCAAGTTGGTGAATTCGAATCTAGCCCCAAAGAATACGGATTTTCTATCTCTCGGTCAGAGGGACATAACTACAAACTTTTACTCAGTTCAAACCCCGGCCCTGGATGGAACAAAGAACAGGCCATTGGAAAACTCAAAGCTATTCTGGTCGCAATCATCAATACTATAACAAAACAAATGACTGATCCAAAGCCTGATCTCGATTTTTTTCGGATAATAACCGGTCTGTGTACTGAAAAAGGTGAACCATTTTCCGAGAAAAAAATTCAAGAAGCAGAAATTACTCTCACCCTAGAAGATGTCAATACTATTATCGCTGAAGTCACTGAAAAAAGCTCCTGCGATACCAAAGATTGGGAAGTAAAAAAAGTTTCCGCCTAATATTAAATGAAAGAACGGTACTCAAGCACCGTTCTTTTTTTGTTTCCTAAAGTTAAATACTAAAATTTTAATGGAGATAGAAAAACTAATCACTAATCTTTAAAAATCTTCTTTTGCCAACTTGAATCATATATTCCTGACCTTTTTTAATCTGAAAATTATAATTTTCTACTTTTTGGTCATTAACTTTAACTGCTTTTTGATCAATCATTCTCCGAGCTTCTGAATTTGAAGAAACTAAGTTAAATTTAGCAATCACTTCTATGATTTCCATGTCTTTTTCAATACTAACAGTTTCAATATCGCTAGGCTTTCCTTTGTCTTGAAAAACTTTATTAAATTCTTCTTCTGCTTTCTGAGCTTTTTCTTCATTATGATAAATTTTTACAATTTCTCGTGCTAGCTTGGCCTTCAAATCTCGAGGATTAACACCACTTTTAATTTTCTCAGCCATTTCTTTAATTTCTTCTGTGGAAACATCTGTACACAGAGTAAAATACTTAATAATCAACTCATCTTTAATAGACATTAGCTTACCAAACATGTCATTAGCTTCATCAGAAACTCCAATATAATTGTCATAGGACTTAGACATTTTTCGACCATCGGTTCCCTCTAAAATATCAAAAGTCATTACTATTTTATTCTTCTTCTTGAGTTTTTGCATTAAAGTTCGACCGGCCAGCATATTAAATAACTGATCATTACCACCAACTTCCATATCAACATCCATTACTACACTATCGTAAGCCTGCATGAGAGGATAAAAAAACTCGTGCAAAGAAATTGGCTTCCCTTCTTTAAGTCTTTTTTGATACATATCTCTTTCTAAAAACTGTTGTACTGTAAAATTACTAGAAAGTTCAATCAAGTCTTGAAATTTCAGTTTTTTATTCCACTTAGAATTGTATTTAATAGTAGCCCTGTTAGGTCCTTTAAAGTTTAAAATTTTAGAAATCTGTTCTTTGTAACTTTTAGCGTTCTTTTTAACTTCTACTGGACTTAACTGTTGTCGCATTTCATCCTTGCCTGTTGGATCACCAATTTGAGCAGTAAAATCACCAATCAAAAAGATAATTTCATGTCCTAAATCCTGAAATTTTCTTAATTTTCTTAAAGCTACTGCATGTCCAATATGAATATCAGGTCGATTTGGATCAGCTCCAATATAAATTTTCATCTTTTTACCAAATTCTAACTTCTTTTCTAAACCTTCTCGGCCGATAATATCCTGCACTCCCCGAGTAAGTAATTCTTTAATATTTTTATCTTGCATATATTTAGGTATTTACTTATTATATGTTTAAATATACTATATTTACTGATATAATGGAATAAGTAAAACACTCTCAACTAAATGCCTATTGAACATTTTAAAAAATTGAAGAAAAAAAAACCCCAGGTTTGGAAAAATTCCAAAGTTGGTTATTCAAGATATAAAGAAAATAAAAGAATTAAAAAAATAAAAAAAAGAGCTAAATTATTTAAACCTACTTTATCCAAAACCTATCGTAAAAAAAACATAAAAAAATTATTCCCTAAAAAACTTAATCTTCAAATTGTTAAAAAAGCTAATACTAAAAAACATTCTTCTAAAAAAGATAAAATATTGAATCAATTATTTACTAAAAAACTGATAACCTTTGGAATAATTTTAGTTTTAGTAGGAATAATTTTTACTGTTGGAGTTTTTGCTTGGTATTCTAAAGATTTACCAGATCCAAATAAAATAATTGACCGATCCATTGCCCAAAGTACTAAAATATATGACCGCACTGGTGAAAAAATACTTTATGATATTCATGGTAATGAAAGAAGAACTTTAATTGATATTAATGAACTCCCAGAACATGTTATCAATGCTACTATTGCCATTGAAGATAAAAACTTCTATAACCACGGAGGTATTTCCATCTGGGGAATTATCAGGGGACAAATAGTTCCTCGGCTACGAGGTCAAAGAGCTCAGGGAGGCTCAACTTTAACTCAACAATTTGTTAAAAATGCTATCTTAACTAATGAAAGAAGTTTAGCAAGAAAAATTAAAGAATGGATTCTTTCTTATCAAATAGAAAAAAAATATTCCAAAAGAGAAATTCTTAGTATGTATTTTAATGAAATACCTTATGGTTCAGTAGCCTACGGCGTGGAATCAGCTGCTAATATTTATTTTGACAAGTCAGCTAAAGATTTAACTATTGCTGAATCTGCAATTCTAGCAGCTCTTCCTCAGGCACCAACATATTATTCTCCCTATGGCTCCCATAAAGATGAGTTAATAGGTCGCCAACAATATATTATCGACCTGATGGCTAAACAAGGACACATTACTGAAGAAGATGCCGAGTTAGCTAAAAATGAAAAAGTTGAATTTACTAAACAAAGAAACAGTATCTCTGCTCCTCATTTTGTATTTTATGTCAGAGAACAGCTAGATGCTATTCTCGGAGAAAGATTTGTAGAGCAAGCTGGTTTAAAAGTAATTACTACTTTAGATTGGGAAAAACAAAAAATAGCCGAAAATATAATTAAAGAAAAAACAGAAAACTATCCAGAGATCTATAATGCTAACAATGCTGCTCTTCTAAGTTTAGATGTAGAAAGTGGAGATATACTAGCTATGATAGGATCACGTGATTTTTTTGATGAAGAAATAGACGGTCAAGTTAATGTTACTCTAGCAGAAAGACAACCTGGTAGTTCGATAAAACCTTTTATTTATACTCTAGCATTTAAAAAAGGATACCAGCCAGAAACAGTATTATTTGATGTAGAGACTTTATTTAAAACTGATTCTGACGACTATGAACCAATAAATTATGATTTAGAAACTCATGGGCCGGTTAGTTTAAGAAAAGCTTTGGCTGGTTCTCTGAATATTCCAGCTGTTAAACTAATGTACTTAATGGGAGTAGAAGATTCTATAAAATTATTAAAAGATTTTGGATATACTACCATTAAAGAAGCTAAAGATTATGGACTTTCTTTAGTCCTCGGAGGATTAGAAGTAAAAATGATAGACCATACTAATGCCTTTGCTACTTTAGCTCGAAAAGGAATTAAAAAACCAACCCGCTCAATTCTGAGAGTTGAAGATGCTGATGGAAATATTATTTATGAACCTGAAGAAGAAAAAGGTAAAAGAATTATTGAAGAAAATGTGATTATAAAAACTAACAGTATTTTATCTGATAATAATGCTCGTAGTTATATTTTTGGAGAAAATAATTATTTAACTTTAGGTGAACGTCCAGTGGCTGCTAAAACAGGAACAACCAATGACTTTAATGATGCTTGGACAATCGGCTTTACTCCCCATATAGTAACTAGTATTTGGATTGGAAATAATGATAATGAAAAAATGATTGAAGGAGCCGCCGGAGGAGCCTTGGCCGCACCAATTTGGAAAGCTTATATGCAAGAAGCGACTAAAAACGATCCTCTTACTGGCTTTGAAGGATATGAAGTTGATGATTCTATAGAAAAGGCCATGCTGGGTGGAAATATGGCTCAAATCACAAAAGTAAAAATTGACACTATGACTGGCCTTCTGGCTACTGACTATACTCCTCCCACAACATTAGAAGAAAAAATATTTTATAAAGTTCATAGTATTTTACATTATGTAGACAAAAATAATCCTCTCGGTCCAGTTCCAAGTAATCCAGATTCTGAACCTAATTATGAAACATGGGAAGAAGCTGTTCTTAAATGGGTAGAAGAGGATGCTGGGCAAGAAGTCGATACTAGTGATCCACCAACAGAGTATGACAATATCCATACTTTAGCTAAAAAACCTACTCTAGTAATTAATCATCCTCTTAGCAATCAAGAAATTACTGCTTCTAATATGAATATCCAAACTACTGCTAAGGCTAAAAATGGAAACATAGATCGTGTTACTTATTATATTGATAATAAATTTATAGGAGCTAGTCGAAGTACTCCTTACCAATACAATTATAACTTTAGTCCTCTTTTCCATAACGGAGAACATGAATTAAAAGTTATTGCTTTTGATAAACAAGAAAATTTTCAAGAAATAAAAATTAATTTTATAGTGAATATTCATCGAACAACTAGTTATAATTTAGATTGGATAATGCCCCAAGAAAATGCTGTAATAAAACAAGATGATTTTCCTTTGGATTTACAAATTAGTATTGATAAAATTAATTTAATAAATAAAATAGACTTTTACTACATAGATGAGACTACTGGAAAATCTAATTGGATACAGACTATTAGTAATCCATTATATTCAAGCATTGATGCTGACTGGACAGAAATTCCGAAAGTCGGAAAATATGTTTTACATACTATTATAACTGACTTTGAAAATAATATTCATCAGGGACAAGGAATAAACGTCACAATTGAATAAATATTTAAAAAATAAAAAAAGCCTTGAGTCGAATAAACAAACTCAAGGTTTTTATAATCTGATAAAATTGGTCCATTATTTCTCACTAGCCACTTTCTGCCAAGGCACGGGCTTATGAGATTGTTCCAATCTATTTTTCCAATTTTCTCCCAAAAGATCCTGAAGCTCATCTTTATTTTTTTCAACAACAACAACTTTTTCTTTGATTTGCTTCACAAGATAAGCCCTATTTGAAGATCTATTAAATTCAAATACATCAACAACACAAGATTTTATTTCTGAATCTGGAAAAATTGGATTTCCAATTTGGCATCCTCTGCCCACAATAGCTCTTACTTTTTCAAGAGCAACTAAATCAAAACTAACCATAAGATCCCCCTTTATTATCCATACCTTAAATCAAAACTTTCTATTTGTCAATATTTCTATGGATAAATAATATTGGGACTTCTTTTTTTTGTTAAAAGAATGTAGAATTAACAATATAGACATAGGCGCAATTCCTTGCGTCTCTACAAATTATATGATTATAAAAAAGATACAAACGATTAACCCTGAATCAGAAATTATCAATGGCACCGTTGATATGCTTCAAGATGGAAAAATAATTGTCTATCCAACTGATACTATTTATGGAATTGGTTGTGATATTTTAAACCAAAAAGCAGTTCAAACTATTCAAAAGATAAAAAATCGTAAAAAACAAAAACCTTTAAGCATTATTTGTGCTGATTTAAAAGATATTAGTCGTTGGGCTTTGGTTTCTAACTGGCAATATAAAATTCTAAAAAAACATCTACCAGGACCTTTTACTTTTATTCTAAAAGCCAGTAAAGAAGCCCCTAAAATTCTCCAAGACCTCAAGAGAAAAACTGTTGGTATTAGAATTCCCAACAATGAAATATGTTTAAATATTGTTAAAAACCTAGGTAATCCTATAATTACCACTAGTGTCAATGAAAGTGGTGAACAAAATTATGCTAACCCTGATGAAATTAAAAGGGATTGGTTTGGAAAAGTAGATTTAATTCTAGATGCTGGAGAAATTAATGGGGAAGCTTCTACCGTGGTTAGTTTAATTGATAATCAAGCAGAAATAATAAGACAAGGCAAAGGAATTTTAGAAAATTAATATGAAATATACAATCAAAGTCATTCCCAAATCATCTCAAACTAAAATTATCGAAATCAAAGATGATTTTTTAAAAATTAAACTAAAAGCTGCTCCGGAAAAAGGAAAAGCTAATGCTGAACTTATTAAATTTTTATCCAAGCATTTTAAAACAGCTAAATCTAATATAAACATTATTAAAGGTGAAACTGGAAAAAATAAAATTGTAGAAATAAATCCCTCACCTAATTTATAAATTAGGTGAGTGGATAAATTAAAATACTATGAAAAAAACAATAAAATGGATTATAATTGCTGTGATAATAATTATCGTTCTGATAGCACTCGCTGGAATGTATAAATTTAATTATCTAGCCAGCAAAGAAGGATATAATGTAGATGGTAATAAAATTGAAAAAGAAATAGGAGAAAAAATAAATAAAAATATAGAAACTCCAATCGAAGAAATAAGTCCGGAAGAAAAAGAATTTAATGAAAGTGGGAGAACTAAAGCTATAGAAAAAGAAACTGATCTTTGGCAAATATATGACAATCCAGAGGTTGGAATTTCTTTAAATTACCCTATGGGTATAACTTTATTAAAAGAAAACGAGTATAATAAAAATAAAGAAGAAACTTATATAAAAATCAGACTTAAGGATATAGGAGAAAAAGAAGAACCAATGGATTTAAGTCCTGAAGACGAAATGAAGAATATTGAAACATTACATAGTGGAAAATTCGGAATTGGTCGTGGTTTCAGTTTAGAAAATTCTGAAAAAGTTAAAACAGTCGGTTTTCTCTTTGCTCAAGATTTTATGACCTTAACTCGTTTTGAAATCTGTAATGTAACTTTAGAAAGAAGTTTAATTTTTTACTTTAACAATAAAGAAATTACTATTACTTTATATGGCCCTATAGATACATTAAAAGAAACTATGCCAGAATATTTTACTGTTAACGAAGAAAATTGTGCTGAAGAAAAAATATGGGACTTTGAAAAGCAAACTAATTTTTATGAAGAGCTTTCTAATGGAAATGGATCAAGTAAAATTCAAGAATGGTTTGATCTTTTTGATCAAATCTCTGAAACAATAATATTTGCCCATAGATAATTAAAAAGGTAAAATTATAATATAATAAATAAATTAACAATTAAAAAATAAAATTATGTCCCCAGAACCAAAAATGCCAACTCCTGAAGAATTAGCAGAACAAAATCAAAATGAAAATAAAGAAGTAATACCAAATAGTAAAATCGGGCTTAGTCTCAGTTTTTGTGTAAAAGATATTTTACGCGGCAATATTAAAGAAGAAGAGGTCAAAGAAATCATCGCCGGCACAGATGCTTCTCTAGATCAATGGGATGAATTAATGAAAAACTATAAAGAAAATGTTTGGTTAAAAAATCCAGAAGAATGTGAAGCAATTGCCCGACGTTTATATGAAGCTGGAAAAATTAAACAACCGAGACAAGAAGATAAAAAAGCACATCATATGGCTGGTGGCTGGATTGAAGCTGACAAATTTGAAGAGTGGGAAAAAAAGCGGAACGAAGAATAAAAATAAATTAAAACTTCTGAAAATAATATTTGCCCATAGATAAAGGGTTAATATAAAAAACAAAAACATCAAAAAACTCCGATTTAATCGGAGTTTTTTGTTATAATTGGCGATGACCTACTTTCTCACAATTAATATTGCAATATCATCGGCGCTAGTGGTCTTGACTGCCAGGTTCGAAATGGAACTGGGTATTTTCCCACTGCTAGAATCACCAAATTTCTGTTGTGAATCGAGTTGATTCACAACAAAGTATCTGATGATCCTGAAGATCTACTCTTTTTTTCAAAAGAAATGCTTAATGTTTCAGTGATTGCTCGGCAATTAGTACTCCTCAGCTAAAATCGTTACGGATCTTACACTTAGAGCCTATCAACCTCATAGTCTATAAGGTGCCTAATAAGGAATTCTAATCTTGAAGACGGCTTCGCGCTTATATGCTTTCAGCACTTATCCAAACTAAACGTAGCTACCCAGCGATGCTCTTGGCAGAACAACTGGTACACCAGAGGTTTATCCTTTCCGGTCCTCTCGTACTAGGAAAGGGACTTCTCAAAATTCCAACCGCCCATAGCGGATAGGAGACCGAACTGTCTCACGACGTTCTGAACCCAGCTCGCGTGCCGCTTTAATTGGCGAACAGCCAAACCCTTGGGAGCTTCTTCACCCCCAGGATGCGACGAGCCGACATCGAGGTGTCAAACCAGGTCGTCGATGTGGACTCTTGGACCTGATTAACCTGTTATCCCCGGAGTAACTTTTATCCGTTGAGCTTCCGCCGTCCTATATCGAATATTAGATAAATCTAATATATATACGGTCGGATCACTAACTTCTGCTTTCGCAACTGCTCGGATCGTACTCCTTGCAGTAAAGCTGGCTTATGCGTTTGCACGACAACATCCCGTTTCCATCGGGAGTTAGCCAACCTTTGTAAACGCCTCCGTTACTTTTTAGGAGGCAACCGCCCCAGTTAAACTACCCACCTAATACTGTCTCCTAGCCCGATTCAGGGCATAGAATTAGATTTAAAAATACATCAGGGTGGTATTTCACTGACGACTCCATCTATTCCAAAAAATAGATATCAAAGTCTCCCACCTATACTAAGCAAATATACCCTTAAACCAATATCAAGCTATAGTAAAGCTTCACGGGGTCTTTTCGTCCGGCTATGGGTAACCGGCATCTTTACCGGTCTTGCAATTTCACCGAGTCCTTCGTTGAGACAGTATCCAAGTCGTTATGCCATTCGTGCAGGTCGGAACTTACCCGACAAGGAATTTCGCTACCTTAGGACGATTATAGTTATCGCCGGCGTTCATTAGCGCTTCAGATCAAGGCTTGCACCCATCACCTTAACGTTCTAACACTGGCCAGGCATCAGCCCCTATACTTTAGCTTGCGCTTTTGCAGGGACCTATGTTTTTGATAAACAGTCGCTTGGATTCTTTCGCTGCGCCCCAGTAAAACTGGGGAGGCCTTATCCCGAAGTTACGGCCGCTGTTTTGCCTAGTTCCTTAACGAAGGTTCTCTCGTTCACCTTGGGCTTCTCGCCCTACCCACCTGTGTTGGTTTGCGGTACAGATACTTTAAATTTAAACTCTTAGAGATTTTTCTAGGTGGTTTATCAATAATAATTGGTATCGACCGAAGTCTCAACCTTTTGACTAGTCAATAGCTGATGTTTCCCGGATTTGCCTAAGAAACACTATCTTCTAGCCAACGTATATAGCCAAAAAACGCTATTAAATAAAACCACGTCCTCCCATCGATGATTTAAAGTAGGGCAGGAATATTAACCTGCTCTTCCATCGCCTACGCCTTTCGGCCTCGGCTTAGGATTGCCTAACCCTGAGATGACAACCATTGCTCAGGAAACCTTGGGTTTTCGGTGGACAGGATTCTCACCTGTCTTTTTGTTACTCATGCCAACATTCTCTCTTCTATATCCTCCACCGGTCCTCACGGATCCGGCTTCGATGAATATAAAATGCTCCTCTACCATCGCAAATTTAAAAAATTTACGGTTCCTACTTTCGGTATTTAGTTTAGCCCCGTTACATTTTCGGCGCACTATCACTTAACTAGTGAGCTGTTACGCTATCTTTAAAGGATGGCTGCTTCTAAGCCAACCTCCTAGTTGTCTAAGTAATAATACCGCCTTTTACACTTAACTAAAATTTAGGGACCTTAAGTTAGGATCTGGGCTGTTTCCCTTTCGACTAATGGAGCTTAGCCCCCATAGTCTAACTCCCGTTGTATAGAGTACGTAGTATTCGGAGTTTGGTTAGAATGGATAAGATTTCTCCCTCCATCCCATTCAGTGCTCTACCCCTACGCTCCACAACGAGGCCAGTCCTAAAACTGTTTCGAGGAGAACCAGCTATAGCCGAGTTCGATTAGCATTTCACCTCTTACCACAGCTCATCCCCTAACGTTGAACGGTTAGTGGGTTCGGACCTCCAGCACATGTTACTGTACCTTCATCCTGGCCATGGTAAGCTCACTCGGTTTCGGGTCTTATTCATGATGTCTTTTAACCAAATAGCATAAGTCTAAGAATGGACTTATACTATTTGATCAAATACGCCTGTTACGACTTGCTCTCGCTTTACCTTCTCCCTTACGCGGGATTAAATAAACAACATAAATAAACTCGTTGGCTCATTCTTCAATAGGCACGCCGTCATCCTGTAAACAGGACTCCGACTGCTTGTAAGTGTATGGTTTCAAATACTATTTCATCTCCCTAACCGGGATACTTTTCACCTTTCCCTCACGGTACTAGTTCACTATCGATCATCAAAAGTATTTAGCCTTAGTGCATAGTCACACTTGTTTCAACCAAGATTTCACGAGTCTTGGCATACTCAAGTAAATTACCATAGAGCAATAACCCCTTTTACGTACAGGACTTTTACCTTCTTCGGTTAAGCTTTCCAGCTTATTCCACTAGGGAAAGTTATTATAATTGTACTCTATCTTGGATCCATAAGCTCCAAACATAATCTACTAATCTACACCACTAGAGCAACGACTTATGATCTTTAAGATAATCGCAAATAAAAAATAAATTTTTTAAAATTGAAAATCAACACTCTAATGGTTTGGGCTGTTCCCTGTTCGTTCGCCACTACTAAGGGAATCGAAATCCTTAAACTAAAAGCTAATAAGTAAACTTACAAACTTTAGTTTAAGAACTGTTTCTTCTTTCTTTTCCTCTGGGTACTAAGATGTTTCAGTTCCCCAGGTTACCTTCATTAACCTATGTATTCAGTTAATGATACTAACAGTTAAATTTGTTAGTGGGTTGCCCCATTCGGAAATCCCCGGATTATAAGTTGCTTGCCACTTACCCGAGGCTTATCGCAGGCTGCTACGTCCTTCATCGTCTTTTGATGTCAAGGCATCCACCATACACCCTTGAAATTACAATCACTGAAACATTAAATATTTCTTTGATACCTTCTTTCGTATATTTATGTTTATTTGTCAAAAAGCATATTGCTTCTATATAAACAATAATTAGTAGTAATTAGAGATTTTATCTAGAACTATTCTAGCAAATTATTAAAAATAAAAGCCAAAATAATCTTTCAGTCAATCTCCGTTCAAGAATTACTACTGATTACTATCTATATATTTTAAGGTTCAAAAAAACCGCTCTTCCAAGCGGCGTTTCCATATAAAAAGATAACGCTAAAATCCGCTTGATTTATTGTTTTGTCTATTTATTTTTTGTTCAAGTTTACTCAGCTATTTTTGATTAATAATTAACTGTGGATAACTTTTAACTATGCATAAGTATATACTTTATCCCAATTATTGTCAATATAAGTAATGTAAATTCATGGCCGTGCCATTCGTAGCTCGCGTTAAACGAACATAATACAAATCTACAGAGCCCATGCCCTTCTTCGCGTAAAGCTACGAAGGGCATTCTTCACTCTAGCGAGCGAAGAATGGTGCTGAAGGTGGGACTCGAACCCACACAGAGTTGCCTCCAATGGATTTTAAGTCCATCGCGTATACCAATTCCGCCACTCCAGCTTATCGTATATACATACTATTATACATATATTTATTTTTTATTCAAGGGTTTAAGAAACAATTTAAAAATATAGAATAGCGCGGGTTGACAAAATACCCAATCTAATCTATACTATATAGTCAGATAATTTAGGAGGAAAAATGAAAAAAATAATGCTCATATTATTCCTGATCTTTTTATTAGTAACTTTAATAGAAGCTGAGGAATATGAAATTTCTCCTCTACTAAAAAAAGCTCTACTAATAAATACTGGGAGAGAGAGTTTTTATCAGAAGTATGAATGGTTACGTTCTTTCTATGGACCATTTATCAATCTGGATAAAGTGCCTAACATTTCTTTTTTAAGTTCAAAAATTTCAACAAGCACTTTAAAAGTTAACACAAAAAAATTCCAAATTAAAAATTTCGATTTTGAAATTTGGTTTTATGTTAATATCATTTTTTAAACGATTTCCTAATTAATTTGGAAATCGTTTTTTATTTATCCCAGATATTGACAAAATCAAAATAATAATGTATATTAACAGGTATCTTTAGTGACAATTGTTCTGAATTTTTTTGATTAAACTTTCAAA
>Ga0307990_1003225_pt1 | contig 12573 bp, 10 predicted proteins | sample EllFjometagen129_FD_203168 | JGI IMG/M metagenome (GOLD analysis project Ga0307990, IMG submission 203168) | Marine microbial communities from Ellis Fjord, Antarctic Ocean - #129 | ecosystem: Environmental > Aquatic > Marine > Unclassified | place: Southern Ocean | collected 2014-10-08
TGCGGGGGGCGACTCAGGCGGGAATCGTGTTACCAGAGGATCACCAGTTTCAATCCACGCCCCCCGTGCGGGGGGCGACGGGACAGCAAAATAAGATGGTTCCAGAGTCATCAGTTTCAATCCACGCCCCCCGTGCGGGGGGCGACTCCACAGAATAAGCTCTACACCCACGCAGAACTTGTTTCAATCCACGCCCCCCGTGCGGGGGGCGACCTAATGCAAGCGAGGGGCGCATCATTGCTACGCAGTTTCAATCCACGCCCCCCGTGCGGGGGGCGACCAGCGTCACGGCTAACGCTGGGGGGCGTAGCGTGTTTCAATCCACGCCCCCCGTGCGGGGGGCGACGCCCTTGACTAGACACCATCCCTCGCGTAAAACAGTTTCAATCCACGCCCCCCGTGCGGGGGGCGACTTGCCCTCGCACGAGCACCGTGGTGGATTCCGCTAGTTTCAATCCACGCCCCCCGTGCGGGGGGCGACTTCGAGTGCCTGATTGCCCATGGAGCAAGCATGGTTTCAATCCACGCCCCCCGTGCGGGGGGCGACCGCGCCAATCAGAACCCACAAGCGAGTTGGACGGTTTCAATCCACGCCCCCCGTGCGGGGGGCGACTGACATGAGCAAGTATCCTGATATGATGGGGGGCGTTTCAATCCACGCCCCCCGTGCGGGGGGCGACCGAGAGGGTTTGCAGACCATCTATCATAGGCACGTTTCAATCCACGCCCCCCGTGCGGGGGGCGACCAGATGCGCCTGCCCAATCCACGAAGGTAAAAACGTTTCAATCCACGCCCCCCGTGCGGGGGGCGACATGGCTCAACGCTAGAATCTAAAGGGGAGATTATGTTTCAATCCACGCCCCCCGTGCGGGGGGCGACACGAGGGGCGCGCAAAATCAAACCGTTGCATTGTGTTTCAATCCACGCCCCCCGTGCGGGGGGCGACAAACAATTAACTCTAGTGTTCGCATTGCGTTTGAGTTTCAATCCACGCCCCCCGTGCGGGGGGCGACGGGGAAATGGTGCGGGGAATGTTTCAATAGACGCGTTTCAATCCACGCCCCCCGTGCGGGGGGCGACTTCAGTCTGTCACGCTTCAGCTAGAGATTCCGCAGTTTCAATCCACGCCCCCCGTGCGGGGGGCGACTCGAGATACCCACTCCCCTTTCGGCGATGAAGCGTTTCAATCCACGCCCCCCGTGCGGGGGGCGACGTTCAATATCTTGGACAAGGCTGGACAAAGGCTGTTTCAATCCACGCCCCCCGTGCGGGGGGCGACACAGCGTCTGCGAGGTATCATAATGGACTACCACGTTTCAATCCACGCCCCCCGTGCGGGGGGCGACAAACAACCATGGCCTGCTCAATGGGTTGACCATCGTTTCAATCCACGCCCCCCGTGCGGGGGGCGACGCGTGATGGACGACGCGCCCGCCGCGATGAAGCAGTTTCAATCCACGCCCCCCGTGCGGGGGGCGACAAACAACCATGGCCTGCTCAATGGGTTGACCATCGTTTCAATCCACGCCCCCCGTGCGGGGGGCGACATGTGAGGAGCTTGATGAGCGATAAACCCACAGATCGTTTCAATCCACGCCCCCCGTGCGGGGGGCGACTGAGGAAGAGGACGAGGATTCCATGCCTTTCTAGTTTCAATCCACGCCCCCCGTGCGGGGGGCGACCCAACATCGGCGGCACAAAATGACCAAGAGATACGTTTCAATCCACGCCCCCCGTGCGGGGGGCGACTTTTCGTGATCTTCAAATCAGGCCTAGTTTTTAGTTTCAATCCACGCCCCCCGTGCGGGGGGCGACTAAGGACAAACGGATCGCCAGAGCCACGTTTCCGTTTCAATCCACGCCCCCCGTGCGGGGGGCGACCGGACACAAGGCTTTCTTTCAGGAGAAGGGGCAGTTTCAATCCACGCCCCCCGTGCGGGGGGCGACGACATATAGGTGGGGCGTGTTAAATTGACATTATGTTTCAATCCACGCCCCCCGTGCGGGGGGCGACTAGCGTCTGCGAGGTATCACAATGGACTACCACGTTTCAATCCACGCCCCCCGTGCGGGGGGCGACGGTATGGACGGGTGCAGATTGCATGGTGGCTGTTGTTTCAATCCACGCCCCCCGTGCGGGGGGCGACAAGGCCGTTCGCTACGCAGTCGAACAAATGGTAGTTTCAATCCACGCCCCCCGTGCGGGGGGCGACCATGGTTTCTTTTTCCTTTATGCGCTTAACGGGTTTCAATCCACGCCCCCCGTGCGGGGGGCGACCTAAAGGTAAAGGGTGACTTTTTCGCTTGTGCTTGTTTCAATCCACGCCCCCCGTGCGGGGGGCGACATCAACCCCCTCTCAAAGGCTGTTTTCTACTTTGGTTTCAATCCACGCCCCCCGTGCGGGGGGCGACGTATGCAAGGCGCAGATGATGGCCCTTTGTGAGTTTCAATCCACGCCCCCCGTGCGGGGGGCGACACAAATAAAATGACTATTACACTATACACACAGGTTTCAATCCACGCCCCCCGTGCGGGGGGCGACAACCGCGAAGGTGGTGGGTGGATTGCGTGGGTTGTTTCAATCCACGCCCCCCGTGCGGGGGGCGACCATAACGCTTGCGCTTGTGCTTCAAGCAGAGGAGTTTCAATCCACGCCCCCCGTGCGGGGGGCGACCAGAAAGTGGACATGCCACACCACCGGATGCGGGTTTCAATCCACGCCCCCCGTGCGGGGGGCGACCTAATGTCACTTGGCGCCACAGGCACCATCGCGAGTTTCAATCCACGCCCCCCGTGCGGGGGGCGACGGGGTCTTTCATCCACTCATAAACGGTGTCTTTTGTTTCAATCCACGCCCCCCGTGCGGGGGGCGACGGTCTTTTTATAACCTGTTGACACTGCGTACTCAATCGCTCGTTTTCTGCGAACGTGTTCTTTTAAAAGAACTCTATTTTAAATTTTCAAAGAGCATTTCTATAAACAGATCAATTCCAAGGAGTTGGGGTGTGTGCGAACCTCCCGGTGTTTGGGTGGGGGATGGCGGTTCGCAGGCTTATATGATGAGCAGGTCTTTTTCGATGTTTACGGTTTCTTTGGTTCCGTGGTGCTCGACCCGTCGTTCCCAGTTGTTGCCGAGAAAATAGAAGCGGAGACTGTCTTCATCTTTTCGGTAGGCTTTTAAGAGGAGCTCGCGGAGGCGGGTCCATTGTGCGGCATCCACAATGCATTCGAAAACGGAGTTTTGAACGCGCTGTCCGTAGCTTTCGCAGGTTTTTGCGATGCGGGCGAGTCGGCGGCGTCCGGGCTTGTTGAGGGTGGATACGTCGTAGGTGATAAGAACTAGCATGGTCGGCTCCTTTCGCCGGCGCATATGCGCCGTTTATAACTTTTCTCTGAAAATTTATTTCCAGATGAAGGGTGGATAGGCTTCGAGGTCGCCGCGCAGGTGTCGGGCGAGGAGCTGGGCTTGCAGGTGCGGAAGGAGTCCAATTTTACATTTTTCGCCCAGATACGGGTGGGTGATTTCATCTTGTTTTCGCTTTTGCCATGTGGTGAGAAGGGTTTTTCGTGCGTCGTCGGTCATGGTGACGGCTCCTCCAGCGGAGTCGTTGAAATCTTTTGACTGTATTTGACGGCGGTTGATCAAAGAGAGCACCAATCGATCGGCGAGGAAGGCACGAAATTCTTCCATTAAATCCAATGCCAAACTGGGTCGTCCGGGTCGGTCGGTATGGAGATAGCCGACGCAGGGGTCGAGACCGACGCCTTCGAGGGCGGAGCGGCAGTCGTGCACGAGGAGTGTGTAGGTGAAGGAGAGAAGTGCATTAATGGGATCGGTGGGCGGGCGACGGTTGCGCCCGGTGAAGGCAAAGGCTTCGTCTTGGATGGTGATGAGGTTGGGGAAGGCGGAAAAATAGGAGGCGGCGGCTTCGCCTTCGTTGCCGCGAAGTTGATCGAGGGGCATGGGTTTTTCCAGACGCTGGAGATATTGGGTGAGTCGTTTTTCATTTTTTTCCAACCCCTGGAAACCACTGCGTTGCGGATGACTTTCATTTTTTCCGTGGTCGCGGATGGCGCGGCGCAGGACGGCGCGGGTGTTGGCAATTTTGCCGAGGAGCATGTTGCGGGCAATATTGGAGGCGGCTTCGGGGTGATCCGCCACGCGGTATTGTTCGCGACGGAGCAGGACGTTTCCGGAGACGGGTCCTTGGATGCGGGCGAGGAATTTTCCGTAGAGGGAGAGGAAGGAGACGGCGACGTTGTTTTCGGCGCAGTGGTACATGAGGAAGGGGCTCATGGAGATGGCACCGAAGCAGACGATGCCATCGAGGGTGTGGATGGGCAGGCGTAGGCGGTTTTCTTTTTCGACCCGTACAACGACGGATTGCCCTTCTTTGAAGAGGTAGGCATTTTGAGTGGTGACATATAAGGTGTTCAGATGTTTTTTCACTCTATGGCCTCCTTCAAATAATCAGAAATGGAGCTGTGTTTTTGAGGCATACAAATTTCGAGTAGCGAGCAGGCCTCGCACTTCTTTTTGTCGTAGTCAGCAGGCGGAGTTTTTTTTGACTGAATCAGTTGATGCAGTGCGGCGGCGGTCTGTTCGGTTTCTTTCCGAAGTTCGGAAGAAATTTCGACGGGAAGCCGCCGACGGGGCTGTCCATAGAAGATGGCGCCCTCCCCAATTTTCACATCCAGCGTTTCTTCCAGACAAAGGGCCTGTGCGCAGAGCTGGACGAGGTCGCAATGGGTCGGCTTGGGCCGCCCGCGTTTGTGCTCTACCGGAAAAACACGAATGTTTTTTTCCGGTATGTCAGATTTTAAATTTGAGATTTCAGATTTTAGATGGAATTCCACGGCATCCGCTTTACCGATGAGGCCGAGACGAAGGGAGCGTAGGAGTACGGCGTATTCGGTGCGGATGCCGTCACGGGTTTCGTGTTCGGGACGGTCAACGCGGCTATGCTGCGCCCTGCCCTCGGCGGTGAAGCGGTTTTCAACCCATTGCTGTTCGAGATGAATGAGGGCACACTGACGCGGGCAGTAGATGTAGTGCTGCAAGGCGGAAAGCGGAAGAAGGTCGGAGTCGGTGAACATTATTTCCCCCGAGCATCTTTTATTCGCTGAATATTTTCTTCGTGCTGTTTCCGAAGATCGTCCATGAAGGCATTTGCGGATTTGTTCTGCTGATACCCTTTCCTTGATTTTTCGGTCAGATAGCGAGTGCCTTTAATATCCGATTCCTGCAAGGAAAAGGTCCAGCCTCCGAGCTGTTTAGAAATGCCGCGAGCCAATGATTTGACATCTGATATTTGAGATTTTAAATGGCTCAAGGCTCTGAGTCGTTCCATGACATAACAGATGGAGCGCACCTCGCCCGCTGACCCTTTTGCGTAGTACAGGAACTGAATCAATTCTGGCGTGGTGCCGCGCTCGAAGCCCTCGGCAATATTGTTTGGAACCGATAGGGATGCGCGTTGAACCTGGTTGGCGACATCTCCTTTTCCCAGGAAAGCCGGGTCTTGGGTTAACTCAAACACCTTAACGGTCAGGTCGATTCCGTCTTTCCAGACCGGCACATCTTCAAAGTTTTCGTAGTTCATCTGTTGCTTCGCTCCATTTTAAATTTCAGATATCAGATTTCAAATCAAACTATGACACCCTCGGACTCCCCACAGCATCAGGGTCAAAACAAGTCGCCATGGAGATCGTTTTTTATTCTATCCGGAAGCAGTGTTCCACATTGCGTAGGTCAAAAGTCACTCGCCCGATGCACAAGGGCACGTCGTCCTTCTTTGACTCCGGCAGCAATAGGGTGTTGAGCATCAGTTTTCCTGAGAATTCCTCGTCCCAACCGCATAATTTCAGGCGAACGTCCTCGCCGAGCATCACCCCAAACCGTTTGTTGAGCCGTGCAATCGCATTTTCGCGATCCTCGACAAAAAACTCATATCCCTTGCCCTGAGGATCATGAGGGAATTCCGGCAACGCATCGTCTGTTGACGGCGAAAAATCGAACCCTAGTTGATCCCTGCTTTTCATGGTGTCGTTCTTCCCAGTGACTCCTTCGGACTCTCCACAGCGTCAGCGGCCACAATCAGTCACCGACGCCGTAAAGGTCGTTGTTTACAGCATCTCGATTTTCTCCACCCCATCTGGAACATCCGCCGGATCAATCGGCGAAACCGTATAGTCGGCAAATGCGCGCGGCGGATTCTCGCCGCAGTTTTTCTCCACCTTCACAAGGTCGAAAAGTTTCTGCGCGGGGGCATTGCCGAGTTCGGATGCATGCTTGAAGACGATCAGTTTTTGCGGAGCCATCTCGCCGCGAGCGGCGGAGCGGTCGTGATCGAACATGTTGAGTAGCGCATTCCAGAACAGCTCCAAATCCTCTTCCGAGAACCCGGTCTGCTTCGCCAGCGGTGCGGAGATGAAACCGTGCACTTCGTAAAGTCCGTAGGGAATGGTGAATTTGCGTCCCATGGTGCGGTTGTCGCCTTTTTGCTTTTCCGCTTCTTTTTCCGTCGCGACCGCCATCCGGGTAATGGTGTGTTCTCCGGTAAAGATGCGATCTTTGCTCCGAGCAAACCCAAGTTGCACAGGGCCACGAACCTGCCCGCAGTTGAACTCTTTCAACGACATTACGGCTCCAAAAGTTCGAATATCAAAAAAGTTTTTGCACATCCACGCCTTCGCCTGCGCTCCGGCACTCGCCCCTTCTTTTTCTTCATCCGAAAGCGCGTCGTAGGCCTTCTTTTGTTGAAGAGTTAGAATAGCCTTTTCTTTAATGTATATCTCGAACGGGGGCTGTTCCTCTTTCGCCAATGCGATGTAGTTGCGCACCTTGCGCTTCAGGCAAACGTCCGTGATCAAACCGTTACCGGTTTCGGGATCGATGCGCGGGAGATTGCCGGCATCGGGATCACCGTTCGGATTTCCGTCTTTCACGTCGAACAACAATACGAATTCATATCTATTTTTAATGGGATCACTCATACTTCTTCTCCTTTATCTTCGATTTCCTTTTTCGTGAAAAAATCCTGTCGCTGATGGTAGTAGCCAATTGAAAACCGACCTTGGTCTTCCAAGCTGAGGATTGGGGGAATTCCTTGTGGACGTATCATTCCTTTCACCTCCTGCATGAGCTGCTCCAGCCATACGGTGCTTTTCCCTGAATTGCGGACTTTTGCAAGGTGATGAATCGCCAGTTTGTCGAGTCGAACAAACGTCACCAGCGGGGTGCTTGATGCGGCACCGAAATAGGTGTCGCGGATGGTTTTGTTTAAACCCCTGCCCTGCGCTTGCTCTTGTATCCGCTCAAGCACGGCGAAGAGCCGACCGAGCACATAGCCGATATTGTCATATGTTTTATCCAATGCCATGGAGACCTCCTGTTGGTTTGATTTTGAAATTCGGGCATGTCGAACGAGAAATCCTTTAATGATGGATGCACGAGCAAAGGATACTTTCTGTTCGGCTTTGTTGCGGCGCACCGCATTGGCAAAGAGCGTACGAGGATACGCCGTTCCGCTCAGCACCGCCCGAGCAATGTCTCCGCCCAATTTCGGCGGAATATTTTCTGATTTTCGTGCCACCGCCGTAGAGACGAGCAACTGGAATAAGGAAAGAAATTCGGGGTCGTGCGGGGCGCGAACCATTTCCAAATCTTGAAAATGATCGGCCACGCGCTCTTTGAGTTCCTTCACGTTTCCGTCGTGCCAGAAGCGGATGGAGATGCGCGAGGCATTGGGTGCGAGGCCGAGCACATAGAACGGCAACTCCTCTTCTTCAGACGGGATGCCTGTTTTGACAGCAGAAAGCAGTCCTCTGATTTTATCGTAGCTGACCGCCTCTTCGCCTTTATTCGGTGAAAGATAATCAAGGAAGTCCGATTCGAAGTCGCAGGGGTCTTTTGCCCAGAAAACTGTACTTGCATCGCCCACCTGCATGCGCTGAGCGGAACCTTTTGCAAGCAAATGGTTGAGCGCGGTGGTGTAGGCGAACTCAGCGGACTGCCCGACCGGAGCGTTATATCCCTGTTTTTTTTCATAGGAGCAAACCGCATCCAAATTGAATGAGACGATATTCGCGCCGGCTGATTGTGCACCCCAAACGCCCTTAATCGACGTATGAAGTTTTGCGGGAACATCCAATACCCCACAAACAGCACAATTCTGTTTAGCCCCAGAGGGCTTGTTTTTCTCAAGAATGGTAGAAACCACATCTGGACGTTGGCAAATCAGTTGTGTTTCACCAGACAGAACAAAGGAAATATTACCTCCATCCTTCTCTACATCCTTCCACACAGGGTGCTCAAACACGGAGTCAAAATCAGCCGCCTTCAAAAAAACCAGCAGGGCTTGAATCCCAACATCCTCATTCAACTCGAAAACAACCTCAACTCTCTCCACAAACGCTCCGTGCTGTTCGACACAACGGGTTTGAAGTTTTTTCAGCACCTTCTTTTTTCCCGATAGAGATTTATTTTGGATCGTCTTCAACTTCGCAAGCTTGTCGGACCGCAAGACACGCCCAAAAACATAGGGCGAAGTATCCCAACACAAATTTGGCAATACATTTACTGCTCGTTTCACGGATTTAGGAACTAAAGAAACACGCCCTGTTCTCCTAGCACCCGTTCCTTCACGGACATCGCGGACACTTTCAAACTCACCGGAGGCACTGAGCACAACCAGAAAGCTGAGCGCTTTTTGCTCAAAGCCGAGCGGAGCGATATCGGTGGCAGGATCGTCCAAGAGGCGCTGATAATAATCGGCTAATGCTTTCAAGATCATGAGTGCACCTCCACGTTTCGCAGGTCAATGACTCCTTCGTTCATTTGAGCGTGGAAAAACTTCGGCATGGGTTCCGCGCCAGAGTAATCCATATCGTAAAGCATCCAGCCGAGGTCTTTGGTTTTTCCAAGGGTTGGAAGATCATCGGCCTCTTTTTGAATAAACTCAAAATCAACGGGAAATTCGCGACATCCGAAATAGGGGCGATGAAAACAGGCACCCTTGGAGGCGCGGCGGATAAACATCTGCTCAAATTTAGTGACGGAATCTTCCGCGCCCGCCCGTTGGGTCATTTCGAACTCGGCATGGATGACATAGGAAACATCGCGAAGAAACAGCCCTGCCCGCTGTTGGCGTTCCTTTTCAATGAACAAACCCAGTGGTTTATTGCTTTCTCCGGACAAATGCGCGGCGGAGGGTTTGGTTGCCTTTTTCCCCACTTCGTTTCGCCGCACCGATTCCCATTTGATCGGATTGAGCACGTCAATTTGCAGAATGTTCCATTGAATGGCGGGCTTCCACAGAATCGCTTCCAGAATTCCACGTGCCGCCGACGGGGTCATCACATCGTAACTGACCCGCTCCACTTTCATTTCCGGCCGCGTAAAGCAGGCGTTTTCGCCGCGCACCTTTAACCGGAATGGATTGCTTTTGTTCATATGTCTTTCTCCTTAAATGATAGTGGTTTCCGGATCGTAGGAATCAATTTGACTGGGCGGGGTGAAGCCGAAGCGGCGGCTGTATAACGTTTTGCTATCGAGAAAATAAGTTCCGGGATATTCGGGTAGTTCGCGGACGTGTCCTTCGTCGATCAGATTCCACATGATGTTTTTCGGAACGTTGATGGTGTAACGCTGGAGTTTTCGAAAAAGACTGCGGGCATCCCAGTCGAGTAGCTTATCGACGACTTTGGGGGCCTCACCAAAGGGAACAATGAGCGGGAGCTGCCAGCCGTTTTCAATCAGTCGAAACTCTTTTGCAGCCGTTCTGAAACTGAAATCCAAATTCCCGCTCAACAGGGTACGAATGTTTTTCTTATCCAACTCTGTTTCTCCGAGCTGAAAGAAGCGTTGCTTGAAATAGCTCTCGAAAGTTTCGGGGAGAAATAGTTTTTCCAATCGGTCTTCCTTCAAATATTCCCGGGCAAGAGAGGCGGGCGACTGAACATAATCGGGCTGATCCTCCGGCACGAAAACCACGGTTTTTCCAAGGGTCGGAAGTTTTCCTTCGCGATTGCAGCGTCCGGCGGCCTGCGCAATGGAGTCGAGTCCGGCGAGGGCGCGATAGACCACGGGGAAATCCAGATCGACCCCCGCCTCAACCAGCGAAGTGCTGATCACATAGAGCGGCTCCGTTTTATTCTCCAAACGTTTAAAAATTGTTTCCAAGGTTTGGAAGCGATGCTCGGCGCACATGTTCGTAGAGAGATGAATGGTCTGATCGTCCGGCAAACGCTGTGCCAGCGTCCGGCAGTCGTCCTTTCGATTCACGATGCAAAGAACAGACTGATTTTCGGCCAAGATCGAGTCAGCAATCGCTTCATATGACACAGGAGATAAATCCGCAAAACGCTCCACATTCACACGGCTCAGGGTTGCCGTGAGTGACGAGGGACTTTCGATGATCTCCGTAACCGAGTCAAAGCCCTCTTTGAAGTTGAAGTCGAAGCTTTTGGTTTTCGTAAGCACGGGCTGTGTTGCCGTGCAAAGAACCGGAATCACACCGTAGTGACGATGCAGTTCTCGAATCGCAAAAACGGAGGGGCGCAAAAATGAGGGTGGCAGGCATTGGGCTTCATCGAAGATAACCACGCTTTCTGCGATATTGTGCAGTTTTCGACACTGACTTTTACAGGCGTGAAGTGATTCGAAAAACTGAACCGCTGTCGTTACAACAATCGGTGCATCCCAATTTTCTGAAGCCAACCGACTGCGCCGAGTCTCTTTACGTTCATCTTCATCAGAAATATTACTGTGATGCTCCAGCACCGCGTTTTCAAATCTCGGAATGTCACGGAAGGTCGAGGCGGTTTGTTCGATGATATTGGTATACGGAATCACATAAATAATACGCCGCTTCCCATGCTTCACCGCATGACGCAATGCAAATGCTAACGAGGAGAGTGTTTTCCCGCCGCCCGTTGGAACGGTTAATGAAAAGACGGCCGGTTCTTTTTCTGCAGCCACCCGACACTGTTTCAAAACTTCGGCTCGAATTTTATTCACGGGCGTTGGATCTGCGGTTCGACACAATTCGTCCATATACAGATCAAACGACGAAAGAAGCTCGTTTATTGCTGGATACGCTTCATTTCGGAGAAGTGCCTTTCCCTGATTCATAAAGGCTTCGGTGTCGAGAAAATCTGCGTCGAGCAAGCAGGAGAACAGCATGCGTATAAAAAAGGAGACATCGCCTCCACTTTTCAACACGGAAGGAGGCTCTGGATTGGGCGGATCTTTTATTTCGGTCGGAACATTGCGCAAAACAACCTCCGACTCTTCAATCCGTCGCATTTTCGGGGCCAACGCCTTCGCTCCCGTCTTGTCTGATCCAAAATCTGCTAACCCGGCGTGATGCCCCATAATGAGCCAACAGAAAATACGATCCATTCCGCCCTTCATTCGTTGCTGTGCCAAATGGCCCCCCGCTTCGGAATGCACAACGCGCAACGTCTCGCCATAAAGCTTCCTCTGAAAATCGGGGGAATACTTCCCCAGATCATGCCACAGGCCGACAAGATACGCCCACTCCTCCCCGCCGAACGGCTCGGCGAATTCAGCCGCCAGGTTGGCGACATTTTTTAGATGCTCCTCCAGCGGCTGCCAGCCACTAGGTTCTCCGTCGTTACTGTGAGCATAATAGTTCAGAATTTTCTCCGCGAAAGCGGTGCTCATCATAAGGGTTTATAAAGCCAGAGCGAATTGTTTTACTCCATTTTCTTTTCTCATATCCCTTACACTTCTTGAAACCCACGCCTCAAAAGGTGTGATTATTCAGGGACACCCAAGATTGAAAGGAGTTACTCCAAGGCGCGGAAATCTCAATCCTCCATGCTTTGATCACGGGACACATATCGCATTACGATATATCACGTAGTGATATATACAGACCCAGTTTCCAATGCTTGGAAAAGCAGAGCCGACGCCCCGCGTGTCAGGCTATAGCCTTGGCGGAGACTGATTGCGTTTCCAAGGTTGGAATTAAACCATACCTTGCAAAGTATGGTTTCCAAGGCTTGGAAAACGCGCAGCCCCTTTTGTGAACTTTCGTGTTTTTCGTGGCGATTACTTTTGAGACTGAAGCCGCTCTTTGAGGGTGGTGACGCGTTTCCGGGACTCGGCACGACTGACGGCGAGACCCATTGCTTTTTTGGTTCCAACGAGAACCGCAAACTTTTTGGCGCGAGTGACCGCGGTATAGAGCAGACTGCGCTGAAGAAGAACATAGTGCTGCGTATGCATGGGAATGATGACGCAGGGATATTCACTGCCCTGGCTTTTATGGATGGTGATGGCGTAGGCATGCACCAGTTCATCCAACTCGCGGAACTGATAGGTCACCCGCTGGTCATCAATTTTTACAACCACGTCGCCGTTCGTTTCGTCCACGGAGAGGATGCGGCCAAGGTCGCCGTTGAAGACCTCTTTATCGTAATCATTCTCCGTCTGCATCACGCGATCCCCTTCGCGGAAAACAACGCCGAAGCGTTCAACCTGATTTCCGCGCGGGTTCAGCAATGCCTGCATCACCTGATTGAGGTTTTTTGCGCCGAGTTC